>JGI24021J15306_10002695_pt1 | contig 19461 bp, 10 predicted proteins | sample Ectturendosymbi1_FD_15306 | JGI IMG/M metagenome (IMG submission 15306)
CCAACCTAGATAATCGGTTAATCGGGTTGATTTCTCAAACCCGAGGTCACTGGCTATGACAATAAATAGGTTGCTGCAGATTCTCGAAGCTCTGATGATTCGAGAACACGGCTTTCACACAAAGGTCCTTTCAATTTCCTCTCGTCTCATTTTGGTTATGGAATGTTTTGGTCGACGCTGGAAGGATGGTTACAAGGCAAAATAAACTGTTTTTCGTTGCAGTTCCATCATTTTTTCGGGAACCTACTGACCACCTAACTGATTGCAATGTTTCCATGATAGATTTCTCCCAATACAAGAAGCGCAAAATTCAAAGCCCTGTGTACTTATCTTTAATTGCTCCAGCGCCACACTGTGACGATTTATTTTTTTAAATATCTTTGTAGCCACGTGTGTTAGGGTCAACTTCTGCAAGGAACAGATGCCGATTCAGATAAGGTTATTGCCAAAATGTCTCACTTTCATGATCGATAGTGAATTGGACACACAATTATAACACCAGACACTCCATCAAAGGCAACTATGTATTACCGAAAATTAGAACGGAAACCGGAAAAAAATCAATAGTTTATTGGGGCCCAAAGATCTGGCAAGTTCCACCGGATATCAAATCAAAACCTTTACTGCTGTTTAAAAAAATACGCCAATCATTTAATTCGCAACTATATAAACAGATGATGCCTGCAATCCATGGATTTATAGTTTAGCGATGTTNCAGAACAACGTTTACTTGAAACTTATCTTGCATGTGGATCGTATCCATTATTTCTTGNTCTTGCTCATCATTTGGATTGTACAAGTATTGAGTAAGNTTAAAACAATGTTCTAGTCTTTGCTTTCGTTTCTGCTGGGTNGNTCAGGGCTGTTGAGCGCGTTCGTTTAGGGTCTTTGACAACAAGTGATTGGGTGGNGGCAGACGGGATGACCAAAGTGTCTTTTTGCCACCTCCCGGCCTTACTGTGTCTGTATTGTTAAGTGTACTTGCGTTAAGGACAAAAAATAAAATTGTTGTTGTTGTAAATACTCGTGAAGAACGAGGGAAATATAGAAAGCTTGACCTTACGCCTCAAAAGATGACATTTGGTGAACCTTTAATATTTAAGTACTGTATAGCAAAACTCCTTTGAGCTTTGCGCATTCTTAATCTCACAACCTCATTCATTTTACTATTGCTCAAATATGCTGGTCCTTCTTTTTGAAGAGATCGCTTTTTAAAGAGATTGAAATAGATTATGGCTCTTGGGAGCGGCACTTGTTTGAAGACAGTTTATTTATTTAGGGACCGCAGAAGTTGATATATCGGGTTAGCAGCACGTTTTATGCGATAAGCCGCTAACCACTGAAGCTAAAGAGTTGAAAACCGTGGTGTTTCTTCACAATCGCAATCCAATTTCAATCAGTTCCTTTTCGGTCGCTCTGTTCACATGAATAATATGATTTTGTTAAATGTCGTTTGACACCATCAAATGCACCATTCACAATTGGATTTGTGTAATTGCACATGATAGCGTTTCCACGATGTGAAAAACGAGTGTATAGGAAGTATTCAGGCTTTCTCTGCATATGGGACAGTAGAGAAGCACTGCATAAGAAAGCAGCGGTCACTCAAAGGAACAAACGTCTGGCACACAGTGGGTGTTTTTGCAACGTCTAATTCAGAAAGAATGATATGTTGACAAAAGTTTGCATGGAACTAGTCTTTACAGCAGTTGATAAAGGCGTTGAAATCAGCGAGTTTTGAAGCACGTGTGACAATGTTCCAAGGTTTTCGGAAGTAAAGATGTAAGGCGGTGATATAAAAGGTGGCAAAATCAAAGAAACACAGATTGAAAGAAAATTATTTGCTTTAGAAAGAAAGGTTTGCTAGTTATTTTCCAATATTGTATATAGTTTTGGGGCAGAAATAAAGAAGACACTTTGGGCAGAAATAAAGAACATAACAGTGAAAATGTACTGCAAACACATTGCAAGCTTGGAAACTGAATGTCACTAAAAACACAATACTTGCATTCTCATCTGGAAATGGTTCAGGTCAAATTGGTAACTGTTTTTATCAAGATATCCAAGTAATATGATTATCTTTTTCCGAGTTCGCCTAAAGAAAACTGACATGCCACAAACTGTTTTTTTCGCTGAGACATTTCGGTCATTTGTCCGAAATACGTTGAAAACTTTCTGTCACTTTTTCAATTTAGGAATTTTTTGCATCACTGAAAAGGGCATTATGACCAATTAACTTCTTTCGGTCAAAATAAATCTTGAAGACCTGTGCCCCAATCAGCTTTCATAAATAAATATTGTAACTAATGCATGCTACAATGCGCGTAAAATTTTGTTTTGTCAAAAGAAGAGTAAGTGGCAAATATATAACAAATGACTGTAAGTACGAAAAAATGAAGACAATTTTCAGGCTCAGCTAAGCAAAAACATACAATGTTCTTGTTTAAATGTTGTGAAAATTCCTGCAAAAATAAGACCGAAACTTTGTTACAGAAAAATTCGATTTAAATGTCCAATCACAAAGTTGATCACAAGAAATGCCTAATCGAGATTGGTGCTTCTTTTGCAGAATATAGCGTATGATATTTTTTGAAAGTTACTATAGAATAATTTGTAAGTTATCGCCTCATATACATTTGCTTACAACGATGATCCGGTAGAGATGGTGCGGAAGCCACAGTAAGAGGAAAGCACAGATGAGGGCAAATATCGTGCGATTCATCAGCGTTTCTGCATTTGAAGAAACAATGCGTCTGTAAAATATCAAGAAATCTCATCACTGTCAGAAAAAATTTGAAACGCATTCCATGTCAGAAAAGAGACAATACAATCACCAGCCGATCCAATAATTTATTTAAAATTCAGTTGCGTTTATACTCGGTCAGACAGTGGCGTAGCTGACGGAGGAACAGAGGAGCGAACCCCCTCCTTGCAAAGTAACTGCAAAAATTGGGTCCCCACATAGCTTAGATTTCGGCTTCAGTATTATTTTGTTTTTCAGTAGGTTGTTATTTTTGCGTTTTTTGGGCTATTTTCCTATGCTTTTGGATTTTAGTATAACCGTCCACACAGGGATTCACCATAATTTCTCACGTTTTTTTTCTGATTTTCGCTAGTGGGTCCCCTACAGTGACCAGTGGGTCCCTTTCAGCTAGGGTTTCCCCACTGGCTCAAACATGTAGTTACGCCAACGCTTTCGGAGTGTCACGAATGCTTTACGGCGCCCATTTCCAGTTGTTTGCGCCTTGGGACATGCGGTTGATTTCGCAGTGAGCTTTCTTTCCCTGCACTTTATACAAATTAACAAATCCACCAAAATTTAGAGATGTTGTACAGTCAGGCGATTTTGAAAGTAAGGGCATTTATTTATTTGCAAACTCTGCCAAATCTTTTTCTTTTTCATTCATCCTCAATAAAAGATTAATCCTGCACATTACATTCATGTTCAGTGAATCAAAGTAACTGAAAAGACATTTCTACAGGGTGTCCCAGAAGTCGCGCACCATGCAGATTTTTATGAAATTACATATAAAACTTAAAAGACAATTTAACTCTTTCTGGTATTGTTAGTTTTTCACCCATATCTAATTAAATCTGAAACATGAAAAAACAAATTATTAGATGGTGCGCGACTTAAACAAAAAAAACAACAAATTATTATATGGTGCGCGACTTCTGGGACACCTTGTACATCTTAATGCTTACTAGCACAATCTTCGGATGCTAAATGTTTGTATTGGTGGTGTTATATGTCTCGACTATCCGATAGCAATGATTCAAACGTGATGTGCAATCTGTTCATAGCATCTTCTTGTCATATACAGGTGCATATTAAAGACTCCTAAATTCCAACTTTTTCCTCGTTTGCTTTGAAGGTGTAAAAATCGCCCGGTTTTCCGACACAACGTCGACACCGTACAAAAATCACGGAAGTTAAGAAAATCGTGTAGTGCTTATCCTTTTTAAAAGCTTAGTTTATTGTAATAATGCCAAAAAGTTTCGATTGCAGTGATTTTTTCTGCGTTGACAAATTGCAAATTTTGATTGTTGAATTAAGCAGTAATATTTGGCATTGATGAAACTTTATGGTGCTGCGTTTCTGCCAACGATATCATCTGTACACACAAAACACGTATGATATTCCAGAAGCAGGTGCTGAATGCCAACCTTTTGTTTCTTTCTTTCATTCCAACGATGGCTTTTCGAACGATCACGTTGAACCACACTAAAACCACCAAAGGCGACAGGTAGGTGATCACAAACGCCACAAACACGTAAGTCTTTTCTGCTGCTTTGTTTGTCCATTCGCACTGACCGACCATCAAATCTGTGTGTTAAGACCGATATTCGTTTTACAGTTGGGCACAACAAATCGGGCAAATTCTATCGAAAGACTTCTTGTTCGCACATGAACAACTTCCAAAAAATCTTCTAATACCAAAAGTTGTGCGGTTCAACACGTTATTACCACAGAAACCAACTTCTGCGCAAATCACACAAACAATCTTATGCAATGTTCAAAATCAGCAGCAAACATTTCAAATATCAGGAAGAGTGTTTGGAAAATAATTATCTAGTTTTCATGAGTGGAAATCTACTTTTCATTGAACTATACGTTAAACTCTCCCAATGTACAATATTTTACTTCCATCAGGTCCTCAAATACCTTTCGTGCGCACTTCACTTAATCCGGTCGTTTGTAAGTGTTTGTAGCTACCTACGTGTTTGTAAAACTTTCAATCTGTGTATTGTTAGAGTGACAAAATTGGTGTTTTTGTAGGATTTCATGGGAAAAGTCAACAATGGTAGCAGTGCTTCGACAACTAACATTGCCCAAGTTCGTTTTCTAGATCTTTTACCGACATGTTGAATCGCAACATAGTCCTACTAAAGTTTCATACCCCTCTCTTGCACTTTATTGGTGCCTTTATTTAAAATCATTTTGTCACCTCTGATAATTCTGCCCCCACCAAGCAATATTTCCTTTCCTGGCCTCCACTATACGCCACAGAAAGGTATGTGTTATTAATACTGTTTTGAGTGCAAAAGTTTAGAGGTTTGTGGAAGTTTAGAAGTTTAGTACGCACATAGTTTTTTTAGTTTATTGCCGTTTAGCTCTGTAACAACCAAGCAGAAACGAAGAAGAGTAAAAAGGCAGGAGCTGCAGTATTTTATGACGTTCGTTGTCAGCGTCATAATCTGGGGTCAATGTGGCATTGAACCAGATTTTTTAAAATCAAAAGCAGTTCTTTCACTTTTTCGAGGTTTGGCAAAACTTCAAGGTTTGTCCCAAATTATTTTCCTTACATAGAGTGTCTTGATTGCTTGAGGCCTTGCTTGCAAGGTGTGTTTGCCTCTCCGATTATACCACCGTTGAAAATACTTCCAATAATAACTACGGTACATGCTATGATGATTCACTTAAAAAAAATTCATGCAGCGAAACATAACTTTTAAAATTAGACATAACATGTTAGTTCGTACCGAGATGGACGTATTGGACAAATATCGCACTGGGCAGGGCGTATAGAGCAGCAAAGAGCCAGGAACCAAACGTTACTCCAAAACCGAATCGTGTAGATATGACGAAACTTCGTTGAAACTTCATGGGTGATTGCGCGCCATAACCTCTCATCCAAGCCAGGACGCATATCGTTGCAATACCAGCAGCCACAGAAAGGTTGGTCAGAAAGTTGCGAATCGGACAAAATATTGGATGGAAACTCCATTTCGAACTTACATTCGATTCAATCTGAAAATGCGTGAAAAATGTTACAGGTGCAAGAACTGGAAAGCTGTGATGGGAAAGCAGTCAGCTGTTTAAAATTTAAATGTACCACAATATATTTTGAAAAATTGTACTTGGGTTTAATAATGGGATTCATAGCAGTTGAAACATATATCCGGTTTATTTGAAAAACATTAATTAATCAAGGTGTTGCAAAAACCTAAACAACTGAAATCTTAGTAGCAGGTAAAAATCTTACAATTAGTACGAAACATCAAACGCATTCTTGAGATTAACCGACATTCGCGGTCATTACTTTGGCGTCAGCCAAATCGTCAACGAAATATTACACGAAACTAGTGCCAAAATAATTCTAAGATTACATGGGATTGCTTGGATCAAGTACGCATCAATAAACTTGAAAAAATGCGTCAAAGTTCACAGTGATCTGCATCAAGTCTCGCAAGATAATCTGTCTTCATTAAACTAATCCGATGGCATTTTTTGGAAGAACAGAAACATCACATTAGCTCACGCTTGCCCGAGTGTTGCTTACGAAATACCTTTTATGTGTGAAATCTTTTGACCAAGCATAAAAGCGTGCCACAGAGATTATGTGAACGCTCATTGAATGCAGTAATTAAAGGCATTTTTGACAACCAAGTCCCTGGCAAATGTGCGTAAAACCACATGTATAGGATTTACGTGTTTACACGGCATGGCAAAAACGACAACTTTGATTACGGGCTGTTGTTCCAAAACAAACAATCGATAGCGATGCCTTACGTGGCTTCATTAGGATTTTACTGAATTAACTGCTGCCTCTTCTCGTTGTGTACTTGTTTGGCGCACTTCGTTACAAGCATCCCAATCAATACTGCGCCGATCAATCGATTGAGAGAAGCAGTGTTTTTTGTTCATTAGATTTGTTCCGGGAAATTCACTTTTGTGTGATGGAGATGGCGTCAGATTAAAGGTCTGCTCAAAGGTCGATCGTGCACTAAAGTTAGCGTCTTACGTTAAATCAGTTGCAACTACTCTCCACTTGTTGACAATGCTGCTTGAAGCAATGCGCCGAGGTATACGTAACTGCAACGATCAATAAACTTAAATCGATGCCAAGAAATACCGCGTAAACGCAGGAAAGTAATCCCGTGACAAGTAAACACAATGATTGAGATTAAGGCAAGGCTCCTAAAGCTCTGCAAAAAGTCTTATTATGAATTTTGCTTGCCGACCTGACATCTCGTGTATGTATGCATCCATGTTTATGATGCCCTAAAATGCTAACTTTAGAAGTTAGTTCATGCCAGTATGATTCTGCGATTTTCGATTCAAGATTGTCAATTTCTGTATCGCAGATACGTGAAATCTGTGTGCGTTTTTTTTAAATTAAACAGTATTTCCCAAAGCAAATATTTCTCATTAAATACTCGTACGTTCCAAACAATGTTGAGATTTCTGATCAATCTTCAAAGCAACAATTGAACAAGTTATGCATTATGTGAAAATCTGTATTGTGATTGCTTTGAAACCTCATCAAGGCATAAATCAATAAGCTTTTATTATTGTCAAAAATATGCCTTTTTTCAACCAATGAAAGTTTATCTTTGATATTCTGTTCGGGTTAATCTATTCAAGTTCTTTTGTTCTTTATCTGCAGTGATTTGGAAAATGAGTCACTGGGTTGTGTAAGTGCGTTGTGGACTGGGCACATTGTGAAAGGTGTTCGTCTCCATTGGCAATTAGTTGTTAAAAAATTTGAAAGTGATTCATCAAATGTCAAGTTCTGAGCTGATTTCTCTGAAAAATATATAGAAATGAAGCTGCATCGCGATTGTTGTCAAAGTTCTTTGTGCGCAAACGGCTAGAATCTATCTTTTTCTCCAAATGTTTGGCAATATAAGAAGAATAAAAGAAGACTGCTTCAAAATTTGACAGCGATTAGGCAAAAAATATTTATTAAACTGTCGTTCATTCACCATCAATCCCACAATCTGCATCTGGAAGTTTCTAGAGAAAACTTCTAGTGCTTTTATTCTTCTTATATTGCCGAGACACACTGAAGAATGAAAAGATGAGCTTTGGCTTATAGCGGAGAAAAATGCATTTGAAATTGCTTTATTTGTGGGTGCTTCAGAGATGTTCAAGTTAATCCAGTTTTGCAACGGTACTCTAGGTTGAGGAAAGCTGAGGATTTGTTTTGTCAACACGCAGTCCTTTGCTTCTAACATATTTCATGTACTTGACGCTCTGTTATACACTTGGATGAAGGCCGAAAAAGGCTTTTCAGTGACAAAGCAATATCCGTGAAATCTGTACAAACAGCCCCTCGAGGAATTTTGTTATACCGTTGACCTTTTCAGGTGTTGCGACTGATTGAATTTCTACGCTTGTTGTTCTTCCGAACATTTATGCAATTCTACCCAAATCCAACGATGTTGAAATAAACGTACCCTATTTTACAATGAGTTTATGTCTAATAGTAAAAATATCTTGATGCAACTTAACCCGCTGCAATTGACTTTCACTGGAAACGACCATGTAAGTGCCACCCGGGGCCAAACACATAAGTGCCGTCTTTTCTGCCCCTCAAGTTTTCTTACAAGAATTTAAAATGAACGAAGGTCATATATGATGCTTAGTAAGAATAAGAGGAAACATAAAACAACATCATAATCAAACAGTCACAAACTGAAATTGGTCTTGTTTCTCAATCTCGGTTATTGATCTCGCTTTTTCTGCTTGTCCGTCACCTTTTACATCATTTGCTCTTCCTATTTTTTCTGCCTTCTTACGTATGCATATACGGACCCAGCATATTTAAATGTTCTTCCCTGTTGGCTTTGAGTTTGACAAATACTTTTGTCCGTTATTACAGACGCCCATTTCGAAAACTGTATTACCAAACCCTACTACGTGGAACATCCGCCTTTTTAGTGATAAGTAGTGATTACATCGTCTTAAGTTCAAAGGAAATGGCACTGAACAACTTTATCCAGTGCAGGCATTACCAAGTTGTCATAATATTTGAGCTGAGGTCCCTTCTAATAAAACTCTTCACCTCAATCATAATTAAACATATTGTTCACCCTTGTGTCAGGTTTTCAGACTAAGGTTCATCGCCTCTAATTTATCAACATGACAGCAAAACCTTTTGTAAGTTTTGTTTTTGAAATGACTTTTCTATGGATGTAAATGTTACGTGTGCCGTTGATCAAAGGAGTTAAACATTCTATGAAAACCACTTTGTGTATGGGCTGGCACTAATTTACTTCACTTGCAGTTCAAGCATGTAATCTGAGATCTAAATTACCCACACAAACAATATCTCGCTTGAAAACGTCATTTTGTGATACCATTACGTCGTACAAAAAAACATTGGTTCTACTGAAACTAAGCAACATTAACATTTGCAGAGTTCTTCATTTCACCGTAAAAATTTGGTTTTGATCAGGCGACCTAATGTTTAGGCTATAGCCTGTGGCACTATTTTATTGAACATCTACCATTCAACATCAAACAGTAGCATGAGACGTGCCAATAAATGTTTGTCGCCAATGCCGATGTGTGTCATGTGATGTGATGGTGTGCCGTTGGGGCTTTACTTCGGATCGAACAAAAAGAGAAAAAAGATTGATAGCTTTGACTTACCTTGATTTCAAGTACAGCCTTTTTATGAGATTTTGAGTGGGATGACAATATAAACCTCGAACTACCCGACCAATAATCTGCTGTCGAATGGCATCTCTGACCTTTGTTCAAAAAGCTTTTGACTAGGGGTGGGAGGTAAATGGTCTTTGGTGGATAGGGAAGGTGCAGGGACTGGAGGTCATTTGTCCCCCAGTAAGTATGTTACAAAATCCTGAGTCAAGACAAAACGGGGGTCATTTAGCACCCTGGGTTTGATACAGACTTTTGAGTGTACATTTTAACGATTTGCTTACTCCACTAGCAAATTTCCAAGTTTATTGGGCCATGTATTCTAAGCAAAATAACTTCAAAGAATTGAAACGACTTTTTGAAATGAATTTTTAATAAACAACTTGCCGCCCCCCAGAAAATTCCGCCTGCCACCTCCCCATCCCCCTTTCTGCGGCACTGCTTGGCAGTATTGAAAAACGTGTCCAATTTGTACATAACATTGTGCCAATCGTGAGAGAATGTGAGAAATCCTTAAACATTACGACTCATCCAAAGTTGTTGCAAGTACTTCAAAAATACACGGGGAGATAAGTTTGAGTGTCTGCGTGAACGGATGCAGAAGCAAAAAATGGTCTTTTGGAACAACCAGTGGAGTTAGCCAAGCATGCGTAATGCCGCCTCTGCTTTTTGATTTCTTTGTAGACCCTGCTGTGCTAAAGGCAGTTTGCGGCCTGCCGCGAGTTTGTGTTCTCCCTGGGAATATCACAGATGTTGACCAATCCGCGTAGCGAAGTCAAGAATATCATCAATCGTCTACACTGCGCAGACGATAATGCACTGGTTGCGGAAACCGAAGAAACTCTGCGCAACCTCATCCATCGTTTGTCCTGCTTACAAAATGTTGGACTGCGGATGAACGCAGAGAAAATTGAACGGCTGGGCACTAGGCATGATAGCATTGTTCACTCTCGATGTCCAATTGAATTGGATGATGGTAATGTGAAAGTGACTAACGAATTTAAGTATCTTAGTGGAGCCTTGCGGTCTGTATAAGGAGCGGAAAGCGAAACAACAGCACGCATCAGTAATACGACGCCTTCACGTACTCAAGTTTCTTCATGAAAAGAGCCATTTCGGTTGACACGCAAGCGCACATGTTTCAAGCAGTTGCAATGTCGTTACCACTCCATGGCAGTGCGGCATGGGCACCCAAACAACCACAGCTAAACTGTCACGGGGGTCCGGGGCATGCCCCCGGGAAAATTTTGCAAAATTGCACCTAAAAATGCGCATTTTTGTGCATGCGGGAAACAAGTTTTAGTATAATGCTTTTACGAGACTTGTTAGCCAGTGAGACAGAAAACTGAACTTTTGTCCGGGGCTCATGAAATAAACCTATGTGCATGCTCGGATGTTATAAGTTTTAGACATGTATCGCTAATCGAAGACGCTCATTGAAGTTTGTGGGCTCAAATCTCACGCTAGCAGAGGCTTTTTTCTGGTGTTCATTGTTACTTATGTTAAGTCACTTAACAGCCACGTGTGAAGCAATTTTGTCAGTGAAAGAATGAAATCGTAAAATGAAAATCAAGCAGAGAAAACGTACAGTAGTCATAAAAATTCGCGTAGTGCGTAAAGCAGTGACAAGAAAACAAAGTCAGTTTATTTTAAATTGAGGCCTTTGCCCCTCCTTTGTTACGCCACTTCCAAATACTGTTTATGCATTTTTTTAGGGTCTGAGGGGGACATGGCACTGTGCCATGCCCTCCCTCCGTACGCTGGTGCCCACAGCAGTCTGGATTGGCTGCAGCAATACCTGCATTCATGCGACAGAATGGAACGCCGCTGCAGAAACCGCTGTATCCGCGAACGGTGCCGGGAAGCAAGTTACACATCTGCTTGCGAGAATTGCGGCAAAGCGCGAATGTCTCAAGGTGTTTAGCCACGAACGGTTTTGTCGAGAGAACACTGACAGAGAAAATGGCAGTTTATCCAAAATAACTTGCCCGCACTGCTCTGACTTTATCAACCCTCCTGGATTGCTCAATCGTGTGCGTATAAAGTGCGACTCCTTGTTGGGACCAAAAATGAAAACTCTTGGTTTGTGGTGCAACCCTTGGTAACGGTGCGCAATTGGGTGAAAACCCCATCGCTTTAAGTGAAATGTTGTTGCTATTACGACGTCTGCTAATCAGAAAAGTAAGACAAACATTTCAATTACGCGATTGGGGAGCAGAAAACTCGAAGCATATCAGCTCTAATCTTCACTGTCAGTAGATTTTTTGTAACACACAACCTCGGTCACTCAAGTAGTTTTTAAACTCACGTAGTAGGGAGCACTGACGACAAGGTAACAGAGGTCGGCCACTGCAATGTTGAGAACGAGCCAAGTGTGAACATAACTATTTTGAAACCTTTTGCTTCTGATGCTGACCAAAATGACAAGCACATTTCCCAACACTCCGATTGCAAGCAAAGCAGAAATCGTCACTGGAACAAGGATTCTGGTGATTTTATTCAGTTCCTCAACTTTCTGGAAAATTTCATCTGCAAATGTACATAAGAACTAGTTAGAAATTTCGTCTCCACTGCTTGGTAAAGAGTTACTGCTTCTCTACTTAGGTGTGTTGTCAACATCAAAATTTTATCTGCAGTGCATTTAGAGCTTCCATAGTTAGAGCATGGTGAGTTAATTGGCCACATGTTTGCGCATCTAGTTGTTTTCAAAGATAATCATATCAGTCAATCACAAGGCATGGAAAAACTCTCTTCTATTGTAAAATTACTTTAAGAAAACAAACTTTTTATCCTGGATCTTGCGGGGCATTCNTAATTTTGTTAGTTTTTCCTAATACGATTAGGTAAATGTTCTCTAGACCACAGCTGCAAGACAGTTAACACCATAGTTATCTAGAGACACACTATTGCGGCTATCTGTTGCACAGTCAACTAATGAAGTTTCAAGCAAACATTCAGAAGTTACTTTAAGAAACGTTTGGGTCCTATCCCAGCCTCTAAGGATATTTCACTAGGGTAGCTAAGCCTAGCTAATTTAATGGGGCAAAAGAGGTAATATTTGCGCATAGGTTTTAGCTCGACTTTATACTGGGGAACTAGGCCAGTCCTAACCTCGCCCAAGTCAATAATGCAATGGTGCTCCTAAATAAATTTACTCATCTGTGCGTGCTATTGATCCTTAATATAGCAACTCAGGATTAAGTTGATCTATGAAAATAATTAGCAACAAACAATATTCAAGCTTTTTACGACACCTAATAAATTTAAACATTGCGAACAGCAACTCCTTCGAAAACCAAATTCTTCAAAACAGCATAAGATGCGCAAGCCGCACGCGAGTGCATGAGTACTACTGTAGTTGGAAGCAACGTCAAGATTTAATATAAAACATTTTCCCCTTTCCTGGTTTTCTTTAGCTTATGCTGCTGTTTGAAAAAGGGTGGTAAAGCGGGTTTCGTTGCTACCCGGATTAGTATGGTATACCGAACGTTATGAATACCTACGCTACAGTGGCTAAATTAACATCGGAATGTGTCACACTATAAACACAGCACATGACCGACTGTAAAAATATACTGTTGAAATGAAATTTTGCGCCCTAAGCATCGTATGCCTAAACTCGTTTTTTAGGTACCTTTATACAAGCGCGTACGTGAGGTTGAAACGTCAAAAAACGATTACGTTGTAAATCGAGGAGCGCCTGTACTGGCTATAAGACGGGGTGTAACAAAGCTCATTTATGCTGCGCATTCATGTAAAGCTTTGCCAAAAAATTAATTGCTGTTTTACGGAAATAATCACTGCAACATATCTGAATTGGTGAACGCCAGCGACGTTCCTATCATTTATGTCGCCCAAGTGGATGTAGAATTTGCCGAACTCTAGAAGTGCTTAGTAATTATAGGTTGAGTAACATAAAGCGGTCGTTCAACAATACTCTGTGCTGTTTAGCGTCGTTGCAGTTAAGAGCAGTATCAGCAGGAGTTGCTTCACAGCACGGCAGAAACATGCAGTTCGTATTTTGCTGAAGTAATAAATAGACGCCAATTATACGCGCTACGGTCCAGTGAGTCTTAAATTATGCAAACAGTCTTCTTCAGAGTAAAATCACCCATCTGTTATGACCGCAATACTTTACGTATAGGTCTGTTATGAAATGGTCTGTTATGTAGCCTACTAGTCTGCTAAGAACGTGGTCTTTTAAGAACGTGTTGTGTTATGAAGTAGCCTATTATAGCGTGGTCTGGTATATGTTACGGTTATGAACATGGTCTGTTACGAACTGATGTGTTACGAAGGTGGTATGTTGTGATCTGGTGATCTGGTCTGTTATGAACATATACGTTATGTACGTGGTCTGTTGTGAACGGGTCTGGTACGTACGAACGGATCTGTTATGATTGTGGTCTACTATTAACGGGTCTGTTATGAACGTGGTGTGTTTCGAGTGGTGTCTGTTATGAACAGGTCTGTTTTGAAAGGGAATCCTATGCAACAGTATGCGAAACGGAGAATGTGTTTTGAGGAAACTGAGGTGAATGTGGTTGAAAATGGCCACTAACGCAATCAGTCGTAAACGATAAAAATGTTCACATTTTGTTTACCATTGTTTTGGAATATTTGATTGAATAAATGGCACTTTTTGTTCGGCAACCTCAAACTTTTTCATTGCTTAATTATGACATGTGATCATTCCGTACAAGTTCCAACAGATTGTCAAAACAATGCTTTGCATTTCTTTTCATAACGAAGTACAGTGGATACTACGCAGAATTGAGTTCAGCCTTTTCGCCTGGCACTCTACAATATTTTCCCTTGCTCATGTAGCCCCATGCAAAAAGTAATTCTCCCGCTGGTGTTGAACGACCACCTATATTTGAGAACTGGACTCTGTACGCTGAGCAAACATTTCTGTAGAAGATTTGAAAATAACCTAATCAAGTGCGGGATACGTTGGGTAAGAAAATTGCATTTTGCAAGCCTGATTAACTGACGTTCCTGAGCAAATCCAATTGCAGTCTCAGCCTCATCTGATTGCAATCTCAGCCGCGCAAGCTTTGAGGAAAATAAAGGTGGCAGCCGTGGGGGTGACGAAAACACTTTTTTCTGCGGGATGGCTTTTAACATCTTGATGTGTAGATCTGTTGGATCAATGGGGACCGTTGAAGCAAACGTTACAAAAATGTCTTTCAACTACGAGGAATTTTTATAAATTGCCGCTTTCATTTTCTTCAGTTGCGCCAACACGGTGGTAACAGTTCTATACGCATGACCAAATTTTCCGGTCAAAAGAAGTAGGTTTCCAAACTTTTCCGGTCAAAAGAAGTAGGTTTCCGCTTAACACAACCATGTTAAATGTCGCAATAAAAATTTCCTTGTTAGAACGTGCTTTTTGCTGAAGCATTTTCAAAAATGCTGAGTAGAACGAGTGAAACTGCTTCATCAAGCTGTCTTCAAGTTTTCGACTGTATGGCCTTATTTGAACATGTAAGCAGGGTATAAAAATATACGTAAGTTTGACAAGCATGTTTGGAAAAATATTCATACACAAGACGCCTCAGCAATGGTTAAAGGAATTTTAACAAAATCAGTGGTGTGATCGGAAGAATCTTTGATTTGACCCTTGCTGAAATGAAATGTGTTGAAATCAACATGTGGTATAAAACGATGAAATCAGCGCGTGGTATAAAACGTCTTTGTAAAAGCTCATGTTCGAATGCAAATACACTAGGCAGTGAGTAAATGATGGGCATGGCAATGAAACTTAATAACAATCTCACAAGAGCAAGTTTCAAATAAACTTTGCGGCAATCAAACAAAATTGCTAAAACATTCTCTATGCTTACTCTCGGTTAGAAAAACGAAAAGGCGATTATCGCACGTTACACCAAAGGTAACTGCATTATATTTACATTAGAGAATTGCAACAATTAATATATGCTTTAAAAGCGTTGCTTCTGAGTTCACTGAAAGGTTGTACGGTACTGCTTTCATTTTAACGACATTTTCGGAAATTGTCAAACATTTCTAAAACACTGGAGCATTTGAAATACTAGCTGTATGAAAACGCATGTTTAGCTATCTTGCTTCTGTTCGAAATATTGTTCGAAAGTTTTATTGCTTTTAGCATTAAACACATGCTTACTTTTACAATTCATGGAAACACGCAATTCATTACTTTCACAATTCATCGTCAAATGATTACATTTACAATTCAACCTTGTACAATTTTTAGGAAATCTTTTTATAGTTCTAAATCCATTTGTAATCAGAAGTAACTAAATTCTTTTTGCTAGAGTATTATTTCAACGCAAAAACGTTCGTCAACGTCAACGCCATGTAAAATCCTAGAAACTGAAAACATTTAGTTCTTAAATTGAAATGATTACTTTTAAACTTTTGTTTCTAATTGCGTCATTCACCGGGCGTAAGTGACTTTCAGCATGCTAATGTCAAAGCAGAAAAATGAAGGTATGAATTTCTGATGCAAGTATTCAAATGGCCTGTTTACTCACGTGGTTCATCAGGTAATAAGCCAAGTGTTTCGTTCTCGGTGGTGTTCATCATGTAACAGTTCCTCAGTAGCTTTGCGCTACGTTATGTGAAAAAATTCAAGAATACTCACAGTTGAAAATTTTTAAACGAAGCAATAACCCATGCGAGGGGACAAAATGCAATCACTTAATAACATGTTAATCGCAGCAAACCGCACAATTTTGCTAAATTCTTTCCGTTGCTTTAAAAAGCGTTGCTATTTTGTAAAACTTTACATTGGCAGCGTAATTTTTATAAACGTTATAAAAGGCTTTGAACATGCTGCTAATAACACTGATTTCAACTGCTTTCACAGCTGCTGCAGACCACATTTTACACATAAGATGGTAAAATTTTGACTTTTCGAACTCCGTTTGATCTGTCTGATATCTTGCATTTGCATTTTACTTCCAATCTATATCGAATATTATCTAAGAAAGCTTNCTAACATGTGCGCGAAGTGCCNGCGANAAAACATCTGACTTTTGTCGCTTTGAATGATAGCAAGCTGGAAATTGTGATACTGCGCTACAGCGCTGCANTGCGAACACAAGCAAAGTTTGTCCAACGGCTCTTTTTGAGATCTTGAGAAGTTTTGAAATTGTAGGACTGCTAAAGCTGAAGATTTATTCTAAGCTATACGCTTCTTTGTATTTAAAGAGTAGCCGCGGTTTGAAACAATGTGTTCTATNGTCCGGAATTTTTCATTTGAAACACGAAGCAAGAAAAGTATTGGAGCTAAAGGACAACACATNTACAATTTAAACGAAGTTAAAATCAACGCCGTAATGTTCATTTTATCTNTAGTACTTGAGTCACATGTACTTAGGACGCAGTAGAGAGCTTGTTTAGCCAAGTTATAAATTAAGATTTTTGACTNATGTAATCACAAGATATAAATGAGATAAAACGAAGTGTGACATTTAAAGGAAACTACAAGCGAAATGCTATTTCCAAAGAAAAACTAGCGCTGTAATTTGCTAAAGACTGAAATAAACAAAAAAATCTTTCGAAAACTGAACTTTGATGGTATGCACAAGTTTGGCTTGTTGATCCGATCAACATCAACGAAGGTTGGATGTTGTAAGCATCGAAGCGTACTGTACTTTTACAAAGATTTAGGGTATACGTAAACTTCATTTCGCAACAAACGCTTGTAATAAAAAGAGCAAATAAAGCAGTCTGTTGGGGAGCTTAACCTGAGAACTCGGCTTGTTTGTAATCTTCCAGCTGAAAGCCGTTAAGCCTAAAGTGTTTGGCACGTGCCAACTTCAGTTTCTTTGCAACTAACGCAGCTTAATTTCAAATTGCGAAATACATAGCTGCCGCAACTGTCAGTAAGCCTAAAAACACTGTGTTTTGACTGCAACTAAGAAGCTTCATTCAGCAAGCAAAAGTTGATAAGAGTGCCAGGTTCATAAACGCACAAAAATTACCATGGCTAATACGATTGTATTGGTTTTTGTTTTGATGATTCTGTGGTAGTAGCGCACACACACGTTTTTGACGGGAGAGGAAAGTGTGCAAATAATGTTACACCTGTTTTCGTTACTTCACTTTTGAGAAAAATGGTGTTGCTTGACGTAAGTTTCACTTTGCCNTCAAGCTAACTTGGGCACTCACTTTCTCTACACGCCTGACTTGAATGCTTTCGTAATATTTTACTTCAGTTAGTAACGGGTTCCATGGAGCAAATATAGTTCACATTTGCGGCTTTTATANCGTTGTGTGTTAAATTACAATGACTTGAAAAATTCTCTTGAGAAGCAACAATGCAAAACATACAAATTTGAATGAAATCATAATGTATATTCAATAACAGCTGTCTTCATCGTCAGGAAATGTTTCAGACTGTCATCAAGAAACTAGTTACTTTCACCATATCATTGCTAAAACGTAGAAGGAAGTGCTGATATAGTTGAACCGCTGCCTATCACGCAACAGACATAAACCGACGAAGTTGTTACGGAACTGATGAGCCTGTGCATCTAATCTTGCTGTTGCAAGTATCGGCAGGCTTTATCTTATTCTTAAATAACGTTACTTTTTGAATCCGTTCTTGATCAGACAGAAGGGGGGTGGCATTAGTTTCGAAACCACTAGCCACCTCTGATTTTTCTGTCGAAGCTGAAACATGGTCACAATGGAACAACTATTGAAAGAACCAACGGCAACTTCTAAGATGGATGTCAACCGCACGTACTAAGTGCTTCTATTTGTAAACTAATCCTGAAACCTTCCCTTTTGGCAACATGTGTGTTAATGCAAAATCTGGCTAAGCGGCCGCAATATATTCAAATATAGCGCATTGATCTCTCCTACCACGTTCATATCCCGAAAAACCAACGATGGAATTTGGACAATAGGTCTTTTTAAGTGTGTAAGCGTAAGATTTTAAGATAGATCTCAAAATTGCAGCATGTTAATATGAACGACTGATTCGAATATTTGTAAAATGCGTGCATCCCACCAAAACTGAGTCGTGTGTCGTTCCGAAGAGCGCGAGACAGCAAAACACTCTTTTAAACATTTTTAAGTTGTGATTATTTTTTGCAAATATTACGGATTTTTAGGAAAAATGTAGCGTTAAATAAATAATTTTCCGTTGAATTTATATTTTGAAAATAAGAATCCTGAAAATATTTTAATTATACGTGAGTACGTGATTTACCGGTAATTTAACTTTTCAGAGGTTTGATTTAATACAGCATCGTAAGTAATTTCCGTTTTATTGCAATTGTTGACAACAAACATTTGTGATTTACCGATCTGTCAGATGATGACACCAGCTTGTTTGGGTTATCTGTCCTTACAAGAGAGCTTAGTGTTTTTCGAGCTTCAACAATATCTGGCCAGGAGTTTGCGAAGCTAGCTGTATGTTCGAACTCCTGCCACCGACTATTCAGTGATACTGATTGTTTATAAATTGCCATTCTGTCCTAATGCGATATTTATGCCCCAAACAAGTACCTTCACAACTCTCAACTGAAATGTTCCTAAGTCTGGCCATGCATCGGACCAACCATATTCTTGCAGTCTCTTTCACCAGCTCAATCATAAGGCACCATTGATTTAGCACTTAATGTGTACAGTCCAAAATACGTTGCTGCATTTTTGACGTGTCCCTGTGTTGTCGCGAGTTATTATGTCAGTTTTGTGTGACCCAAAGTAGACGCATTATGAACTAGAAAAGTGACGAGTGTGGCCGCGAATACAGGAATTTTTATAGACAAGCACGTGCTCACTAACTTTTTCTCGCGTCTGCAGTGACTGCGCTATTCACGCAAGTGTACTTGTTTTCCCACGCGAAGTTACTCTATAGTCTAAATTGTTTGTGACAGGGGCGGATCCAGCCAGTGCGGTTAAGGGGGGGCAATTTCAGTAATATTTTGTAGTCAAGTCTCATAACAGCTTCGCTAACTGCAAAAGAGATGAAGTATACCGTATTTACTCGATTGTAAGCCGCGGCTTATAAAGTTTTTTTTTTTCATCATGTTTGCGGCTTAAATTCAAGGGCGGCTTACATTCAAGGGCGG
>JGI24021J15306_10002696_pt1 | contig 19461 bp, 13 predicted proteins | sample Ectturendosymbi1_FD_15306 | JGI IMG/M metagenome (IMG submission 15306)
AAAGAAAATGATATATGAATTTGAGCGGTTTGCAATCTCTTATGGTCTAACTCTAATTATAAAGCGTGTAAATTGGTTAAGTGCGGGCCCCCTAAACTTGCGGGCCCTGTGCGGTTGCACTGTTCGCACTCCCCTAAGGCCACCACTGGTTGCAAGCAGTGAAAGTATGACTCGAGTCAATCACTCAACTCGAGTCACGATTTTTGGTGGCTCGACTCGAATCACGTTTTTTATCGTTTGACACGACCCGAATCGAGTCACAATCAATGGAGTCAGGGTCATTTACAAAAAATCTCCAAGGATCTCATTGACAAACACAGTTCATTTGCACACAAAGAAATGAGCTTTTTTGCTTCAGTGATGATCAATATTGGCGCAAATTTTCGGTTTTGATTGTGTCTCCTAGTGGTGTTATGCTGCATTTTAAATATCAAGTGTTCCACCTACAGCAACACGGAGGTAGAGATGAAGCTTTTCACTGAAGGTCCAGCAGGACATATTACACATTATCGTGGTTTGTAGTATTTGCAGTATTTACTACAAATATACAAATAATGTAGTATTTGCATATTGTGATTATGGCAGTCGGCCTGGTATTGTTACTTTGAGCCTTTTCTAGAGATGTACGGATTTATATTTTTCAAATTCAAATTCAATGCTAAAATTATATTTCAAAAATCCAAATGCGAAAAACAATTCTTAAATGCGAAAACCAGTGCTTGTCTAAATTCAAATTCCTATCACTATTATTATTAGGTTAGGCCCACATGTTTTCCATCGCAAAGATTAAAAAACTAATAATTAGTTTGGAAACTAATTCAAGTTAACTTATGCTCTAACTTTGACTCACAGTCACAACATCATAAAAATTGACACTGCAGAGACGTCAAAATAATCACTGTTAGCCGCAATGCAATGAGATGATCTGTTGAGCTCAGCAAAAGCGTGAAAGACATGAGACCATAAGAAGAAGAGGTATGCAACACAAACGACTTATTAGAACTGGACTACATGCATAAGCAATGTTTGGAACCCTTTCGATTGTACAAACATTGGTACAACTTGCGGAAATCGAGTCAATATGATTCCACACGAACACTGATGAACTGTGGTGAATGTTATGAGGTATAGGTATTACGGGATGTATAGTAATGATGAGTGAAGGAAAAGGACTGGATCAATCAGAGTCAGACTAATTCTGCAACTTTTACTACATGATACGTGAAAGAGCAGACTTGTTTCGCTGGTCATAGACAAGGCTCAACATTTTTGACAAACACAATATACAATCGCAACGGATTTGAGAAACTCCACTGAACCAAACTACTCAATACAGTAATCTGCACTCCCAAAATTGAACCGAAAGTTGGCAAGAAGTTCAAAACCATATTATCAAATCCAATTCCGGTAAAGCCGATATTACAAAATCCAAATCCATCAAAATGTTAGAAAGCGGTAAGATCTAAATCCAAATTCAAGTCCATGTTCATCTCTGGTCATTTTCTGAGCGTGTGAAAAACAAGGATGTGTTTTCTTGTAGCACATTTGTGTTAGACTTGTGAAAACGTCTAAGAATGAAGGAGNGACGTAAAATGCAAACTGCTTTCACTAAAAANTTAGATCTAAATAACCTGAAAACAAAATTGCTAAAACAACATTCGGCACCATTTTGTAGCTCGTTGGACCCCACTTTTTAGCTCGTTGAACGCCATTTTGTAGTTCGTTGGGTACCAATTTGTAGTAAAGAAATCATAGGTGCAATGCTGAATTTCATTTGACTCGATATAGACTCGAGCTTGCAAACCAATGACTCAAAGTCACTGGATAGTTCTTGTGACTCGCCTCTGACTCAACTCGACCAAATAATGACTCGACTCTGACTCGACAAATATGACTAGGGAACACAGCTGATTACAAGTACTAACGCCGGTGTTCAGCAATTTTAAGATATCTCAAGTTGCCTTGAAATTTTCGAATGATCAGACGAAGGCCTTGCAAAAGTAAAAGGCTAGGTTTCTCAGCAATTTTTGTTTTCATGTAGCACGTGAAAAGTATCCATCATGAAGAAGTTGCAAGCTTGGTTTTCCAAAATTCTGACCTGCATCATATAGGCTTGATGGTTGTGAAACCCTAGGTTTACTCGAGACTAACTTCCCTCGAGAAAGAATCTCGTTCATCAAAGAAAGAGGATTGTAGATTAAGAAAACTGGGTCTAACTTTGAACGATTCTGCAACTTGGGCGTTGAAACCCAGGGAAATGTTGGGGTTTCAACCCCTTACTATCATGCTGTGGATCGCGTGCAAGCGTCGGGTTGATATTCCAGTGGCGAAAGGTTTTGTTTCTTATGAACGATAAATCTCGCAAAGTTGGAATGAAAGTACAACGGAAATTGACGCTGATATCTGGAGCGTCTACCTCAATCGAAAGGGTAGGTTTTCGATTCATGGGTTATCTCTCGTGGAGCTCCTGTTGCTCGGGCAAGAACGTTTGCCTTAACCGTTCCGGAACGATGCAAAGAAGCACGGTAGGCTTCTACCTGCTGTCACCTGAAACAAATCTAAAAAATGAGATTATTTTTTAAGCAGTTATAGCGGAAGGAAGTTTGTACATAAAAAACTACACAATGGTGCTATTCTTTCTCGTTGTCTAGGAACCGCAAGACAGTGTGTTCTTGAAAGTTGGCCCTTTTGCGCATTACGACTACAAATATTCGATAATCAGTAATCATCCAGCTGGGAGTTTCTGGTACCATCCACACTTTCACGGATCGGTTTATTTTCAGGTGAGATATTTAATCTGATTTAAAAACAATGAACTGAGTTATCATCCATTGTGACACTGCCGATTTTCCTGCTTGATTGTATAACGGATGGGTTTTCTCTTTGTGAGAACAACATTACTTTGGAATGTATGGAAGGAATATTTCTAAAACGTGTCAGCATAAAATCATTAAAAAGATATTTTTGGTGTGTGTAGAACAATATTTTTAAGAAAAACTGCTGAGTCGGGTAAAGCGATCGGCAATTACTCGAAAACTGACGTCAAATCGAGAGTAGAACTAACGTTTGCAAATCTGTTTCCGAAAGAGGATATGCTGTTACAGAAATTCGCAGTTGAGAAGTAGTAATGTGCAAGCTTTCACATTTTTCAGGTGGATAGTGGAATGGGGGGAATGATAATAATCGAAGATCCAACAGATTCATCGGTTCCGAAGCACATTCAACAGGTTTCTTGTCCCTTAAACTGCGAACACGATATTCAGATGGTTTTTCAGCCTACTTTGCTTTACACGCCTTTTGGAGGATTTGCCATATTACAGATAATGATTCAAGACAACTTATTCAAGTGATAATTTTGTTCAAATGTCTTCTTTTTCCTTTTCCTTGTCATTTTTCTTGCAGACACCTTGCAAAAGAGTTGTTTGTTACGTTTCAGGTCGACACCAGAAAGTAGTTGCATAAATGTCGTTGATCGCGTACAGACACACCGCAAACTTGTAACATCCTNCTTAACAGCGGNGGTCTTGGNCGTTTCCAACCTCTGCTCCAAATACGGCTATAAGATCACGTTTTGTCCTTGNGCAGCACCTGCTGAAGTAGCTAAAAATTACGGTCCTTACTGCATCAAAGATAGCTCACGCAATTGTTATGCAAAACTTATAATATATGTATGTTGTTTGGTATTTTCCAGAAAGCATTTTTCAGTATTAAGACATGAATGGTGAAATTTGCAGTAAACGTATATGCCGCTTTGCTGCTCTCCATTTAGCTAGTTAATGACAAAACTATGTGTTCATTGCTTCTCTTCACTCTAGCTTTTCTGATTCACCAAGATAAGTCACAATTACTGCACAGACTTTGCTTTTCATTATATACCGTATCTGGGTAACTTGGCAATAATTTTGACCACGAATCGTTTCCTACATGATTGACAGTGTTTGCTACTTTAAAAAGACAAATCCATTACCATTCATGACTGCATGAAAATCACAAATTATTTTTTGTTATTGGCAGCTTGCGAGATTATACTATTTTCAACTCAAACCAAACTTTGTTTGCCTGGCTGACAAATACGTCGAACAATATAAGTTATTTCACTACTAATGGTTTGTTGAACCCAGTGATGAATCTTACCACCGGTCAAACCAAACGTTTCAGGTACGTTTCTGTAAGTAAATGCACTATTGCGTGTTGGTTAGCTCCCATGAAGATTACCGTGTGCGGAAAAAACTAATACACAAGTCGCATGCACTACACTGACCATCGCGACTAGTATCCTATGTGGAGAAAAATACCAAGAAAAGATATTTATGCAAAAACTGCAAACGCTTACTATTCTCGTCAGATTTTTACATTTCAACTAAATAATATTGGTTTTATATTTTTAAAACCACAACCTTGTTGAACGCAGGTAAAATATTCAATTTGCTATATTTGGTTTTCTACTTTTTGCAAAGATTGTTCATTGCGAAGCATGTTAACAACATGCTCCTGCTTAAATTTTCACAGGAAAAATGGCAGCTGAGACTCCAAAGAAGCCAAGGTATAGTGTTGAGGGTTTAAGCTGTAAAAAATCTTGAAGTGAAACGTTTCTCTTCTGAAAGTCATATCAAATTACCAGTTCATGCAAGTAAAAGAGAACTGTGCTTTCAATGCAGCGCTCAGTCACAATGAGACACTTCCCAAGGTTTTGCAACCAGGTTTTGAGTAATAGGAGATTTAAAACCAGAAATAAAATTGTTTTCACCAAATGCTGACAGTCTTCAGGAAACATTCCAGGAATCAATTGCAGTATATCAACGATGTTTCTTATTTTGTACTAGATGTGTATCTGGTCTACTTTATGATCTCTCATCTTGGATTCCAAACCGTAATGGCCTTTGTTGGAACGATCGGGTTTTCGCACAATTGGTAAATCTATTCAACTATTGAAAAACGCTTTAACTCGTTCAATCTTCAGTTTCGACAATTGCAAATGTGGTGAACCAGAAACTCACCAAAGAGGATGATCGATTTAAGAAAACAATCGGGAGTCTTCTTCACAAAACTTTAGCAAAAGATTGGGCTTTACAGGCTGTAGAGGTCGGGAACCTTTTCGGCTAAAGGAGCCATTAAACCTACTTGTTTTTAATTGTATTTCCGTGAGAGCCATTTAATATTTTTCAACACTTAATGCAACTAACTTACTAACTAACGTGTGCATTTTTAAGCAAAATCAACAATTTTAAACAATGGCAAATGTCTGAATTTTCTCTTTAATTACATGCTTTTTACTGTTAATGCGACTTCTGGTGCTGTGTGGTGTTGCTGGTGTCTTTGTAGTCTGGTAGATGGAAAATTACAGATAAATTTTCATTCGTAACAATCATGTTAAGAAAATATCAAACGAGCCAGATGCTGTCATCAAAAGAGCCACATCTGGCTCACGAGCCGTAGGTTCCCGACCCCTGGGCTAGATGATATCTGCATATCATTCTCAGTTGGAAGACGAGATTTTGAGTTGACGGATCTCCATTTGAAACGTCTTAGAATGAACACGCGGTTGACCAAGCCTTCCAGTACCTGAGCTTCCTTCACCATAGAATGACCTTGGCAGAAAGCACTCTAAAAGACCGCGTAAATGGTGAAGCTGGAACAAAAGCTTTGTTGTGAAATGACTAAACAAGGAACTACAGTCGGTGTGCTGCATGTTGACTTCGTACTTGTTCTTGTTACTCCATGCGACTACGTGTGTATCCAGGAGGCTTCCCATGTGAAAACATATTAGATTTTGTTCCTGTTGCATTTATGTTGGAGGCATTTCGGCCCTGCAAATGAAGTACTGAGTATGCACACCTGCGTGTACTGAAGGTGTGGTAGTGCATTACGTATGGTTACCAAAGATACAGACGAAAGTTGTTTCCATCTCTTCATGTAATCAGTCGCTACAAAAGCAATTCAGCCTAGAGTATAAGAATATTAGGAAATCGATTTCATCTAACTGTACGCATCGTCAGTCCTGAAATCTGCAAGCATTGCTCGTGGGTGAGATCCTGAAGGGCTAAAGTCAGGGACGACAAAATAAGCAATCTAACGACAAAAGTAAATATATCAAAAACATAAAGCTGCGACAAGTTAAAAAGTGGAAAATACGTAATTATCGAATAATTGCTTTCACCAAAACTTAAAAACAAATCGTCACTAGATACAGGGCAACGAGCGAGCAGGCTGTACAGTCTCGAAACTACAGCTAAAAGCAACGCAGCGACAATGACTTAACCAATGTAGGTAGGGAATGCTTATGCAGGAAGGCGCTCATGAGGTGGTAAGACTGATAGATGAACGCTGTTGAAGGCCTATGTTTAACGTTGGAGAGGGAGGTAGCAACATCCGTAAATAAAAAACTACATGTGTGATGCGAAAATGCCAAAAGGATGAAACAACCTGGCGATACCGGATGAAAAAAACAAAGGGGAAAATTACTTCACGCGAGGAAGTATCATGCCTCTAATATCAATTTGTTCGTTTAGTTTTTAATCCATTTATTTTCCCAGACATCTGGACTCGACATTTGGTTGTTCTGCACAAGTAACAGTGTGAGAGTCAAAAATAGGTGGTTGATTTGTGATGACGTTCAATATTGTATTGTACCGCGATAAGTCTATTTGGTTGGTGTAATCTATATATTGCAGGGGTCTCAAACACGCGTTCCGCGGGCCACATGTGGCCAGCGAGGGTATTTTGTGCGCCCCGCGATATTCTTTGGGAATTTTCAAATAGTCGACATTTAGGTTATTTAGTTTATTCTCCGGTGTTTGAAAGTGCTCTACAAGCGAGTGAACAAGTTCCTCTCATAGGAATGTAGAGACGGCTAGATATGATTTGTCTATAACTCACGTACGATACCTTTCACAGCAAATAAGATGTAAAAGCTGTTTCTAGTAACGTTCAGCTCAAGCCACTTTTGCGTCAGCGTCATGTGGTCCTCGGGACTCAGTTACTTAAAAGTCCTCATTTGGCCCTCGGAACAATGTGCGTTTGATACCCTGCTCTATTGTCTGGTTTGTTTCAAGTAGCTCGATGTCAAAGTTAGTGCCTGTCGAATGCTTTCATTAGACGTTTTTGATGCGGTTATCTAAATTGTGTCATCAATGAATACACAAAAAAGTTCTACCTAACTTTGCACACGAGCAAGCTCCTGTAGGATGTAATGCACAGTAATATTTGCCAGTGAAACAGAAAATTATGATTGGGTAATTTTCTGTTTATTGGGAATAAAGTTGGTTGCCATATTGTGTAACAATGTTTTTAAGGAAAATTTTGTTTAGTTCAACAATGATTTTGTGGTTCTTGGTGTTGAAGATGTAATGCTTCTCCAGGGACACATACAAAGCGCTTTAACCACTGTGGTTCTGGACAAAAATGGATGAAGTCCTATGACATCTGCCGTTGCAATATATAACGTGGGCCTTTGCATTTAGTTCATAGTTCTTTCGTCTGGAAGTCTTTCCAGTGGAACAGACCTCCACTGAATTGATGCCTAACTTGAAAAACTCGTGTGGGTCATTTTAGCAAATGTTTGCGCCGGGTTGTCTTTCCATGCATTCCACTTGTGTGCAGCAGCAGTTGATCTTTACCTGTGCCCATATGATGAAGTTCGATACCAAGGTCGCGAAATTGTTTACTTATTTCGTTAAGGTAAATTTCAAAACTAATCACTAATACAACTTCTTCTAACCGCTGTAGTTCTTTAAATTATTAGCACTATAATAGAACTACCAGAGGTTGTCGAAAACCGCGATGTACAGTATTTCTAGACCACATAGGGAAGGTCTCCCGCGGCCCTCCTAAAAAAATCGGGTGTGAAATAGAAGGAAGGTGGGGCCACGGGAAAGGTTTGCTAGAAGGTGTGAAATAATTATGGATTTGGTCATGCCTAGTCATATTAAACTTATGTCCGTGATCTTTTCGAACAGATTACTAAACGCCGGATCACAACTCAACTTGGCCTTANACGTAGTGGATGATAATGGCAATTCTGCTTGCGATATACTTGAAATTGCTGTGGACGGTATNTATCTCGACCGCGGTACACCACCGAGACTAGGGAGAAGTTTTTTGGTTCCATCTTCTCGAATGGATTGGTTGATTGTGTGCAATAATCCCGGAGAATACTATGTGAGTTTGGAAACTACCGTGGTTTTCCGTTTGTTTACCTTGATTACACGATTTTGCACCTTATCTTCAGTCTCATATTTCTGGAAGTGCGCTTTTTTGAGCCTATCTTGTTTCAACATTGTAATAAGCAAATGCTTATCACAATTGCAAAATAATCATATCAAGGCTGCAGGTGAATATTGGTGCTGGCCACCGTTTTGATTTGGGCAGAAGATTTTCACAAAACTTTATTGCACTACACGTGAATAAAAGAAACAGAACTACATTCTTTGACAGATACGCCGGCGATAATTAGCAAATATTACCAGGAATAACACCCACGTTCATATCACGTTTTGTTTCCAAAAACTTAGATATCGTTCATGTGATAGATAAAGATAAGAGTATTACACCATACAGAAAGTACTGTCATCACTGCTGATAAGATCTTTGACCCTCTCACGTTTCTATCTAACCAAAATCTCGGTTTTTACGATGCACTGTATATCTTTGATCAAGCACTGCACGTAGAAACAATATAGCAGCACGATTGCAAATACAACCACAAAATATCAGATAACAAGTAATCTTTAATACGAATTTGGAATTTCTGTGTTGTTTTTCCTTTTCTATATGTTTGACAATAAGCTTGTGCCTTTTTCAGTTTCAAGAGAAGTTGGCTGTTCACCTTGATCCCGAGAAAATGTAGAGTATAATGTTTTGCATAATGCACATTTTTTCTGCATCTATTTTGCAGGACACGGTGAGAATTGTTAATACAGCATCTCAGTCGCAAAATCTGGTTTCTCAGTGTTAAACGTCTGCTCCAATTTTTCTTACACTGCCTCGATGCAGAATTGTTGCTTGTGCTAAATCCTCTCTTTTCAATCATGTTGGTGAATCGTCATGACACAGATTTTCCACGTAACAGAATTGGTTCATGTCGAATCGACCAGGAATGTTTTTCACTGACACTTTGATCACGTTTATTTTCCACATAAAGAATGTGGAGAGGTCATCAATATTGAGTGTCGCAGTGAGTGACATTTCGAAAGAAGTCTAGATCTGCAGTAGACATTGCTTTAGTTAGTTCCTTTTTTCATCACACAAAGATCTTGTTGATCAAACGCAACATTAAAGGTGCATGTACAAATGTCTACGTAAAAGATCCATTGAGTTCTATCATACATTCTTCACCCACGACAGTTTTAGTATTTGAAGTTCATTGTTACTTAAAAAGACACCAATTTACTTTAAGCATAACATGAACTATTTTTCATATGCTGTTTGATCAGGATCAAATAAATAAAAGTTCATTAGAACAGGATGCTTGTAAAGCTTAAACGTTTTCCAGAAATATTTTCAGAATTTCAAGAGAAGTTATCTGATGAATAGCTCTTACACTAATTCATCGAGGTCTGCAATGTTTTTTTTGTTCTAATTTTGTCTAATCCTAGTAACTGAAACTAAACATCTAATTCCTAGAAACTTAAACTAAACAGTGGAAAAACTTTAATGTATTCAATCATGATTGAAACAAGAACGTACTGTTCTATTCGTTGCGATAGTCTATAATCAAATATTAGTAAATATTTTTGTACTACCGCTATGCATTCCATCAAAGGAGGCTCAGGACAAGTTACCTTACATTAAAAGTTAGACACATAGAATGAATTTAGACCTTCCGCTAAACTGCTTTACCACCATTATTTAATGTTGTGTTTTATTTCTCACTCGTCTCATTGTCATACACAGCTGCAATCTTCCAGCACAGACATGGACCACTTATCTACAGCAGACGAACCACCTCACAATCAAGTCTTACTCACCATAAAAGTGACCGGCCCACAACAACAAACCAAACTCCTAACTGAGCTCCCGGCCAGGCCGTCATTTGTCGGGAACTTTCTTGATAAAACAGAGCAAGACATAAAAAGAAGATTTGTACTTGAATCTGACGCCAATCTTGGTATGAACAGGAATAAGTTTTCGAGTACAACATATTACAGGTATTACCATTTAAACGAAATTTGCATTGTTAGCGCAAGGATGGCGGATGTTTCGAAAATATGTAATTAAATATTTTGTTTGAACATTGGAAACGCACACGAAAACGTACAGTGTCGTGCAAAATGGTTATCGTAGAAGATGAAATATCACGCTCGCGGATTCTTGTCCTTGTAACTTGGAAACGACAGCTTTATTCTGTGTGTGGTAATTGTGTTGGTCGTATTAGCAAAAAATTATTGTATTTGGTGAACTTACACAATAAATGCATGGTTTATGACAAGTAAATATTAATTTAGATAGTTTCTTGCGACATGACCTTAAGATAGAATCGCTCGTCTTAAGTCCCTTTTGTATGGTTATCTGTTGGGTTCGATTTGACTCCCCAATATCATTAGTCTTTACACTGCGGTACAAGACAGACAACAAGATAACGTCTTTTGATAATTATGGAATTCACGATAGCCACGTAAAAGAATTAAAATCGAACAAATCACCAATTGGTTTTCAGTATGAAACGATATTTAAAAAAATATTGTGCATTCATGTGTATTATTTCACATCAATGTTAATACACTGTATGTTTGGTCTACATGGAACTTTGTGTGTCAGAGTTTTCCGTGTAGTTTTTTAGGTCAAAAATTTCGCAGTAAGTCGGAAATTTCGCTGTCATGCGTTAAAGTACCAAATTCATTTTCCTGGAAAAGTACTGAGGTACTAGATTGCAAAATCAAGTCTTACCTTCAAAACTACCAATCATATCATTCCAAAAAAAACTTCTGGCTGATGAATATCTCTAAAGTGGTGCAAATCGAATTTCTACCAATGAAAATAGGTGATGACAGCAATATATACCTGCGAATTCTACACTTGAATTCATTCTTTAGTTCTATGACCCTCAGGTTGTAAATAAGCTCTCCCTGGAACTTTTCCCTTTGACCTTCAGGCTGGAGAAGAGGTTCCCCCAGAAATTTTAAAGTTCAAACTGCCCCGTTAGTCTGTAAACTATGGTAAAAGCTTAATATGAAGCACCTGAAATTGCCTAACCAAAGTTTGTTTACTGTACAACGGCATGCTGCCAAAATTTACTGTGATCTGAAACCCGTCTAAACGAAATATATTCCATTTTTGAATGACTCCGGTATAAATTCCCCTTCTATATCTCATTAAACTCGTATTAACACTTCGGACGCATTTTTATTTAATGGTTCAAGGATCTAACTTTCATATAATGCTTAATGAAATTAGCTTTACATCTATGTGGACTGATAATTGTGAGAATCACGCATGGGAGGGACTTCTATTAGCAGTAGCCAAGCCTGTAGCGCCTACCTCCTCCCGTTTTGCTAGAGGGAATATTCTTTTAGGGTAATTTCCACACCAGTGCCCTTAGGATTGTGCCCATAAACAACCACGAAACTGTTAGATATCCAAAACGCATAGCCTAAGGTCATATTTCAACAACTGGCCGCTATTTTACTGCAGAATATTTCGTATTGTGTATTGTGCAACTCTCTTTCCTCTTCAGTATTTGCATATGTCACTTTTCTGTAATTCTAAATCAGAGCTCGTATTTGTTTGCACTTTACTTGCTGCAGCAGTGGTGTAGTGGGGTGGAACGCTTGGGAAAAGCACCAAAACAAAACACTTTTTAGGGTGCTGGAACGCGTTCCCACATTTCTTTCATGATTCGTTTGTAGTGCAATGAAAGTGAATAGGTTACTGATTTTAAAATGTGTTTGATGTGCTGTTGAAACTGGCTATATATTTGCGTGCGCTCCCGCACTTCTTTTGTTAGCACTCGCCGCTTGTCATGGAGAACGTGAGGTATTTAAACAAATGAGGTACTTCTTGGCGTCATTTGTATGACTGTCTGACTGCCCCAAGAAAACCTGGTATGGATCCTCCACTGGAAAATTATGCAATAGTATTGACAGAGAATTATAACAATGCGATGTGGTGAAAATCGATAAAAGTGTTTGAGCTCCTAGTCTGGATCCGCCACTGGGTTGTGGTTGGAAAACTCTTTATGTCTACTGAGCCCGATGTCTTGGTAAATACTTTCACAATCTTTACCTTTTAGTTCTTCTCTCTGCTAGACATTGAAAATAATGTCTTGATCAGTGATTCTCAATCCTTCTGCTGAAGGGAGCCAAACCAGACCTATAACTTTGTTAGAGAGCCGCACTAAAAGAAATTTAACACAATTCAATTTACACGTTTTGTTTTATTGCAGAACGAAGTCCGTTACACCAAAGGTTAGAGGTTTTATTGAAAGACTGCTGTGAGACGCAAAAAAGGTGCTTGGGGGCCGCATGCGGCTCTCGGAGTTGTGGTGGAAAACCACTTGTCTGGAGTTTTCAAAACGGTCCCCTTCCGCTTTTTCAGCTTTCACTGCAATGCCCAAATCATTTTGTACAGCTGTGGCAAACAGTTGCAAGTAAACGTAGACAAGCAATCTGAATTTCACCAAGATAATTCAAGAGTGGAACTGACCTCTAAGTTCAACCCAGCATCTTACGTACTGCAATTGTATGTTCATAAAAGTAAATTTTATTTTGAAGCAGGAATTCTTCATCGTGCTTTTTGTCAATAATAATAATTTGCTTTCGCTTTACTAATACTGCGATCCCTTTCGTTTCTTTACCAACAGAGAAAACTAAAAAACGATTCAACTAAACCGCAAATACCTTAAAAAGTTCATTTTGCTTCATAATGTTGAAACTGTCTTCATAATTGCCTTGGGATTTCGAGGTAAGTCAGGAAATACAGGTAACGTTTTCTAACATATTCTTTGAAATTTTAGATATAAAGTTGAAGTGAATACTCTTCAGGAATGGTATCTGATAAACCCAAGCCCTTATTTTTTTCACCCAGTCCATACGCACGTGTTCAGTTTTCAGGTTGGTGAATGAAATATTTGTTATACTGTAGAATGATAAATCATCTAGAACTTGCAGAAACGACAAGCGCAAAGGCATGCCTCCGTTTAGATTGCTTTTTATTAAGCTTGACTGGATTAAAAAAATTAGGTGATATTTTTCACTTCATCCATCATAATTGTTCTCAGCGAATTATCTGCATGTTTTGAAAATTCTACGTCTTTCATCGATTCAAGAAATTGAAAATGTGGGTTTCCAAAGTATGCGTTCAAAAAATGCCATGGCGATATCTATCTGAACATCTGTTAGATTTCGCATCACCAAACGTATTCGTGTTTTCATTCATTGATTGCCTGGGATTGTTTTCTCCAATAATTTATGTTTATATTTTTATCAGTGGTAATAGCTGCAATGCAGAGTGTGTGAGGATGTAGTCATGTTTTGAGACTTTAATTTTGCGAATAATATTTACATCGTAAATTATAACTTTTGAATTATGTCACAGAAATTGGGCGAAACAGATTTTGTAAAATTATAGCGCGATCTTAAATGCAAAGACGTGGTTTTCAGGTATTTTTTTTATAGTTTTGACTATTCACTTTCTAGCATGCTCATCTCCATCAGGATAGAGTTGAATCTGAAACGCTAGTAGACGTTTCTTATTGCTGATATTTGCAGTTTTGTACATTAAGATGCCAGGTTGATTTCTGGTTTTCTGTCACTTCAGGCATTTTATTCCTAAAGGTTGAGCGAAATCAAATCCCTGGTGTTTCCTGCAGCTCAACTGCGACTTGACGTGAACAAATGTGCACAATGAAACTGGATTCCACTATAGGTTTTACAAAACGAGCAAGTCAAAGACAAAAAACATATTCGAAAGATAGGTCTTCAAAAACACTGATGACTGAATAACAGCGTCTCGTCCTTGTAAAATTTTGGGCAGGTGTATTTTTAGGAGCATAAACGAAAAATGTCCAGCAATTTTTGCTCATCATTTGGGTGACTATAAAAACAAAAAAGATATCTTCGTTCAAATTTTGGAATGCCCCATGGACCACGGGATTATTACATAAAGAATGCTATAACCCACGACTTTCCAAAGAAGTTTTTAGTTTTTTCAAAAGAACTCAAAAAGCGGTGTCCTAATATTATCCATCCCAGTTGTAAGGTTGAAGAGGAATTGACATGTTGCGCAAAATATTACTTCAGTGGAAAAAAAGCACTTCTTTGAAATAGTGTCGCTTTTATCTGTTTCTATCAGTTTCTACATATTTCAAAACATATTTGTATTGCGGACCTACATTAATCTGTGAGTATTTTTCTCTTTTGCGTGGTAAAGGTCATCAGCTACAATAAATACATTGGACCTTATGCTGCTGAGAACATGGCAGAAACCATGAAACTATGGAATCAGAATAACGAGACGTGTAAATATCAATACGATGGCTACGGTGAGTTATCATATAATTTCGTTTTAGCGACTAATGTTGAGTAAGCAGGTTCAACAATGTTTAGCAATGTTAATACGACCTCAAACAAAATTTAAAAAATGATGCAATTCGGACTTTACTGTTTTGTTCATAGATCCAGAAGTTGACATTCCTCGACCGACTGACTGGGATCAGTATCTTGGACACGACATTCGCTGGAAAGAAGGAGGTCCGGGAACAATTGGGTATTCGGAGGCTGGAGTCTTCCGTGACGTTCTTGCAGTTCCTCCTTTGTCAAACATAACGGTGAGGGGGAATTCTGTTCGGGAAAAGGATATGAAGTTTATACTGTAGGTGGAAAAAACGACATTAATACCAAACTAACTCTATAGTTTATACCGGTATACCCGAATAGCTTTTATGGCTGCAGAAGACGAGTGAATCTTCGCGACCGCAACAAAACACAAGCCTCTAACTTAGAGCCATCGTTGTTTACGCCAGTATGCGATCCACAAATTGGGATTGAAATCCATTTTCGAAATACCCTCGATTCGTGGTGGTCTCTTGCTTTTCAGAATTATTAGACGACGCAAATTAAGGACTTAATTGTATGCTAATAACTCTTTCAAAACCGTCAAGCCTGTTGTTAAAATAATAATTATAAGGTGCCCTGAATATTTCCGACTTCATACTGCACGAACACCAACCAACACAAGCATTTCATGGAGATGTATTGTATTTTATGGCATTGGAGGAATATGCCTAAGGTACAGGTGACTACCTACTGTAGACTTTTTCTATTGTACAAAATTGGTAGCACACCAAGTTTGCAAAGATAAAAGTGCAAGAACGAAATTCAGAAATCGTATCAATCGTGTTGCTTACTACGTTCCTCTCGCAGTGCAGCTAATAAGGTTTCCCCCATTTTGAAAGTTTGATTTGTAAACCCGTACCTGTTTAAGATATTCTTTACTGCATGTCACAGGTGTCAGGCAACACTCTAAAAGCAGAGCATTCCTAGCAAGATTTTAAGGGATGCTGTAATGTTGTTTGTTGATTGTTACGCTTGATTGATCATACGATTTTTAATCGTACGAGTCTTCTCTCATTTAGGACAAAAACTGATGTTACAAACAGGAAATGAATTGTGCAGTATCCAGGACGCATATCCAATGTTATAGTTACATAAATCGTACGGATTTTTGTTAGGTTTCACGTGCAAACATAAAGCTTGCGAAAGGTGTGAAGGCACACAAAAGACCCACAAGATAGTTAAAATTAATTAATGTGATTTTGTGCAAACCTTGGTAGTTTGTTTTGCTGAGTTGTTCCTGCTGTGACCTTTTCTTTTCGAATATAAAGTGGGCAGCCGTGTTTGCAATTTTCCAATTAGATTCTCTGAATTTGTAGGTTTACTGTTCGTGGCTTTTATTTACTTCTATTTTATATTTCATGCACTTTGCAGAGCTGATGACGCATTCAGTAGGCAAAATACGTACTCTGTAAGATCTTAGTGTCTGATTCTTTGCTGGGAAAGGATTCCTTTTGATAGATTGTTTGTGAAAACCTTTTTCTTTTCATTAGTTTTCAAACATTTCGGAAAACGCAACCGTTCAAGTTCTTATCATGCAAATACTTGAAAAAATCCTTGCAGCTCTTCCAATTAGTCAACATCAAATGCTATGAAAAAATTAATAGAATTTTCTTTCCCAACCTAATGCAATTCATTACAGACTGGGGCTGAACCCCGTTCAAACCCAGTCAACGTGATGTGATTCAACCCCAGTCTGTTTATCAGAAATTTTCGTTTGATCTAAACGTTTTGTCCAACATCGCAGACATGTTCGTATTCCATCCTTTTCTCTGTTCAAAATTTCGTGGGATACTAATGCAATTAGTTATGGTCTGATCTCTGGAAACTATGGTTGTGGGGTTCGGGAAATTACGTAGTGCAAATCGTCAAATCACACTTGCAGATTCGTTTCATCACCGACGAGTTCACCGGTCCGATGGTCATTCACTGCCACATTTTAAGCCACGAGGATAGTGGAATGATGATGGTTGTCGATGTTGTCCCAGAAGGTTTGTAATGTTGCATACTTGTGCCGAACTGTGAGCTCAGATAAGGCAAGATCGAAGCGTTTTGCCTACTTTCCATCCTCTCTTCAAACAGTCTTCTATAGCAACTAGTCAAAATTGTAAATTCATGGGATACTTTCCAGCTTTGCAAATCCGTATTAAAGATCATGTGCATAAACCACAATATTTTCCAAAAACGAATCAGCCTCTTTGGTGTGAAAACCTTTGTTCACCTAGGGCAGTGATGGCGAACCTTTTATAGATCGAGTGCCCAAATGACAACCCCAAACTCACTTATGCATTCCAAAGTGCCAACACGGCAATTTAACCCGAATGGGCTAACTGAGGTTTTGGGTTAGAAAAAACAATGTATGAATTAACATCTGTCTTAAAAGAAATGCACAAAAACAAAGCTCCAACACTGTCAGTACACGGATATATAATGCTTTCCCATTGCATTCAATTACTCTAGTTTTTAAAACTTGAGTCTACAAAAACACATACATAATTTAAAAAAATGAAGCACCCAGTTTAAAGCTATGTCTATGCAAAAATAGCTAACACTAAAAATAGATATTCCCTTAAAGAACAATCTACTGCAGTGATTCTCAAAAATTTGTCCAATCCTCTCTTAGGCGTCTAGGCTAGATGCCACCACCGCATCCTGTTCCGAGGAGTTCTACAGGTTATAATTACATGCTGGAAAATTGTGCTCACTGTGTACACACTGGACAGTCTGTACCAACCTGGAAACTGTACGCGGAATCATCACATGAGTTTAAAGATAGTTTTGTTTAATCAGCAGATCTAAAGAGATATATTCTTACGTGTCTGCTTCAAGTTTCACTCATCAGCAACACAGAACTCTAATTTGACTATTCTCTCCAATGTTACTGTTCGTAAACTCCATCTTTGTTCGATTCAGGGGTTTCCAAACTACGGCCCGCGGAGCCATTTCATCGCCGCAAAGGAATTTCGTCAATAAGGAAAAAACAATGTATATACGAAAAATTTGTTGTTTTTTGTAAAATGTAACATTGTAGCATATCCTGAAACAATTAAATTACGTAAGATGTCCAGCCCTCGAACTGTTGTTTTATGGCTTATGTGGACCTCCTGCAAAATGCTTGGAGACCCTAGTCCAGGGACCGAGCTTGTAAAACACTTTGGGGGCAACAAACCTCTATTGTTGCGTTTTGATGACGGCACCATGTTCGCTCAACCGTAGTGCGACGTTTTTGTAAAGTTGGGAAAATGGGGAAAACTATGGAAACGNTATATGTTGGAGACCATGGCCCGAGGCTACGCCCATGGTGCTGGTATAACAACTGGTACTGTACAATGGTGCTATATCTAGGACTGCGTCTAATTTTGAAAATACATTAATTCTGAGAGATGGGCTTAAATAGACATAATTATGCTTAAAAGGTATGATAATAATCAATTCAGATTTGGTCATTTCGGAATTAAAATGCACTGCTACTAATAACCCAAGATTCTCATTAGAACCACCAAACCTCATAGATTAAATCAAAAATAAACCACACGATCTTTTGGTAAATACTAGCAATGGCAACCGTATTCTGATTGCAGGCTGTAGACCAGCGCAGCATTTCGTGATTGAGTAAAATTTATGTGCACACCGATTCAGCTAGTTTAAACTAACCAACACAATTATCAACAATCATGATAAATTTGTTTACATAGTAAATCTGTATACAGGGATCACAGATAATCCAGTGATAATGTTCATTTTGCTTAATTATTCCCTAGGTTTATGCTGGGGTTTCCAACAATAATATAACCAGGATACGCGACTTTTCGGTCCGGCCGTTTCGGTCTGAGCCGTTTCGATCTGAGCCCTTTCGGTCACGGAACATTTTGGTCTCGACGTTTCGGTACGCAGACATTTCGGTCACGACATTTCTGTAAATAAACAACTGATTACCTTTGCATATTGAAATGATTATATAGGCAGGCGAAATGTCACGCTAGCTGGTGTTATACAAACATCCTTTTGAAGATTCATGAATGCGATTAAATCTGAATTGTAATTAGGAGTTTCCACCAGACTGAAAAGACCTGTTCCGATGTAACCATGCATTTTTTTACAACTGCATTACTTTTTATCACAAAATATTGGGGGAGTCAGAAAATACTGTGTCCTCCCTCGCCCCCTTAAATTCGGTCCCTGACCTGGTTTAATTGTTATTGTGATGTAAAAATGTGAAAATGTTGTCCTTGCTTGCCTCTTCAACAGTTTACTTTGGCTTGATGCAGGTAGTAGGCTTTACCATTGAAAATGCTTTTAGAACAAAGCGAAACGTTTGGTATAATTGCTTGTTAGTGTTCTGGCTCTACTCTACGTTCTTAAAAACAAAGAAAGCCCATAATAACCTCACGTCCAAAACCAAAATAGTGTTGCCTAAATTAGTGGCATAACTAGCGGTAATGTTATCACAGGGGATAATCTCTGATGTTGCATAGTGGATAAGTGAGTGTTCCTGATTGATCACTGGTAGTTGGATCTAGGTCTCAGCGCCTTAGCAGAGTCATTTCAGGTGGCTGTCCCGACCTTGGGAGCAACCTGGCACCGCGTCCCTCTACCTTTCTGCTAATGAACTCTGCACTGGATCGACGGTGCGCGTGCCCATAGAGAGGTCTATGAGTGCCATCTCTCGCACGCGTGCCATAGGTTCGCCACCACTGACCTAGGGAATCAACTAGCCCAGTGGTGCCCAACCAGTCGATCGCGGTCTACTGGTAGACCGCCTGCTGTTCCTAAGTCCACCGCGAGGGCTGTTAGAAAAAATGAAAAAAATATTGTACTGTGGCTTTTATTTAATCGTCCATTTCCTTTACAGTGATTACAAAGATTTCTTCCGTGAGGCTACGTGGCCCAGTCATTGGCATTGTGGTGTTTCAAT
>JGI24021J15306_10002697_pt1 | contig 19455 bp, 8 predicted proteins | sample Ectturendosymbi1_FD_15306 | JGI IMG/M metagenome (IMG submission 15306)
GGCTATGTGTAACATCTAACATGAAAAAGTCTTCACACAAAACGTGACAAACGTCACATTTAGTTTTGAAACCTCTCCGAATACAAACCCTAAGAGAAAAAAGTGGGGGGACATGGCATATTATGTCCCCCCATCTAAAAAAGTGGGGGGACACGACCTCGTGTCCCCCACCAAATTGCGCCCATGCCTCACACAGTTAAAAATCGGATCCTGCCCTGAAAAGCTTTGCCACTAGTGTTTTCACCCATGATTATCAGTCCCTGTGTCGACCAAAAATAAACTTCCTGAACAGAAACCCTCCGGTACGTCTGCGAACGAACATCTGCAAATTCTAGCCAGGCTAATTTTCACTTTCGCAGTTTGCTGACTATCTAACACTCATCGGCATTTAATCTTCTCGCCATCGCATTTGTCTGGCTATCTTGAGCAGTTACTGTGGATGCCTCACCCCTGGCCATGCCGAGAGTAAACCTTAAATGACGTCGTGCGTCGTAATGAGCAATTTCACTGTATCTGCTATAGATAGCATTTCTGAAATCGCGATGCTAGTCGTTAGTGGTGTAAAGCAAAAAGCTAGTAGGGTAACCAGATTCCCTTTCTCCCTCAGCAACACAGGCCACATTCAAACAAAAGATATTATCGGGTCTTCTTTTTCTGCGACATGGATTTAGGTGTTCACGTTTCCTGTTATACTCAGTGTAATGTCAAAACCAGAAGTGATGAAACACTATGTTTGAAAGAAGACTTGCCATACAGTAGTTGAGATAGCTCAAAAATCTTCCTGTTAAACTCTTCGCAAAAGAATTGCCTGAAAAACGCCAACATTTTGCTACAACACTCATAAAATAAGGGGACCTCGTCTCCTTTCAATAAAGTTGGGGCAACATTTTCCAGAGCCCTCCGTTGCTACTGCTTACAATCAGTGAGAAGTTACTGCCTCAACGTATGTCGCCTGAATCTGTGAGTCGTACGAATTGAGGGCTACCCAAAAAGTAAATATCTTCCGATTTTGATGATTACCTACTACTACTGTACGATTGGATCAATCCCCATGCAGTCTCACGAACACTCAGTGATAACATTTGGGGCAGCTTGTTACCAGAAAAAACAAAATGGCGGATAAACTTTTTATAGCTCACACCCAGCATAGAAATATATGATTCTCTACCATATATCAGCGAATCAAGCACTTTCTTGTTTCTACAGGTTATTTTGAGGTATTGATCAACATACAAAATGAATAAATTTGGTAAGAGCATGCTTGTTGCATTTGTTACTTGATGTGACTTCGAAACGGTGCGTGCTCGATAGTCTCGAAACCCGAAGGGCTCTAGCACTGAGCTTTCCCCTGCAGGATACTTTGAAAATTTAAAAGGCGTCTGGTCGGTCGTTTGGCACAACGCGTTGCAGTTTTTGCAAAGCGTCACATCTAATTTCCCAACTCAAAAAAAGATAAAAATGTTCGAATTTTTCTTTCTAACTGTGCGACGTAAAGTTTGAATTATATGCAAAGGTAAACTTGATTTTTTTTATGATTGTTCTTTGCGGTTATAGCCGTTAACTCAAATAAACAAAACATAATAAACTGCGTCAAAATGAAAGACTCTGATAAAATCCCAACACTTTCTTTCACATTTATTCAAGTTTAGTGGAGCATTAACCTGACTCCTTGTGCGTCACTTGCCGCCTGTAAAACCTGTATAATCGTCAGAGAAACTGAAATTAGATTTGAAAACAACTTCACCAAATTTTTGAAGCTTAGAAAAATCTGCTGAAACTCTGATCCAAACTGCTGCTCAACAACGGAAACTTATATTTAGTTTTGCCATAGGTGTTTTAGAAAATTCACACCAATCCATTGTTTAGATCCGGGTTTCTCAAAGGGGCCCTCGGTCCCCCTTGATGGCCACGGAGTGGTTCTCTGGGGACCACGAGCAGAGGCCTTCACTAGGTAGCTTTGCCGTGATATTGCATAACCCAAGTGTCACAATATGTTACATATTCGCCAATTAATCTTGGCATGGACCACGGCTCATGAAAGTTTGAGAACCACTGGTTTAGATACATCATTGCAGGTAACTACAATTTGTTAAAATTTCAGGACAGCTCCGATGAGTATCACCAGGTTTTCCCATTTCGAAAACTAGACGGCATACCTAGCGGCACTGCGCACTTCAGCAGCTGGCTGTATCAGACGACTGTTTGTCATTTGGGGTAATTAACCCCTACCTAATTTAGTGCGCAAACAAAACATTGCCTTTCTCAGCTTTGTATCTCGTCCCATAACGAAACATGAAACCCTTTCTTCCGTCTAACTCTGCACCAAGCGTTGGGTACACCACGAAAGTGCTGCAGGCAACAAAGTAAACAGAAGCGGTGTTCCAAGGCTGCTGTTTAGCACAACCTTGTGGTTTTCAGTAAAGTAGTGCAGAAGTCTGCATTATATTCGAACTGCTGATAATAAGCCATTTTTTCGGGCAACAGATTGATGTCGTTGGTTGACGCAATTCGTATAAGAGAACTTTTGCAACAGCGTGCACCACTTCTTTTTTGAGAAATCCACCTACCGGGAAAAGTCCATGAGGATACTTCCCTGCGTTGGCGACACGACGGCTTAGACATTGAATAATAATTTGAAACAATGTCTCTAGCTTTCCTATGGATGCTCCAAAGCTGAAAAAATGCTTTACACAGAAATTTATAAATACAGGCAGTAAACTAGGTTGGCCTTCCGACAATGTTTTTCACAAACATTTCACCAATACCGCGAAGTTTCACACTTACAAATTTATATGGTATGCCAAAGTGGTTCAAATCCAGTTGCTTCCAACATCAGTGTTGTCTGTAATGGTGCAGCGCTCTACAATCTTTGGAAATGTTTTTAGATCTCGCGTAAGTATTTGCAAACCTAGAGGATGTGAGGTCAACTAAGCATTATATGACATTTTTTCACAACGTGTACCTTAGTTTTAAAGTTGTTATCTAACTTCTGTGAATGTTTTCGTTTGGTATATCCAGCCAAATTGGAATAGCTGCAGCAATATTTACATGGTTACACAGATCCAAGCTTTTGCCCAGTGGCTTGCAAGAGAAAAATAATAAATGAGCTACCTCTGAGCTGTGGAAAAACGCATGGGATCATTAATAATTTACTAACCCTCAACCTTTTTGCGGGAAAAGGGATGGGAACACTTTATTGCTACCAAATCATTCGTTTTCAAAAAGCATTTTTTCACGCGACAACCACATAACTTTTTGTGTAACTCCCATGAGGTTTTTTCAATGCCTGGAAACAATTTATTCCACGATCAGCAATTATTTTACAAAGGGCCATTTGAGAAACCTGGACAGTGCTACAAGAAGATACCCCTTCACCCGAAAAGATGTGTTCACCTCGATTTATGAAGTCGGCTGTGACACACTTTTCCAAAAACTATGTTTGAAATAATATTATTTTTTCTCTCAAAAAAGGACAAAAAATATCCCTGTTGTTTTCGCGAACCGGAAATGTTGAAAAGTTTAGCATCGCATCTTGCTTTGCAAACCATCTCGATCTTTCAAGCGAAATGACACATTTCAACTGCCACCTACCTGACCAATCTATTGTCTTTCTATTGCTCTGCAGAAGGTACAGGGCAGCTATAGGTCAATGGTCAGACGTGGCTCCCACTTGGACCAATCCTAGATTATATAATGTGAGAAACGATTGTTGTTACGTTTTGAAATAATGACAGTGATCACTCAGATATCAGAAAAAATTGCAAAGGAATTTCTGAAATAAGAGGATATCATGAAAAATGTTCGTTGTGCGTGGGGGTGTTCTACCTCGGTTTCTTCAAAAACAATTGCCTTGTCAGTTGTGAAAAAACTGTACCGGTAGCATTACGATGGAATTTCTGAGTTATTTGCTTTTCTCATTGTTTCCACGTCATATAATTTATCCATACCGGCATGTCATATAATTTCCTGCAAGTGCAACAGCAGACGATGAATGTTATCCTTCCTGCAAAGTTTCAATAAATTTTTGAAGAAAAGTGTTTGATTTTTAACAAACTTTGGTTTATCTAAAGGCACAGATGATGGAAAATAACTAGAAAAAAGAAAGCACGTAGTAATTAATCAATCGCTATTTAAATAGCGGACACCATTCCCCTATTACTGTAAGTGGCGACTGCAGCCATAAAATAACCTAAGCGGGACGTATGTATGATATGATTTACAAGTTTGGGAGCTACTGATCTGCAGTGTTTATCCTCACAGCTGATTTCCAGCCGTTCCGCATTGGTATGGCCATCGACTATGAATGGTCATGGTTGTGGGTAAGGTAAATAAAACAGTCGCTTGGAACAGCTCTACTGGAGTTCACCATTGGAGTTCAGTGGACATATCACATGTTTTTCATATTGTTCATAACATTCTCTGCAGATTTTGTTTTTGTTGTCATAATAAGGTTTAGCAGATAAAACTTAATAATAAACCACTATAACATTTATCAAAGCTTTTAACGAAACTTAAGCAAAACTACTATTGATCCAATTGTTTGCATTGACAAACTCTTCGCTTCACTTGTATTTTTCCACATCCAAACAACAACATCGACTTTTGCCTGTGGTCATTTTTTAAGTGCGTAGATTGTCAAAAATGGCTCTATTTTTAATTATTCGATGAATACCTGGTTATATATTGCAAGTCTACACTTTGGCCTGAGAGATTTCATTCTTGCTGCAGGAATAGTTTTACTACCTTGCAAAGGAAAACAAGTACAGACCTTTTTTACTGCGAAATGCCTATGAAATGTAATCGATAGTAATTTTGACTGCCGTTTTGATTTGATTGTACATTTGTAAATGAATGCTTGCGAAATCGACGCTGTAGAATAGACTAAAATTTGGTCTGTAAACTTCGTGGCGACATTAGCGATGTTGTTGGAAGCTGATCGAAATCTCCGAGGTTCTCGCATCACTCTCGCGTCCAGGCATGCGTTTGTCATGTCCTGGCGACATGGACAGTGCTTTCTACCGAGGCCTTATCGGTTTATCGGTCAATTGAAGTGCTGTTGTCAAGGTAATAACTGAAGTTAATCGAGAGCGATGCATCAGTGATGCCTGGTGAAATACGCACATCCTCTTCCGTGAGAAATTCGCATGTCATTTTTAGATACGGTATTTTGCAAGCAGCAATTACACATGTTTCTTATGAAATATCGCTCGAGAAAGGAAATTCTCACAGTTTTGACCAAATGCTTAATAAATTACGCTGTCTGCAGCCACGGTTTCTGAGAAATGAAAATGTAAGGGCTGTTTTCGTCATATTTTAAAGACAATTTTCTGCAGGTTTTATGTCGGCAACTACGCGATTATCTTACACAAATTACAATTGGACAGCAATGCATGAAATTAAAGAATGCTCAAAATCGGTACACGCTCCTAAGACGTGACACTGATTAAGATCAAGAGTAACACCCATTAGAAAGAAAAATGCTAAGATTGATAAACAGCTATTGAAGCGAAGGCAAAGGTCACCTAAAGCTTTTTATGGTCATCGTAGTTGTAGCACTGTGAGACGATTTGCGGTTTTTGCTTGACTAAATTATAGATTACATACAGCAATTTGGAATGTTGTCGGATGTATCAGCGTGTGACTGCAAGGACCAAAGCAATCAAAGCGCTTGCACGTTGTTGTGGACTCTTGGTTCCATGAAGTTCTGCGACAAACAAAATTGCAACTGCCTTTTGTCTCACTTTTCTGCTGTTACAAAGTTCAGAATGGTTAATTCGTGTGTACAGAAAACACCAAGACTTCAGGATTTTTTTATTTGTCCTTGCTTTGCCTTCTTCAGAAAAGTGAGGACAAAGATTGTTTTAAATGCCGGGCAAAGCCATATGAAGACATATCAGTAATGGTGGAGGCCAGTAAGGAGACACCAACGTGGTTTACGAGGTTACATTATCAACTTTTGCAAGTAGCGATTGTATATGTCACTGTGTCGCAAACTAACAACAAAAATCTGGTTTTGCCGAACTAATCTTGAACAACACGAGTCTTAAAGAACATTTATGTTTAAGAGGTTGATGCTGTCATGATTTGTCCTGTTTTTAATTCCTATTGATACGCTCATCTATACCATAAGGTAATCAACGGTTTCATCTACACTTTTGAAAAACACTGTAATTCATATCTTTCTCTTGTTTTCTGCAATCTACGCACGTCCCTGTATTGCTAGAACAGATCAAAACGCCAAAAAGAAATCGATGAGGTCTGTTGCACTTCCATCTGGCGGAACAAATAGACTGTCTCGGTACAATCAGACTAGTTTCAAAGTAGTTATGTGTATGTGCTCAACTGCTCATCCACAGACGTTCTCATGTCATTCACTGACATTTTTTGCAGGATTTTATCTTCAAAGTTAGTATCAACTACAAGCTTTATTATCTTCTTCTATCGGGGTTTCACTTTTAGGGCAGTATAGTACCGTTAAAATACTACTGATAAAACCGCGTTCGAAGCTATTTTTCAATTTAATCAGCTTTGATTCAGCCTTCAGTAGATTCTGGTATAGTTTTGATATAGAGAGCTAACGACGAAAAGTAAGTCCCCAGTGTTTCAAAACTTTTTTCTAAAGTGACCCAGATGATATGTGGATAAAAATGGCAAGGTTTACAGCCAGGACCGGCCTTTAGCCGATTGGACCGATTGCTTCCAATCGGGCCCCGCGCCCAAGGGGGCCCCGCGCCGAGCCTAATAACCAACACAAACTTGCACTTTCTATTGAAGCTGCTTATATTAATGCCGGCGCGGGGCCCAGAGTATTTTCTAAGTGTAAGGCTCGTGGCCAACAAAAATCAAAGTTAACTGCGCGATTTCTAACACGCTTATTCATCATAATTCCTTCTAGAATCGTAACAATGGTCATTCTTTTTCGAGAATGTTTGTGGTCACGTTTTTTTTAATAGCATCTAGTTACGGCAGTGAAGCCTTGAGTTAAGAAGCTGTTTTCTGTTTCAGTTGTAAGCGTTTCGCACCAGCTCAAGTTGTAATAGGTGTTGCAAGATACGATTCGATAGTTGTTGCTGTTCCAATAGTTATTTCCACTTGTTTTCTGAAGGTCAAGTTTAGTTCGTAATTGAAAATGTGTGCTGCTTAGCCTATTCTTGCCGTTTATTGCCGTCAGGATTTACTCGACCTTCCCATTGACCGTGGCATCGGGAGAAAGGAGTTTTTCTAAGCTAAAACTAATTAAAACTTATTTGAGATCATCAACCCAACAAGAGCGCCTAAATAGTTTGACGGTTTTGTCCATTGCATCCGAAATTAGCAAACGCTTAAAGTTGGACTAACTTCTGAAGGGCTTGGCTAATGTTAAAGCATAAAAAAGTTTCTCTTCGCAAATGCATTTTTGTACCGTAGACTACAACAGCCCAGTCCCGTCGCCACAGGGGGGGGGCTTTGCTGGACTTAGCCCCCCAAACAAAGCTCCTAGCCCCCCATATTGAAATATGAAACACTATAAGATATTGGAATTTTTGTCAAATTTGAATGTCAATCCCCCCTGCACGAATGTAAAGTCCCCCGCACAAGCGTAAATCCCCCCTATTGACTACTTTCTGGCGACGATTCTGCAACAGCCTAACGTTGGGCTGTAGATCCGGAACGTAATTTTCAGGCTACGGATCTAGCTCCAGGCATCTAAAGTTTTTGGCTCTAGATCCGGGTCCACCATCAAAAACTTTTGGCTCCGGCTCCAAAATGATTTGGTCCCAGGCCCGTCACTAGGGGGACGCAGGGGGGCTAAGCCGCTCCTAGAAAAATTTTCGTCCCCTGGAAAAATGTGTTAGACGTAGTTTGAAACTATTGGACCTGGTTTAAAAAGTTTGGGTTCCTCTCAGAAAACACTTCGCCCCCCTTAGTGTCCCAAGCTGGTTACGGGCCTGTTTGGTCCACTGAAAACTGAAAACCTTTGTCTTGCTTGTACAATTGTAATAATAATACACCAGCATAGATGAGGTGTCGCGAAATGACATATTTGATGGATAGTGGGACATGTGCAAAAATTTTTGAGAAACCCTTAGGCCTGAATTGCACAGAAACGAGCATGGCTTTAGGCTGGATTTCGGAAAGTTTTTTTTCCAGGGAGGGCCACTAGTGGTTAAATTTCATTTTACCAACTCGAAACTAAGCGAAAAACATTTTTCTACTAAAAAGGTAAGAGAAAAGTATCAAATTTCAATATCCAGGGAGACCAAGGTCCCACAGCACCCCTTCCGATGCCTGTGCAAACGAGTGAAATTATTTACACATTCGACAACCCACGCTCGTCCCGCAATAAATTAACTCGCTTGCCCCATAAACTGACGCTGTGTAAACCAAATTTCAGTCGACGGCTGAAGTTTTTTCGGCTACACAGACCATCTCAAAGTTTTCGGCTCCGGCTCCAGCTTCAGTTAGACTATCCAAAATCGTTTGGGATCCGCAACCCTGGACTAAAGTGCGTCGATTCGGCTTGTGTGTTCTCTCGTGTTATGGTGTTGCTTGGAGCTGACTTATCTGTTTCATTCGGCTTTGTCATTATTGTGCAGCATTATAGTAGAAGGTTGCACTGTAGTTTTTGTGTGATTTCCTATTGTCACGCTTTTTCGTGTGTTGATGGTTTGTAGCTAGGCTGTTGTATCGTATCTTTGCAGGCTGATCATATCAAGCACTGTTGCTAATTGCATTTAAAACGTATGGTCAGTTGGTTGACCTGCTGTACCCCTCGGTAGGTACCTGGCCGGAGAGGAGGTACTGATTGCAGTCTCATCACCTTTTTTTAAGGAAAATGCTAGGTACCCGGTGTTACGATCGGAAAATCCGAGCGGCATGTGCGCAAAGCTTCGCACTGTGGCAACAAGCAACAATAGAGATCATGCCCCGCAATTACTCTTCGCGTACGCTAGTCGTTACATTCAGTCGTTCACATGCTAATATCGGCAGAGCTTACACGCCACGATCGCTGTGTTATTGCTTGTTCGCGCCACATATATATGGTGTTTTTCTTCGCGCACATTCCGTTCGTGGTGAACTGCGCGTTCCAGAGCAACACCAGCGGAGTGGTTGCAACACCGGTATAGACCTGCAGGGACCCGATTTCTCTGATTCTAGGGACCCGATAACAATTTTCTCTGATTCTAGGGAATTGATTTTCAATTCTAGGGACCTGAATCGGGCCCCTAAAACACCATAAAAAAACCCTGGTCTCATAGATTTATTGGGTGTTACGGAGATGTTCATGGAACGGACACGAAAAGTCACTGCTGGAGAGATGAAACTGGGTTGGCATGCCTCCAGTCGCCTTTTAGCATCAGTCAGGATTTCTATCATTACGCCTTGATGACTCTCCTAAAAAATTTCTGCAAACGCTACTGAGTGGGGTCCCGCAAAAGTGTTTCCAATCGGGCCCCTCACTTGCTAAGGCCGGCCCTGTTTACAGCATTTCCTTTGCTTTGGCCACGTTGTTTTGGTGTTGCACTAGTATGTATTTGGTTCGCAAGCAGTCTTGCAGATAACACTATAGCACTGCAGTTTTTCAAGTATAAGTTTTAAGCTACGCTTTCTGAATTGCATTACCTGGCTAGCGATTAGGGACCAACTTGCTATGTCGCCCAGCTAAATGGCGAATTCCATTAGACCAGTGGTTCTCAAACTTTCCTGCACGTTGACCCCCAATTAAAGTATACAATTTTGTGTAGACCCCGTGGCCTAGCGCAACAGTTACTAATACAAGGAATTGTTCTCGGTCCTACTGCGTATCCTACTGCTGTAGTACCAGTCTAATAACTGCCCACTGCCGAACTGCGACACATGCACTACAATATTGTTTGTGAGGTAACAAACAGAACAGTTTTCATAATGTCATCACAATGGATGATTTAAAAAACTATTCGAATCGAATGTGCGTTTAAACTACTGTAGCTGAGATTTGATCAGCCCTTTTAATTTTGTTTGATTTGTTGAAAAACGCCGTTTGCATTCATTGCCCGATCAACAACAATTTTGAATGGAGGCTTCATTGCTCCAGTATACCCCAGAAGTTATTCATTGTCCCCCTGGCCATTCAGTGGCCCCCATTCGACCCCGTGACTACTTATCGACCTCTTGGATGGTCCAATTGACCCCTAGGGGTCGATATCGACCACTTTGAGAAACACTGCGTTAGACATTATTGTCAAATGGTGTGTTTTATGCGTCACACGGCTGCGGCACCATGCTACCTAGTCATAATTTTTACTTCGAAAGGATGATTTTCAAGAGCTGGCACTAACTAGCGAAGATCAACGCAAGAAATGAAACGATTCATGGGCAGTTTGTTTCGCACTTGTCACGATGTAGGTATGTCTGTAAATTCTTGCTATAAACCAGTGTTTCATGAGTTCAGGGGAGGAATTTCCACTTTATAGTTAAGTTACGTATATTCATTGCAAGTGTTGTACTTCTTTTTAAGTTGACATTGGCTCTTTCAATTAGTTGTATCACTTTATATTTGTAAGTTATTTAGCGGACGATCACTTGTTTTTGTTGACAAGCATTAGTGCCATGATTTGACAACAAATAGTTTTTGTCCCACTTTTATTAATGAAGTTATTGTCTCAATAAAGACCAACTGTAGTCAATACTATCCTACGAACCCGAACAAGGGAGGAATGAAACGTTCCAAAATGAGCAAAGGGAGGAATGCATCAAAAAAGGTTGACAACAACTGCTATAAACCTTAAGCATATAGATCCATTAATAATTTCAAAAGAATAATCTGTGATTTATACCTTGACATTTATGACATTTTATTACACAGCACTCTACAATTGACTACGAAATCAAAACCTGTTTGTTTGCCAGAGCTGATAGTCACTGTGACGAGCAAATGTGAGTGGTTATAATGTATTTTTATGAAATTAAAATCGAGGAATTTGTTTCCAGCGGGGCGAAAGTCTAGGCAACTGTGAAATTGGCAGACGAAGGTGATGTAACTGCGCGTACAGCTATTTTTCTGACGTGCAGAAGCATGATATTTTCATGCTAAAAGGCAATTTAGTACCTCTTGAATTCAAAATCTTGACAAAGTTACCAACGGATTTTTATGCTATTTTTGAGGAGTTTTTTTGCTCCTTACTAATAAAATTTCCGTTGAAGGTTGCATCGTGAATGCAAAACGTAGCTTCAAGTTTCTAACCAAAAATGGAAATCTTTGCGGAAATCCACAGTGACGCACTGACATAAAAATTTCTTACGAATGCGCTCAACTATTGTAAAAACTATACTGTCTGTTTTTGACTTGTTTACAGAGATAAAGCACCCTCTGATTATGAGATGAACATATTTGCTTCATTCTGCTATGACCAGGCGCGTCGCCACGTTTTGTTGATAGGGACCAAGAAGAAAGCCCGCGAGTCACATGCAGTGAAAAACAAAAAATTCATCTTCCATTTCCGGCACTAACTGCTAATAGAATGACTCGGCAGCAGTGGTCTCCTACTGGCGACGACGACCCTGCTTGGACATTTCGCCACACACTGACTGTAAGTAAGCTGACTGGCATTACTGCACTAAGTCCAACTCGGTTCCAAGGCTTTCGCTTCTCGTTTCACAGCGTGGCATCAATCATAACGAACGAGGTCATCGCCACTTCCGATGCCAGTAACGACAATTTTCGGTTTTGTGAAAACAACTGAAAAGCAGACTCGAAGTCGCTGACAGCGTAAAAACTTTTGTTGAAAAGAAAATCTTCCTGGATAGGAAAAAATAAATCTGGCACAAACCGAGCATATAGCTTTTTAAAACATGTTGCACACAGCTGAAACTGTAACCTAAAACCATCAATCACGAATCAGCGTCTGTAGAACGTATAATCAAAGAAAGCATAACCCATCCATTTGTTTCCTTGCAATTTACTTTCAAAAGAAAACTAAGGTATTTTTGGAATAGGTTTCGGCTATTTGTGGAAAGGACTGCGTTATCGTAATGATGGCCATGGTTATGTATATATATTGTGCTCGTTCTTTATTTCATCAGATTACGCTTTTGCTAACACAGGACAATATACACATATATCGAAAGTCTAGTGATTAATAAAGATTCACTTTCACGTGTTTTCAATAAATTCTGTTAAAAAACATGTTACCGTCCGCCCGTACAAAAGAAAAAAAGTTCTTGTTTTAACGAGCACTGTCATTTTCTTGGTGGTTACATTTATCGAAAATCTAATGGCGCGTTGACTTGCGAAACCAACTGTATGAGCCGAATTCGGTTTATACTTTAAATAAACTTTACCTGCGACGATTGCTTTGCAGTTGCATATTGATCGACGTGATACGCAAAAATTGCCCCAGCCAACTCTGAAAAAAATTACTTCACAGCATTATCTTCGCGTTGTTATTTTTTACCGCCAAGCAATAATTTGACTGAGGGACCTTGATAACAAAGTTCCTTTCTGTACGATTAAATCGCGATGCAATCTAATGTAAAATCTTCCAGCCAAATGCAGTACCAGTATTTATGACCAAATGTGATGGCCAAAATTCGCTCTCTCGAATTTCATTCACCAGCCGCTACTCTGACTGCAATAAAGTACCAACTGTTTTAAAGTCACTTAACCCGTTCTCACATCACTGATTCGCAAGAGAAAACTCAAAAAACTTTTTGGGAGCCGGCCAGATACTATAACGATTTTGCTGATTGCTTCCCACTGGCCACAAAATCAGATTGGCAACTAAAGCACAACAAAAAAGCGGCATAACTTGAAAGGGCAGAACTCGGGTTGAGCCATACCTGAAAACCAGCAGCGCAGCCAGGATGAGGCCGAAGAGGCCATGCCCCCACGAAACAAGCTTGTTAAGATTTTAACTGATGCTTTATATCAATTTTCAACTGTTAGAAAATAAACGGAAGGATCAGTTGTACTCAAGGCGACGTCAGTGACCGACAACCAGGCCCGTAGCCAGGTGTCAAGATTTGGTGGCGCAGAATACATTTTTAGGGGGCCAAGATCCTTACTTTTACTGTATGTTCAAATCAAATTTTTCTGGGCGCAACAAAATTTGGGGGGCACAAAAGAAATTTGGGGGCACTGCCCCCGAATGCCCCCCGTGGCTATGGGCCTGCCGACGACGCCATTGACTGGCCACTCCTGAACAAAATTCTTGGCTGCGCTACTGCTGAAAACTGCAGTATTATTGAAATCAAGGGATTAATCGCGAACACATGCTAAGCCTAATGTACCTGTTTTATAATTTATTGAGTGAATAACTTGCAAAACTGACAAGAGATTTTTGGAATCAAGAGGTTTTCAGCAGGTGTGTTCATCATAGTTTTTCCTTTACAGGGATACCCAGTTCTTTTGGCCCCTTTCCCCATCAGCCAAAGCCTGAAGACGCACATGGTGCAAAATCTTTGTTCATGAGTCCAACGCTCTATGGTGCCAAATTATGCGAAATAAGAGAAGTGTATTTGAACAATTGTATGTATCGACCTACAAGCAGAACGCTGTTTTGACCCTAGAGAAATGTTTCAGGTTGTTTTAAAACCATGTTCAGGTCCACCTGCCCACATTGGGCAAGTAATTTTTCACAAAAAGTTTCAAATTGTTTTTCAAAAACGGGCGTTTTGTCCTGAAAATACTTTCTTATCGCTTGAAAAATAATAGATCTTTGGATCATTTATCACCGCAAACGCCAAATCTCATCCGGCCGCCGGAAATCCCAGATTTTGATTTTTGTTTCAGAAACAAGTTCCATCGGTTGTTTATTTGTTTGAGATAGCGCCAAGCAAGTGAAGGCCCTGTTCATTCAGCTATCGCACTTACTGAAACATGTAGGCGGTGACGTAAACGCTTCCTGCATGTTTATACAAGCCCATGGTGCTGGCGACTGTATGCCATCTAACGACGCTCGATCTTGCGCGGGTCGTGTTCTCCGCTATTGTCCTGATAAACGTGAAGTGTCGAATAAACAGGCAATGTTTGCTCGTGTCGCAGCCAATCGCGTCCGACCATCCAGTGACCACATGCGCGAGAGGCCAATTAAAATATCAAAGTCGGCCAGGCGGGCTGGATGTGGCGTAGTGACTTGGCAAGGTGCAGTGATGTTGCGAGTCGCGCAGGCTGCTCTGTAAATTTGCTGCCGAAGATAAATTGCGTTTGCACTGAATAATGAAAGCGACAAGGCAGCGCTTCTGTTACAGGCCGCTGGCAGTGAAAGCACTCAACGGCAAAACGAGAATGACTCGGGTATTTACCTTGGAGGCTTTAATTGAAGCTTGATTAATGTTATGATGCTACCGATTGCTAGGATGACGCCAAGTGGACTTTATACTATCACCATTCGAAAACGGGACAGGTTCCGCAAGGGAAGGGTTAAGACAAAATTGGGCCTGATGCTGTAGTGCATAAAAGGCTTATTTTCTCGGCATTAATACATGTCCATCTGGCACTCATTTGCACTCAGACCGACTGTAGAGGCTTAATTACCTGGGTCTATTTTAGGAATGGGCCTAATGCTGCTGCAGCAATATATCACCTATTCTTTATTCCGGCTCTGGGTTCCGCGTCTCAGCAGTTCACATTTGAGATTCAAAAGTTGAAAGAGCGAATTTTAGTTTGTATTTATCTGACATCATTGTTGCATGAACCTAAAAATTAGTAAACTTTTATACAAACACAACGTTTTGACAATTTACTTAAACGTTTATTTTTTTCACCCTCGATATGGCTCAAAAGTTATGATCTTAAGCAACAATCTGCTGTTTAACAAGATTTTCTCAATCGCGACAAGTTGTGGAAAACCGAAAACACTTTGTTTCAATTAAGCAAGAAGTATTTTCTCAATTGTGTCGAACGTAAATACATATTTTGTCTCCATTTTTTTGGATAAGACTCTCGTGCAAAAACTGGCCTTCGCATACTTTTCTGTATTAATGCACAGATGTAGCAAAGTCTTTTGTTTGTGGAAAATACTGCGTGTAACAGTTCGTTGATTTATAAAATCCAGGGGAGGTCCAGCCCCCGTTTCCCTCTGGAATGTCAACCACCAGCATTTCAAGAAAAGTTGAGTGAATCCTTTGTTCACGTTGTAGTTGCGAACGCACACTATAGCAACACTTTTCTTTAGCGTGGTCTCTTGTTTGCATTATTTCACGTCTTTGGACACCATCACAACTTTAAGCCAGATTAACTGAATCTTCATTAAAATTTCTGACATTGGACTGATATAAACTTTTTTACACGCCTGTATCAAATCACGCTGATTTCAGTTTTGGCAGAGAGGTGGTTTTAACAACGTTCTGCGAGCAAACTACGTTTCACTTAGAACCAAAGACATTTACTCACTAATGACGATTTCGGTGCAACTAAAGTGGGTAAAAATACACATCCTGCAGTTGATCATGAAATATCATGCGCATGATTTTTGGTTTGTATGCAATAATATATGAACAACATTAATTTCGTTTCGTGATTGTGATTCGTGTCAGTTTATACTGCACATACGTTTTCAATTCTCTATAGTTTTGACCTTCGTCTCTCATACGCCCCTACAGCTATGATTTTCATGATTCATCCAGAATCCTGGCTTTGACCTTTCGGTTTGTTCGGCGGAAGCTTAGAGTGTTAGATGTTTATTTGCAGAGCTTATTACGTATTTTTTAGAAGCAGAACTTGTCAACTTTACGGAGACCAGTTACTCAAGCGTTATCAAGGTTTGGAATGTGTCAGAGCTCACAATGAAGGACACACGCTAAACCTTGGCAGTACACATAAATTATAATCCTGGTTTTCACAAATTTGTATGTGCTATGACTAAGCTACTGAACAAAAAATTGTACTTAACTGGTAGTGTAATTTTTCAATCAAACAAGTCTAAGCAAACCTGAGTGCTAAATCTCTGTCTAAACGGTTTGCTTGTCGAATTCGCTCAGCAAGGGAAATACCTTGACGGTATGCTTCACGACTCACTGATAAAAGATTAAGACGTCCAGAGCAAAGTGAAATCAATCTGCTGTGCTGCAAACAAGCTTAGAGGTAGTATACATTTTCTCTGTGCTTAATTGCAGTAAAAACACTTTGTTTCCTGCCTATTGCATGTCAATATATGTTTGTCAGCTGTGAAAGAGGTACACACAACAACGCACTAAATGACAGCATTAGCTTATTACAACAAGGCCTGTTCAACTTACCAATCACATTTCCAAAAATGTTTTGTTCGCCTACAATACAGCAACAAGGCACTCATTAAACTACCCACTTTATCTGCATCAAGTTATCCGCTCTGCAATCGTCTGCACCAGATCATCCACTTTTTATAGGGCGTAGTTAGGGTTGAAGCCACCAGGGCGGTTTCCCTTTCATTCGACTCCTGACAAGCTCGTTATTTGCCATTTTAATTCGCTTTTTGTATTTGTAGTTTGACAAAAGCATCGAACAACAAAAACAATGAGAATGTTTTGTAAAACACTGACGTATCTAAGTGATATTCGCTTTGAGAAGCCCTAGGCTGGTAGCCTAAAAAACTAGGAATTGTGGCAGTGGAGTAAGCAAATTGATTAAATGTTTACTCAAAAGTCTTGGTCAAATTCAGTATGCTAAGTATCCCAGTGTTCGTCTTGAAATCAGGGCTTTTTCATCATACTTACTTGAGAGTCAGTTGTCCCCCAGTTCCTGCATCTTCCACTCCAGCCAAAGCCATTTCCCCCCATCCCAGTCAAATATCGTTTAAACAAAGGACAGAGATGACTTTCGACCGCAAACTAGCAAATATCAATGGTGCGGTAGTTCGAGGTTTATATTTCCCCTCCACTCAAAATCTGATAAAAAGGCTCTGCATGAAATCACGGTGTATAGCCAACGCTAGCTTAATTCTTTCTCTCCTATGTTTCGATCCTTAGCAACGCCCCAACGGCGCAGCATTACATCACCTGACACCTAGGCATTGGCGACGAACATTTCTTGGCACGTCTCATGCTATTTTTTAATGTTCAGTGGGATTTCAATAAGTGGCATTAGCTGATAGCCTACCTAGTCATTAGGTGGGCTTTATTAACATTAAAATTCGGCGGCTGAAGTGAAGAGCTCTGCAAAGGTAACGTTGCTCAGTTTCAATAGAACTGCTGTTTTTCTGTACAACGTATATCAGCGTGGTCCAACCATACTTCTGACCTACGGGCCATTTTACAAAATCGTGATAACTCACGGGCCTCTTCCAATAAAATGATGTAGTCTATAAAACAACAGATTCACAACAGTTAAAACTAAAAAAGGGAAGACTAGTGAGTGAGTAATTGAAACAACAGCAAATAGCACTGCATAACAATCTCTATCAGTAGGATGCCTGTGGCCGAGGCTTCTCTGACATTATCGTAGAGTGTTTCGCCTCCCATTCGATTTCTGTTTTTAGATTTGATTGCTTCAACATTGAAAATGTGCTCTCACACATTTTGCTGACCAACTTCCAGAAGCTCTCTGCATTGCAGTGTGTAACACCGTTATTATTGCACATTTTTAATAAAAGATGTTATGCTTGTTCCACCTAAAATTACCCATTGAAGGGACGGGCAATTAATTTGGCGCGCGGGCGGCATTAAGAAGGCCGCGTTTAGCGGATAGATAGACAGATTTATTTGTTGGTACTGACTTCATTGCGCCAGTTATACCCTTCAAGACAACGAACGCCGGGGCATCGAAAAATCACAGAGATTATCTAGTCAAGTGCCACAGCGAAGGGTTAGCTGTGGGCCGTACCTTCTAATTTGATCGCAAAATAAATAAATAAAACAAAATGGTACACAGAAAACGTAGTATTCATTGTTCTTATGCAAATGCACTTTATCTAGCGCAAGCAATTCAGTGAGACAAATGCAACCTTACACGTTTTTCAACAAATTTCAGATTTGAAGATTCTTTATGAATGATTCCGCGGGCCACTGAAAACGCAGTGGCGACCACATGCGGCCCGCGGGCCTATACGTCAGTGTGGTCACATGCGACCCGTAGTTGGACCACACTGACGTATATGGTGTCGGAAAATGACGTTGTTGAAGCGATAGTGGAGTTGGTGTGTTTGCGTAGGTAATTTATACAACTCAGATTGTAGGCGTGAACTGTAGGTAGAGTGAATCAGAACATAGGTACAGGAGCAAGCAATTTTTATGGGTGTAAAGGATATTTTACCCGAATTTCCCCAGATTTGCCCGAAAAACGTTTATGCGACAAACTTTCTCCCAACAAATTTCCGTAGCTGTTGGTACATTATATTTTTTTCTATCAAGTTGCCGTAGATTTGAACATAAGAATATTTGGTACTTGAAATTTTGTTTTTAAAACCCCAACTTAAAAAACTCGCTAGGCTGTGCAAGAACTTTGTCAGGAGTCAGATACCAACTGCCTCATTATTCTTGAGCATCTGCCTCGCAGTTCTGAGGTTTTCCATTCACATTCCATCTGTTGCTACCAGCAAAGAACCTCAGACCGAGCTGAGGTAGGCCTAATCTGCTTCCTTCTCTGAAGACATTATGGGCTGGTTCCATGACTATTGAGACCAATTCATTTGAGACCATTCATTTGAGACTATTCATTTGAGACCACGTTCATTTGGGACCACGACATTTGAGACCACGTTCATTTGAGACCTATTCATTTGAGACCACTTCATTTGAGAGCACGTTCATTTGAGACCTGTTCGTTTGAGGCCACATTCATTTGAGACTTTTTCATTTGAGACTACATTCATTTGAGACCACATTCATTTGAGACCACATTCATTTGAGACCACATTCATTTGAGACTACGTTCGTTTGAGACCACAGTCATTTGAGACCACAGTCATTTGAGACCGCATTCGTTTGAGACCACATTCATTTGAGACCACATTCATTTGAGGCCACATTCGTTTGAGACTAAATTAATTTGAGATCACATTCATTTTACGACATGTTAAAGTGAAGCTGTTTTGATTTACTGTGTATCACTTGTTATGATCTGCCTTTCACTGTTTTGCGGGAGACCTGAAGTTTTCCAAGGTGACTATTCATTCGAAATTTTGCAAGGTTGCGCCCTTCCGTGTCCAGGGTGACTCACGCTGGCTTGTAAATGCACCCACACTCAGGGCCGGATCAAGTGGGGGGAGCGGGGGTAATTGACCCGGGCCCCTCACTCCGAAGGGGCACCCCGTGATGATAATTATTTGTTTTAAATAAAATACTCCTTTGAAAAATTGTGATTCGGAAGCGATACAAGAACACAAATTTATATTCCGATGTTGCAGTGAGTAGGCCTACATCTATTGGTTTCTTTACAATTCTGACTTGCTGCCAGTTTTTGTAATCACTACTGAATGTAAATATTTTTGTTTTTGTTCAATGCAAATATATTTGAATTTTGCTTGTAACTTTTTTCTAATAATCGGTCTTTTGGCATGAGTATGATTATCTACTCGTGCA
>JGI24021J15306_10002699_pt1 | contig 19448 bp, 10 predicted proteins | sample Ectturendosymbi1_FD_15306 | JGI IMG/M metagenome (IMG submission 15306)
TTTTTGGACTCAAAGTTTTGTTGAAAACTCGGTCAAAATCCGCGTCTATAGAGCCTTTGATTGATTTTCTAGCATATCGGGAGCGAAAATTATGGCTCATAGACCAAAAATTGACCAAAATTTTGCTCCCTCAAAAGTCGCTATTGGGGGAATTTCACCGCAGGCTATAACTCGCCGTCAGATAGAGCTAGAGTGCTGTTCAAACCCTCTAAAGACTCGTGAAGGTATGCAGTTTGCAATAGAAAAAAACGTTTTAGTTTAGGATGTCTGTTTGTTTTTAATGCTTATATAATGATAGGATGTTTACGTTATTTTTTGCTGACGTCAGCATTTTTGCCCGACCTCCCTTTAAGACCCGCAGGAGCCATTTAAATGACACAATTTTTTTTGAGTTTAGCTGTTTTTTTGGTTACTATTTGGGACTTTGAAGGTTCCGAACGGGTTTTTAGCGTTCGTGGTTCCAAGATTAGGGCCAAGAAACCTTAAAATTAATTTGGTAAATCCCCCAAAAGTATTGAGAAAAGCCCCTTACCAATTATCTGTTTTTTGGCCTGACTTTTGAACCAGAAACGCTAGAAACTCAATCAAGGGCTCTGAAAACGCGTATTCTGCCCTAGAATCCACAAACACTGCGAGCCAAAATATTGGCGCGTGGATCGGATGATGACGTCATATAATTAACCAAAAAACATGCCCCTGTCATGATCCCATTGGCCCCAAACCCCCAACCAAATTAAAATATTTTTTTTTATTCAAAACTACACAACGCCAGTAGTCATTACGGGGTTTGAACAGCTCTCTAGCTCAATCTGCTGCCGAGTTATTTGGGTGGCCAAAATCTTTCATGAAAGGGCAAATTATACCTTTTCTGAAAAGTTTTGAATTAGGCCAAAAACTGGGTTTTTGACCCATAATTTTGACTACAGATATGCTAGCGAGTCAATCCAGGGCTCTAGAGACGCGGATTTTGACCTAGTTTTCAACAAAACTTTGAGCCAAAAGAGTGGGTCAATGGGTTGGGGCCCAGGCCGGCCAAATGTGGCCAAAATCTCAAAAAACATGCCTTCTTTGTGACATCACCTCCAGAAATCCCCCCCGAAAACGAAAAACGTTTTTTTCGATTTTGACTACAAGACTTGCTGAAACCGTGGATGGTTTGGATAGCTCCCTAGCTCAATCGCCTGACGAGTTATAGGATTGCAAAGCTCTGCAAGATTTGGGGCTTTCGCCGGACAGAAAGTGTACAAGTTATCAGAAGCCCATCACAGAATCTGCTCCATCCATATTCCAAGTTTAAACAGCGTTGAAAAGTAATTTTGATTCATGTCTCTTTTTGTTCGGTCTTGGTCTTTTAAGAATTGTTTCGATTTACAACACCAGACCAACATTTCTAACGCGTTAGTGGCAGAATGCTGTTTGTTCAAGATTTAAAATGTATACTTTTGCAAAAATCTATTTTTTTCAAACAACACAATTTTTCAAAAAATATTAACAGTACTTTAAAATATTCTTGTTCTGCATGCGCTTCCAATAACATGTCCTCAGTTGTATCGCAATTGATTTTATAAGTGTTTCAAATCGGAATGAGATCTTTGGCACTGCCGTTTTGGCGGCAGATATTTGGTGCCGAGCGGTTTTGGCGCTGAATTGTTTCCTGTGCTATGTTCTTATTTACTTGATTACGATTAAGCACACACTGTTTCCTCTAGAACTGTGCGTTGTCCATCCTGCTCGGTTGCTAGCAGCCCGTGGCGCGGTGGTATGTCCGCCCACTTCGGACCTGAAAGGTCTGGAGTTCAACTCTCGGCTGGCACGTCCCAAGACCTTATCAATTTGTTTTGTGACCGGTCTTCTCACCAGGTGCAGGGTGTGTGAAAGAACTGCAGGGACTATCCAGAACGCAAATACGAACCGATTCTAATGATGCCATATCTTGTACAAACTCAGTCATGGTGCTACAAGAGAACCGTAGTTATAAAGCGCCATCAAAACAAAATAAAAAATAGCATGTTGCTCGGTTATTTGTCACGAAGGAAACAGCTTTTTTTAAAGAGACAACAAAATGCGTGTGTTTGACCTGAGATGAGATGGAGCGTATTTCTGCATTTTAGGGCGCGCTAACATAGTGGTTTTTCAACATTTAAAAATCGTCTTCATTTTAGCTTAGAGCCACAAACAGAAATGGCTCAATTATCTTATTAGCAAGAGGGTTCAAGCAAAATGGGCATCTATAGGTTTTTGATAAGTGCAGAAAAAGTGACCAAATTGTTATAGTTTTGAAGGCGTTAAAAACGAATGTAAAGAACGGATTCACAACAAAGCAATCAATGCAAAGGGCTCATTCGCACGAAAAACGAAATAGTAAAGAAAGTCAATGAGCACAGTCACGGTGGGTCCGCTGCAGATGTAGAGGTTGCTTGTATCAAAACGACTTTGAACTGGCGTGGTGTTTACAAGGAGCAGTTGATTGCTGCCAAAGCTCCGAACCAAAAACTTCTTACATACAGTACATTAAGGGTGAAGAACGTATTCTAAACATCGCAAAACATTTTGACTCACTGGAAAGTATTAAATATTTGCGAGGTCTAGCTTACAATTACGATATAAAGTAAAGTTTTGTCCACGTTTTTATCCATTTTCATTGAACACAATTGTCGGTCTCTGCACTGCCGCCAAACCAGCCTTGCGCCAAAACAGCTCGGCGCCAAATAGTAGTTGTCAAAACGGTGGCGCCAAAAAGTACCCCACACGTTTCAAATTTACTTTGTCTGTTCTGAAGCTTAAATACTCGTGTACATTGCTCAGTAAGACAGTTTATTTAAAAATGACATCAACCCCTTGCCAACTCCTTTGCTGTTAAAAGCCAAAGCTCATATTCTGAAGAAGCACAAAGCGAAAACTTACCAAGGATTTTCCGCTTTTCAATAATTCAGAAAAAGCATCGTGACTTAAAAGTTGGAGTTCTGCTTCTGGAACTAATGTCAAGTTTTGGAAAAATGTTATCAGACAAACGTTTTGAAGTTCTTCAATATTTAACAATTTCGCGCACATCCAAACACTGACACAGTTGTGAGGGTCCACGTTGTGCAGCAGAAATGCAATTGAAAACTCCTTGACTTCTGCACAAAAACAAAAAGTTCATTAGGTTGTGATGATGAAGAATTTAAACAGTTGGTTACAGCACACTTGCGGCATATACATATTTGTGTTTTCTACAAGATGTATATTTCAACTTAGCACCGACTAACATCAATCTGTATCGCATTTTGTTTTGAACAGCATTTTGATACGTAGCGACTGTATAAGTTCTGAATCTTTTTTCACAGAATCGTTTCCCCTGGTAAGGCAACGTTCAACTAACCCAGGTATTTCGTGGATCTCGACAATATCAATATTAAATATCTGCGTTAGAGATGAAGATGAATTTGGACCACTGTTTGAATGCCACCTAATTTGCCTTTTTTATTTCTTTACACTTTAGATATTCAACGCGATGCTTTCAATGTTGACATGTAAGTCTGTGCAATACCAACAGAGTAAAAGTTTGTCAATTAACAAATTTTGGCCGTTACTGCAGCGATGAGTTTCCATCTCCAATGTAGTTAAAACAAGCGTGGTGTTCTTTTCGTTGTACAATATTGGAAGAAAGCTATTTTTGTTTTGAACTTTTCATTGAAATGATATCTGACTTGCAACAAATTTTATTTCGATTGCTTTGTTCAGTGTGTGTAACAACAAACTGATTGCAATAAAACTGATGTTCACAACAAACTAACCGGAACAGAAACTCTGTTCATGTCTAGAGATAAATTCACGTACTTTCTATACGAAGGTAATCAGCTGCAACTAAAAGTTCTATAGAATTTTCTCGATTGACGTTCAGTTTTCCAGAGTAGATGAAGTCAGTGATACATTGCATGACGTCAGCTGATGTGTCATCCAGTTTCACAACATTGCAGTATTTTTCCTGCATCTTTCAAGACAGATTACATTTAAAACAATTTTTGCGAAATGTTATTGGAAAACGATATGCATGCAAAAAAGATTACGTTGTGAATCTTGCGTGCCATGAGCAACATTTATTACATCAGGGAATTTGTATGCCACCACCAACAAACTTGCATCATTAAATTTGCATGCTGTGAGCAAAAAATATCACATCATGAAATTTGCAGACATGAGCAACAAATATTAGGCCAATGTTTCTTTGTTAAAAGCGATGTAAAAACGCCAACGTAGCCTCATGTTGCTTTTTAAGCAGACAGTTGTTCGTTGGTAGCAGGCGTGTGTCAAATCAGTGAAGATTGGAATCAGTTTTCAATTTGATGGTATCTTCACATTTCAATGTCATACTCGTAGTTTCATTGCTTTATCAAACGGACTTAGCACACATCCACCAATAAGTGAATACATATTTTCATACAGAGCTTTTCCAGTTTGGAATACAATGTTTATTATATATGAACCAACGTAAGCTTGGTTAGTAATGTTAAAAATCGTGGTAAAAGCGTAGCTACAAATCTAGTTGATGCTCCTCCGCACAAAATACCATTATTCACTGGTGTTCAGTGAAAAAAATAACGTTATTTCAGAACTTTCATGAAATATCAATCCAAACCTTTAGTCGCAGTGTAGTTGTAGTTATTGAATTCGCAGATATAGTCAGTGCGTTTAAACAAATTCAGTTAGAGCTAGTTGACATGAAATATTAGAGAAAAAGCGGTAAGTGCTGAAAAAGCACCATTCAAGCTATTGGTTGCCTGGCATTCGAAAACATTTGAGCGGTTGACTTCAATCAGAGGTATTTGTAACGCTTCTTACCTCGACTGTGAAAGCAGTGTCAAAGTAGTCGGAGTAAATTGCAAAAATTGATTTATGGATCCTGAATGTTTTGCCTCCGGCTTCTATGGCAGCATCACAGTATTTTTCATTTCTGCAAGTTTTTCATGTGGTCAGGCAAGCATCCAACACATTTCACTTCTTCTCCATTGTGCGTTTAACTGTGTCGTGGTGTACATATACTCAGAAATAAAACTCACTGAAGCCGAATGGCGTGGTGTTTTCATCTAAGTGATATTGAATATTTCTTGTTGTCAAGATGTTTAGTTTCTGCGTTTGGATTTACATTCATAAACAACAGTGCATCAAACAGTCCGAATAGATCTACAATAAACTGATAGAGCCCTTTTCAACAAACAGGACAGAGTGACCTTGATGCACAGAGAGATTGTTGCTACAAATCACAAACAAAGGTAACGATCGTTTGCAACTTCTTGTAATTTTAAACGCTGTTATCGACCAAATGCATTAACATTGAGTAAATGAAGATCTTTGAACTAAATGGATACTTTACTGCTATTCATGTAATGGAATCATCCAATGAACAAACAGAAAACCAAAGTTACTGTGTTCAAAACTCTAATAAAAATGGAGACATATCAAAATCGGACACGATTATAGTTAAGTAGGTATTTTCGTTCTAACTGAAGAGTAACACCGAACGTAAAAGCGTTTCATGAAAGTGAAAGTTAGCTTAAGAAAGCTAATGTAAATTTATTTGGTGGCCCCATTTTTTTCAGAAGAATATACAGTGTCTATGCTACCGGTATTTTTGTTAAATAAAACGTTACTTTCGTAGCAATTCCATTGTATTCGAAGAATGCTTGTCCTCAATAAATTGCGTAGAGTCTCCTGCGAAATTTAAACATTCATGACTAAATCCATTTAAGCAAAGAGTACACATTTGCAATATGAGGTACCTAATACATTATCATCAAAATAGATATGCGTTCACGATAAAGCATTGCTGAGGTTGACAAATAAGTAAGCAGGTTTTTTTTTAAAGAAAATGTTATGTACCCGGTGTGGACCTGTAGGTATCCGATTTCTTTGATTCTAGGGACGCGGTGATAATTTCTCTGATTCCAGGGACCCGATTGTCAATTCTGGGGACCCCAGTCGTGTCCCTAAAACACTTTAAAAAACTGTAAAAAAGTTTTTTACTTAGTAAAAAAATATGGGGGATGCTTCCGTCCATCGAAAGAACTACAATTTTTTTGAACCTGGATTACAATGTAATTATTTGTCGGCTGCACATGTAAGACCACTCGTAAGCGTCCTTTCAAACAGTTGGAATCATAACTGTCAGGCGCTGCAGAATATATTTTCTAACTAAAACGTATGGCCATTTGGATGAAAATGATAATTTAGCGCACTTTCAACTGAAATTGAAGGTATACATTTTAAAAGATGCTGTAGCTACAAATACATGACTATTTTGTGACATTTTAACAATCTGCTATCAAGTAGATTTAAGTGCAGATTGCACAATAATGAAAAACACAAGAGTGTCGTTGTGTGGATATAGCATGTTAATTGAAACAGTATCGTTTTTAACACAGTGATACGAGTTCACATCATTTTTCATCGGCAGCGATTTTGGTTGCTACTGAGATCTGTATTTGCTTGCTTTGCAGGACCCAATCGAAAGGCTTCATATCAGGACTGGGTAATGAGTGCATGCTTTCACTGTTTTGCGTTAACTCTGAACTAATGCTAGCCCACAATATCTTAAAATGCTATGAAACAAGCATGCCAATGAGTGCCATAAAACAAACGTGCTATGAAACTATGAACTATGAGTGCAACAAAATGAGTGCTATGAAACAAGCTATGAAATGCTATGAAACAAGCAAGCCAATGAGTTTACTCTCGATACATCAAACCAGTGCTCTGCAATCTTGTTTCACTCACGGCACACTTAACAACTTTCCACGTTTTGCGGCAAACCCCCACCACTATAGCAAACAATACACTTCATGATTATTTGGAGTCATTTGCGTTTGTTTTAGTGAGAACAGTCGCTGTACGTTACGCTCCAGTCTTTGAAAGAGCAACTCGAAGTTCTCCATAAACTTCTTCAAAGCATTGATCGTTTATCGTTTTTGATCAGTAACAAAGATGAGAAACTTTGTTCACACAAGTATGTAGTGCAAAACTGAAGTAACATTTCAAAATACACTTTCGAAATTCGCTTATACACCCCTTCAATACAAATCCAACTCAACAAGTGGAACATCGCTGACTTTTAATCTCAGAGTTGTGTCATTTCGCAGTTCAAGAATGTTTTTTTTTTAACAGGCAAGGATAGTTATTGCGTTGAAATTTCAGCATTAGCCAAAAATAAATTTCGGATCCAGCCTGTTGTTCCGTATTAACTGTGAAAAGAATATGGTAGTATTTGTGATGTAAGAACGTTAAGTGTTCTTAGGCCAAATTCAACACACATTTTTTGTCACTAGTTCTATTACGATTGCTTCTCGCCTGGAAACATCTGCTGCGATTCCCGTGTTAACTCAATTTTCCGCACTACTATTTTCTGTTTAAAGCCTTTCACTTGTTAGAACATGTCAGTATATTTTCATTTTGTTTGCCATTATAATATTGAATTCATTCAAGTCTACAAATATGTCGGTCAATGTATATCCACGTTTAGCAATCCAACGGCCATATTCAAGATGATTATAGAGATGATGGTTTTTCTGACTTAATATTAAGTGACTTATTTCATGACAGAGCTCGAAGAGTCTTGCGAGAACTTTGCCCCGTGAATCCCAACACACAGACGTTTGGTTCAACAGTGATTGATGTTCTGTACAGTGCCGATAGTGGATTCAGAAGTCCGCGCTCTATTACCAAAGTCATTGAGATATTGAAAAAAGATTTGCCACTGTTATGTAACGATTAATGTGAAAGCATTCACGCCTTTCCAGCCAAGAATTAACTCAACCAAAACATATATTCATTAGACAACTTGCAGGACCTCCCATAAAATAAGGTACGTCACCAGCTCGTATCTTGTTGCAGTTGAGTAGGGACAGTCTACTGTATATAAAGACAGTACATCATAGCCAGTGGCGTAACGTAACTGACATTTTCCCACATGTCAAAGACTTAATCGGATTTGATTTTGATATTTTGTTTTCTGAATCGTACAAATTCATGGTGAATGAAGTTACATTTTCAGGTTTTAGGGAGGCGTTCGCCCCAATCCCTCCCACTGGATACGCTCCTGTGTAAATTNTGAAACTGTGACGGTTCGTTTGGTTGTTCAAGATTTTCGATGAAACTGGNCTGTTTTGGTTTCTGACCNAATCAGACTCTTTTTTGGATGTAAGGCAATACCTACTCACTTTTAAAACTTTTCGCATTAATCAAAATATATGCATCTAATTNTAAAGTCTGCAATTTTCCCAAATTATTAAAACCATGAATTGAATNACCCTAATAGTATTTAAACGCTTTTTCATTGGAACTTTTATTGAAAAAGCTGTGAAATACTTGTAACATTTATATATCAGAAAGGATTTTTCGTTTTTCTCTACCAGGATAATTTACAAAGTTTTATTCTAGGACAAACAATATAGCATACCTGATTTCTCAAAGAACTAAACAATATAGCATACCTGATTTGGGATTGTCTTTCACGTTTGAGTCTTTACTCATTCTTGGAGGCACACATCTTTCAGAAGCGTGTTTCTTTTTTGACGACATTTAGCTTTTTTATCTCGTTGAAGCTGAAAGGAAATGCACAACCTTATGCCGCATCTACACAGGCATTACATCTAGGTGGCTTAACACTTAAAGTCTCACAGTTGTAGTGCAAAACCTGCGAAGTATTATTTGCAGAAAACAAATCTATTAATAATTAACAAACGACTATTGCTTCCCTGCAGAAAGTGTTTGCTGTTGCGAATAGGCTTGAGTCAGTTGGATGCTGGTTTGATACACGGGTGTTTCCGGTAAGCGCATTCCGGTAGGGATTTCAATCTCTTCGGCATCAAAGAAGCCAATGGAAAAGTTGAGATCAGATACATTTTCCATCTGGTTCTGACTCATTGCGGCGACACGCAGACTTTTATGAAAGTCATATCGTCACCGGAAACTTAACAAGCTTTCTTCAACAAGCTGATTGAAAATTACCTTTTTACATGTCTACAAGAATCATTCAAAGCGCCCTCCGTACCTTAAATTTGAGTGTTAAAGCTTTCCAATGAGATTTTCTTCAATACTTTTGGAGACCTTTCAACTGAAAACTGACTGCATCTGTTTTTCGTAACATCCCACCTACCCCTTGATATTTGTGGTTCATTCCAATTTCGCATATTATTAAAATTGAGTCACATTGTTTAAAACCGATTTACGTCGTCCAGATTTAATGATCAAGCGAGGCTGTTGTAACACACGATTGCTCAAACGGTCAGCATTTCCAACTGGAATTGAACAAGATGTCACTTGAAATGCCTGTCAGTGATTTCGTTTTTTTGGCAACAGGTTTGGATGATGTTCAAACAATCAAGCATTCAAGTTAAAAACCAAATAGAAATATATAAAAATATAAAAATTGCAAACAAAAAAATAAATCATTAAAATAAACCTGGAAAAGGACAATAACCTCTTTCCCCCACTTTCATNCCGTGGTATATATGCAGTCGCTAAACAGTAAGAAGAAATTGCAGGTACTANTACTGGATTTTGCACTTTACCGTTGTGAAGAAATCTGTGAATGCTACCAAGTTATACATTGCGTCGAAGCCTGCTCCATTGGAATGTTCAAAATCTTGACCCTTTTTTTCTTACAAATCATCCTATCTGACGTTACAGGAATGCTGACATTACAACGTTTTGGAAATCAAATTTGGCGTTCATTCCATTTCATGTGGTGCTTTACAACGAGCGATGTTGAGAGAGATGCTGCACAGAAATGTTGCCTCCCATTTGAGAGATGTTGCACAGATTCATTTTGATCCACTCTATCACGGAAATAATGGTAGCGAGCCCCCTATTGAAGTCTTAACGTTTCACGCGTGTGCTCTGCATTGTTAACAACCTCTGACATAAGGTCTATGTCCCAGTCTTAGGTTTTATTTCTGTACCCTTGTCGCATGTTGAAATTACCTTAGTTGGATTTCTCTATCCATAAAACCTGTAAACCAGTGGAGCTTATCCGGGGGGAGAGGGTTCAACACATTTCCAGGGGACGCGAACTGTTACGCACTCAACAACATTGTAATTAAATTTCTGAACGGGGAAGTGTTCCGTCCGCTTTACTTATTAAAAGTTCGGGTGGGCATGAAACAAAGAACAGTTGCTTAAAGGGAGTTGTTGAGGAGAAAATATCAAGAACTACTACTGTATACTTTATCAGGTGAAAAGTAAACACAGCTATTCAGATGTAACTATCTGTGCTTAAAATTGAGCTAGCAACAAGCAAGTTTAAGTATGGTTATCATTACGCCTCATCCCACTGTCCAATGCGCAATACAATGATACATGCTTCAAAATACAAACACAACTATATGTTGCATTGGGCGTAACTATTCAGCATTATCAAAGCATTTCTTGTAAAGTTACAAACATTCCCATAACTTTTTATTAACCCCTTTCAACAAAACTATAGACAGATTACTTGCAATTGCAATGTGAACTTTATTCTTGCAAATGGCTGCATTTCTGTACACAAATTTATCAGCTTTGTCTGCTACTTAAACATAAAACACTTGTTTTCGATACAAAATAACACGTTCAGTCAATATCTATCGAAGAGAATCCTTCCACAGCAAAGATATCGACTCCGTGATTGCAGTAGTAATCAAATAATGAGTCTCTGCAAATGTGAATTTGTCGAATCCTACAGGTAATGTTTTAACAGGAATTCGATTTCACGTAACTACACTATGCACATCTCAGTCCTCAAATCTTACAGACATGTTCCTGCAGTGTGCAGATGTAAGCCACAGCTGCTCATTCCGTTGTTGCATTACTGTATTTTCAAGATGTCAGTTACAAAATACTGCATAGATTACGGTAGGACAACACGGACGAATGAGATCTTTGGCATACATTTGGAAATCCCAAGCGGACAATTGCCCTTTTTATCTTGCATAACACATGGAGTTAAAAAAGTTGGATAAACGTTGTGGTGATTTTTGCAAATTTAGTTTGACGTAGTAGGGAAAAACTCCTTGACAATGACGCGACACAAACCGCCTGGAGACTGCTCTTATTGCACTGCGTGCGAAAGGTAAATCCAAACAATGATTTCATAGCAGAAAAATATTATTTTCGTGACGCTAAGCAATACATTTCATGATCTCAAAAACAATGCTTTCTGCTCATTATCACAATAGAGAAGTAGTGGCAATATTTATATTCAATCCAGCTCATGTTTTCAATGTGGTAAGAAAGGACTATTGTTTATTCACAACGACAGTCTTTATAGATACTGCTTTTCACAAGGACATTAATTCCTTGCAATGACAACGGCGGTGATTAATCCGAAATTAATGAAATATTTATTCCTTATTTACTGTAGAAAAAGAATTTATACAAGTTCTACACAATCAAATACTGATTAAAGTTTTGTGTAAGTTATTGGGAAGATTTTTTTTTCGGTTTACCACTTTTTGTTTCCGACAATTGGGTTATTCTTTGATGTGCCTGAAAATATCACCACTATGTGCTTCATAGCGCATATGAAGTAATTATTGACAACAAATCTTTTAACAATTCCATTAAATTTTGCTCAAGTTCTTGGATGTTACACCTGTGGTATATCAGCATGTAAATAAGAACAACAAGTATGACATAAGCCATAGTTTTACAGTAGCAAACTCCGCACTTGCAATCAGCAAAGTATCAGGTAGAATGCGTAGCAAAAGGCACACCGTATTTGTTTGATTGTTAGCCGTCCTTGATTGTAAGCCGCACTTGAACATAGGCTACCTGAGCATCTGGGATACTTTCGTGTACTAGCAGATTTTGCATGTAACTGGTAACCCTGGTAATGATACTTCACCACTACAACTGCATTCGGGTCATCATAATCCCTCCTGTGACTGATGTCCACGTGATGCTGAAAAGCATATGATGTGTAAAGAGATTTTGTTAGAGAAAACGAAGGCCTACCACGGAACAAGCGTATCTAAACAAGTCTATGAGATAAAGAAGAAAGATCATCCGCCTTTAATTGCAAGCCGCTGTTGATTATAAACCGCATGAAAAGATGAAAAACAAACTTTACAAGCCGCGGCTTACAATCGAATAAATACGGTATGCAGAAATCTGCTGCTGAGTTATGGCTGGCCAAGACTTGCCCAGCAGTATGGGTAAGTCATTCCTTTGGTGTTATTTTAAGATTTGTCCCAAAATTTTGTTTTTTCAGCCATAATTTTAGCACCAGAAACACTAGAGAGTAAATTGAGGGCTCTAAAGACTTGTGTTATAGCCTAGGTTCCAATAAAAACTTGCGTCAAAAAGGTCTCGTTGGGTTGGCACCCAGGACCCCTGACTTCGGCAAAAAATGCGGGTAAACTTGCCTCTATTATCACGTCAACCACAGAAAAATTCAAAGTCAAGCCTTTCCAATATTTTTTGATACTAAACTACAAGACTTCCCCCATTCTTGGAGGGTTTGAACAGCTCTCTATCTCATTCAGCTGGCGAGTTATGGTTGTGCAAAAATTAGCAAGAAACGTGGAGCCCGCTGGACTTAGGGGTTCAGTGTTTTATCGATTGCGTGATTTCGAAATGCATGCGCAACACAGCCAAGTATGCACGTGGTTCAATGGAATTACGTAGATTAATAAACTAAATCTGAAGTTTTCGTATAACAAGCATCAATCATTTGCGAAACCAACAATGCAGCTAATTACCATGAGCTACCCCTCCAACAAAGAATGCTTGCAACATTTCCTACAATGATATGGAGAATGTGGGCAATGCCAAACACTGCGCACATGCCACTGCTCTAGTTTGTGACCGACGGTGTTGCTGTGTAACATCACACAACTGGCTACCGGAAAGCTGAAATGCCTTTGTAGTGCAGTTCTGCCTATATGCATCTTCATACTGAGCCAGGTATGTGGTGTTTTTCAATACAGGCAGTGAAACAGTGCGNAAGTTTTCATCAAGTTCTCATGGTAAGGTTTAGATCAGTGAGATTTAAGTTGAAAAATAAAGGGTGTTTATTTACAAAATATTAGACAAGTGTGNTAGGTATTGGAGCTTCTGCGATCTTCTATAATTCACAAAATAAAATACTCCAAACGACCCTGCAGCGCATGGCAAAATTTTTCATTTCATTCAGATTCCTTGTAATTTCAACGTGAAATTTTATCCTTGCAAATGACAGCATTTCTGTACACAAAGGTATCCGTTTTTGTCTGATAATTAAGCAATAAAAACGTTAATTTGTGGATATTTGGTTTCACTGCCTGTCGGTTGGCAGTTGGCTTTGAAGACTGCATTGTTAATTTGCTTTCTCCTTGTGTAGTATTTCGAGCTAATTTCAATCAACACAGTGATAGCAGATAACTTGCTACCGCTAAAAGACACTTTCAGTACAGGGGCCTTTTATAGTATATGGATTGAGACTGTCCGGGCGGTCCTTCGGACGCAGAGACATTCCGACCTCTCGCGATGAAGATCCCGATTTCCATATTCTACACTCAGGGTCTCAAACTCAAATTGACCCGAGGGCCAAAAGAGGATTTATAAAACAACCCGAGAGCCGCATTGTGACTACCAAAGAGCCTCACTACGACGCTGACGGAACATAGGCTGTACCTGAACGTTACTAGAAACAGCTTTAACATCTTATTTCCTGCGAACGGTATCATCAGTTACAGGAAAATCATCTCTAGCCGTCTCTACATTAGTTTAAAGGAAATGTGTTGACCGGTAAGAAGAGCACTTTTACAACCTGTGAATAAATTAAAAATATTTGCTAATTATTTCAAAATTTCTAAAAAGCATTGCAGGCCGCAGGGAATGCCCTCTCACAATACATGTAGCCCATGGGTCGCTTGTTTAAGACCCCTGTTTTGTTCATAGGATGATTTCCAGAGAAAATTTAGAAGATCTTTGCGTTTTCGGAAGTGGTATTTATCTGGTGTTTTCCTAAAGGATTAGGCCACCTCCAAGCACATGCGGCTCTTCGCACAACGACGAGATGGATCTGGTGGGTCCGGACAATCCTGAAAATTAACTACTGAATAAGTAATGGTTACTGAACACGTACAGATTTTGAAAATTGTGCGATGCTTTTTTGGAAGCAAAGCAGAGCTCCATTTCAGCAGCTAAAAAATTTTTTTGGAAGTATTTGGGCAAAAATATTCTGCAAAACAGGTGATGCGCTGTTTACCCTCAAATTCCTATGTAATCGTTTGAAAATGGTTATGAGAAGAAATGGAAAAACTTCATACAATTTTTGAAAATTTATATGGAAATAATGGAATGATTAGTGCAAAAAATGGGTTTAAAAATTCAAACTAAAACGCATTTAAACAAATGATGGGTGTATAAAATATGTACTAAAAACATGAAACAATCATAGTCATAATCTGTAGAAATATTAGTGTGAAACATGCGAAGTGTGGCTTTCAAATAATCTAAAAAATCAACTCAAGTCAATAAATACTCAAGTTCAGTTGAATCAGCAGACCAACTAACTATGATAGAAAGGAAGGTCAGAAAATTCATATTTACTTGCATGCTGCAAATAATGATGATTTGCATATGAACATTTATTTTGAAAAAACAATCAAAGGAGTAAAAAGTTGTGGTTATCTTTTGAAAAATGTAAGGAAGATTCATTTTATACCACACGTTATGCTTTTGTATAGATTTGCTTTGAAATCATTTAATGGTTAAATAACTTGCAGAAATGTTGTTGCTAACATCGATGATTCTAATAACTAAAATCATTTAGAAAAATTGCAGGTAATTTACCATAATTGAATCTCAGTAAAATTTGTAATTTTCAAACAAAATATGAATGTTGCTATAGACATTCCATAGTTCACTTAGAGCAACCCAACTGCAAAAGTCCTTTTTGTAATGCGTACTTTTACCTAAACACGTTTATTTTTCAAATCTGTTGGAATAACTTCATCCATTCTAAACTTTGTTTCAACCCCGCTAAGGTTAATACTTAGGAGCTTACTATGTGGGTGACAGCTGCCAAAATTGCCATTAAAATTTCAGGTGGACAGGCGCATTTTTGAACAACTCAGGAATTATTTTCAAGATCATCTGACATAAAAAACAAACTTGTTGCATTTCGAAATATATTTTGTTCATAAACAAGCATATTCTCCGTGGGAGGCTCGCAAGTGAATCCTGCCAAAGTGGCGAAGCTCCTTTAACAGAGCAACTGGTGTAATCATGAGCCGCCCGNTTCCACAGCGCTTGTCTTATCAGCGAATCCCCTTACGGAATTAGTTAGGAAGCTTGCTTGTCCATCAAAATGCCAGACTTGTTTATGCAAAAATGGCCTGTGAGTGTGTTTTATGTCTTTTCATAAGTGTGTTTCAAACCTATTTGAAATTTAGTTAAAAATTGAATTAGGCACATTTGTCAACCGTTTCATGAGCAGGCAAGTTGGCTTCAAAAAAATGTTTACCAAAACGATTTCTTGGTGCGATGTGCTGGTGGGAACCACAGGACGATACTCTATGTGGAGGAAATCAGTACACTAGTGGAGAAAATCAGTACACTTAGAACATGAGATTGTGCTAATGCTGGAAAACCCTGAATAGGAACGTAAATAAAGCAAAAATTGGAACGGTATTCTGTAAAATTGTTCTAGACACGCNGACTTTGGTATTCCAACTTTGCACCAAAATGTGCTACGCCAAAATGTTTCATGATTTCGAATTTAAGAATTTTTCAGCTCTTTCAGGAGTTACATTTTTGACAAAAAAACAAAACTGGAATGAGGTGCTAGATTTTTCCAAGAAATTGAGGAAGTTAGCACGATTCTGGCCACAATAACCTGTAATTTATATAATTTTTGCAAGTGCATTCTGCCTAAGTATTGCCTATATCATATTAGTTTCCAGACAACATACTCTGGAATAACGAAAAAGCTTTGGAGAAATAAAAAAAAGCTGTGGTCAGAAGGTGGACTGTATTGAAATTTATGAAACGTCTGTATCACTTCAAGGCTGGTGATGTGAGTTGCCCGATACCATGTTAGCCGCATAGACCCACATCAGAAACGTTGTAGGTAGTTGAGAAAGGGATCACCCAAACACTTTGTTATTTGTTCCAAAACACAACCAGCCGTGTGGGCAGTCTATTTTTTTCACAATGGTAACAGGTCTGCATTTAACAATTTATTAACGCACATGAAAAGATTTTTCTTGACTTTAGTGCGTGTTACGACAAACCAGCGTTGGTCGTTTACTCTTTTGCTGCAGCCTCCGCCAAATCCACTAGGCCGTTCGTGATGTCATCAAGTTATATGCGCAAGGCATATTGTGCTTTCAAATCAGATTGCTTGTGACAATCCGCCTGGCTTACTCTAAATTCCTGTCATTGCGTGCGTGAAACCAACTGTTAATCACACAAGCTTTATTTTTTACCAAGAAAAAACTCTTGAAACCGTGAAGTGCTACACAGCATATCATATCATATAAGGCACAACAAACCATGTTGCACATAGCCCATTACACGGCCCTACACACTGCACACGGCCCTACACACTGCATTAAACACGGTGCTTTTCCAACCAGGGAAAGATGATTTGAAACACAAAACGTGAGTTAGCAGGATGCGATTTTTTAACGATGAAGAAAGTAATAGTCTGCGATTCATTTTTCTTCCTCCATGAACAGAAGTGTGTTCATTTCTATTGAAGTCGGAAAAGGGATTCACATTTTATCTTTGAAGTTTTACGAAAATCATTTTCAAATCCTGACGAACTAACGCACCACGAAGTTATGCTGCTCAGTGAGTATCGCTGGTGCATTGATTATTACTACGGCAACCAAAAGTCAATGAAATCAAATTTTTTCTGTCTTTTTCAAAGCTTATGAAACGTCCACAAACCAACTTCAACGCTCATACCATGAGCGAATCTCAAGTTATTAGGTCAAAAAATAGTCAAAATTTATCTTAAGGTCAAAATGTATCCTTGGGGCAAACATTTCTTGCAACATAAGTTTTTTCTTTTTTACAATATTTTAGTGAAACTACAACGGCAGATTTGATCTGCTTTTGCAAGTTTAGTTAGTTGCATTTCGGTAAGAATAATAGGTTTGTTGTGATTCCTGACATAGCAATGTCGTTTCACCCACTACTGGACAATCGAATGCTATGCAGGATAGGCGTGACAAGGCAAGAACAATATATTATCCCAAAAGTGAAACAACCAAATTGTTCAAAATTTCGATTTGCCTGAATTGTAGATTTCGAGTGTCTAATTATGCTTCTGGGTTCACATCTACACCTGAGGCTGAGCTATTTTGCTATTGCAAACGTAGCAATGAATAGGTCAGAATAAAAGCAAAATGTTTAAATTATAAAGTCAAAATTTTAAGATTTTAGGTCAAACAATTGGTTGCGTTAATTATTACAGAAAAGGTAACCAACAAAAGCGAAAGTTGCCTGTATTTGGTTTATTTTTTCATGGTTATGGCCAAAAAACAACAAATTAATTAATTAATCCCCAAATGAATCTCCAGGTATTCCGGTAATTATTTATCGATTTTTTGGCCATAACTTTCGAACCACAAACGCTGAAAGGCCAATCAAGGACTCTAAAAACGCAGATTTTCGCCCATTGTATGTTTAAAGAAACAAACAATTGCGTGTTGCGGTTGAGGCCCAGGGCCGATGAGGTCAGCCAAAATCCCTAAACCTAACCCAATATGGCGTCACCCACAAAGAAATCAAATCAAAAACTTCCCAATTTTTTAATTGATACTGCAAGACTTTCCGCATCTTCAGAGGGTTTGAACAGCTCACTAGCGCAATCTACTGCCGAATTATGGCTGAACAAAGACTTCCCCAATATCGGAAATGTGGAGACTGAAAGGGTTGAATCATTGAAAACGTTTGAGTTTTTCGTAATTTCATCAGTAGAAAAAACCATTGCCAGTCATTACAATTTGTTGGTAATTTTAGCTGATTGCTGTGAATTAAAGGTTCTTTCCCAACCAGAAACACAACACTTTTTGACGTCACCATTTGTTTCACAACTTCAACCAAAATTTTTTCATGGCTGATTTTATGCTCCCTCATATCACCAGAAACAAATTGTTTTAATTCACCCGCAATATTTGACCCGTTTCCTCCCAATATTCCGAAGTAGAAACACATTTTTATTCGTTTTTCTTTAAATTCCCTTATAGAGATTTGGGGTAGCTAGCCTAGAGGTTGGTTGTGGAGAGAACGCCGTTGCATCTAGAACTGCTGGTTTCTCCAAACGCTACGAACGACGAGGCAGCTTAGTCGCTTTATCAGCGCTTTTCTGTGTCTCGACTGAGCTATTGGGATTTTAAGTTGCCAATTCGAAGCAAAGCATTTGCTCTAACCCTTTTAATGTTCGTTTTCACAGATTTCTTGGCGCACAAGTCTTTATTTACAAAAGGTTTCTGATCACCAGCAGAAAATACTTGTACGATGGCGCGGCAACAAAACAGAAAATACGTGGGCCCCCTCCTGGCAGAACGAAACAACTCTAAAAAGTGTCTCCACGTTACAACATAAAACTTGGACTAATAAAATGAGGTCAGCGCACCCGATCTGTGTGCGAAGAGTCGAACACACACACGTGAAATTCTCTCGGCGAAATAGGCTGACGGTTTGACGCAAGAAAGCACATAAAGTAAAACAATCACGAGTTCTGACATGCCAATTCGTAAAGTCAATAGTTGCACCCACTATACGCTTAAAATTTTGTTTGCACGTTGCACATTTTCCAAATATTTTTACATTGATTTTCGACTATTCATGCAAATTTTCCAATTTTCTGCCACATCCAATCGGTGAAATTTTGCTAAATGTGAGATAATACGGAATTTTTGACTCATTTTTCTTTATATGACTTTACAATAAACACACAAAGTTCTTTGTCCAATTCCTCACTCAGNTATGTACAATTAGGCATCTTTCACAGGATACGAGGGCGATGCATACGGGCACCAAGAGGTTGCCGGTGAGCTCGTCTCCGAAGAGTGCATAACACAAAAGTGTCACAGACATCAGGAAATCCCCTCCCTGAAGATCCGACGTGTGTCAGTTACCGCTCCTGCAGCACTGAGGTTAGATGGCGCCGGGAACGCTAAACAAGTTTGGCGCCCCATGTTCCGACCTAAGGTCTTTTGGGAGTAAATTTACCTTATTGAATAAAGTACTTGCTGGTTGGGACTATTGGGCGCCCCCCAGTAATTCGGCGTCCGCGGCACTGTGCCCTTTTTCCTCCCCCTGGTTACGCCCCTGCCTGCAGTGACTTCAATAAATGAGGGCGCTTCAAAGCAGAAGTTCATGAGAAACATCGCATTTTCACAACAGCGTTTAGGTTTTGACAACGTCTCTTCAGTTGTTTGTAGCTTTCATTGGAGCTCATCCGAAACATTTCATATTCCTTAACTACACCTGCC
>JGI24021J15306_10002701_pt1 | contig 19447 bp, 10 predicted proteins | sample Ectturendosymbi1_FD_15306 | JGI IMG/M metagenome (IMG submission 15306)
TCATTNTTGACTAACTCAAAATATATTTCATCATTTTCGGCCTGTTGCCTCACCTTTAAAGGTGTGTGCGCTGGAGAGGGTGGTGGACAAAACAAAAAAAAAGAAAATCCCTTCGAAGGACGCCCAACACCCACCTGCATCATGGACAGGATTCGCCAAACTGCTTCGCGATAGCTGGCGGAACGGTGTCGCGATATCATGAGAGCATGGGAAGGAACCTGAAAAGCAGACTCAAGATTTTTTTCAACGCAGTTTAAAGGCGGCTTTTGATAAATTGAGAAACCGTTGTCGCGTCTTGTTGACGTTCCAGTGGGAGAAACATTCGTGACGTACACTGCTGACAACGCGAATCGCAAGTACGTTTTGACAAAATCAGCAGCAGATTTATGACATGCATTCAAACAGAAGTGCAAAAATTACTCCTGATACCTGGTCAGGCAGGTTTCATTGGTCAGCACTTTGACAGACGAAAGTATCAGGGGCGCTACCAATAAAAACCAAAACAAAACGTCAAATCACCACCGAGCCAACCTAATTACTGGAAGTAAGAAAAATTATTCAAAACTATAACACCGAACGTTCACCGAACTGGAGCTAATGCTTTTGAAAATTCGTAATGACAAATGTGGTGGACTACAAAGTACAGCAATGCATGCATGGAACTGAGTCACGTATACGCTTTTTGAACTGGCCTTAATGCTAATACGCAATTGAAATGCGCACGCAGATAAATCAGTAGCGTGAATTCAATCTTTTGCAATACACACCTGAGTAGCTCATAAATGCTTATAAGCTAATACAAAGATTTATTTGCAGAAGCAATGCCGGAAATACGTGTCACAAACGAAATCGTGAGAGAAAAATCATCTTTCCAAAACTCAGTTTTAAACAATCGTTGTAAAAGTCAATAAGTTCCTGCCTTGAAAACGTTTTACGTTATCCAGAGTGAAAACTATTGTGGTAATAAAGAAGCGAGTCATCATACCAGTCACCTAGCTTTTATGTTCATACCTGAGCAAGATGACAGTTTTTGTAGTTATCAACGTTATCAGTCGCGCCATTTCGACAGAGCAGGCGGTAATTCAGCCGTTCCGCTACCGGTATCGTGGTGTGTTTGATGAAGGCGACCTGTCCAAGACCGTCTTTCAAGCATCTGCAATCGAAAAATTGCTTGCTTTTTTGTTGTTGCTTTTTTTAAAAAAAAGAACAAACTGAGCATCATGCCATTTCACGAGCGTCAACTTATTACAAGCAAATCTAACAGAAGACACAGTCGCGATCAGCGATGAACAACTTACTGAAAAGACCCAGAGTAACCCGAATATTTTCCACCAGGCTGGCAATCGGTGGGGCACGCGCTGCAAAGCGCCGTTTTGACCGGGCCCGACTCGCTGGTGCTGGTTATTCCTGGGACGCAAGCGCCAGACAGCAAGATGGCCAGAGCCGCCGGCAGATCGCACGCCGCGTTTGTTGTGATTATGTCTGTAGAATTTAAGCGCAGGAAAGATAAGGCGGTTTTCTGTCAAAAATTACAGAAACAAATCACATTGCATCGAGGGCGCAAGTGTTGAAGGAAATGCTTTACGGTAGCATAGTATATTGCTAATTATCGATGTCGCCGAGTTCGCGCGAAAAGACAACTTAGATACGAAGCTAGATCAAAACTACAGTAAGCTGATGTCAGAGAAATGCATTGCAAATAGATTTCTTCGGTAAAACATCGAAGTTGCAGGGAATCAATAACGACAACACAAAGTTGTGGCTATTTTAAAAAGTATAAACGCAAAAACGGTACTTTTTTCAACCATTTGTCCAAGAGGCACATTCCAGCCGGCGGTCTTGCCATATCCCGTGTGGCACGTTTTCTTGCTCTTCATGCCAGCAGATGTGAAGTTTGTTCCTGTGTCAGAGCTCTTGATGGCAGCCACAGCGTAGTAAGACGCTGTACCATCTGAGCACAGTCACAAATAAACCGCGCGTTGCATGTGAGATCCGAGAACGAATCTATCTGACGATTTTCTTGATTAAAAGAAAACGAACAGAGCAATTTCAAGTAACACTGAATGCACGACAATCGTTCATATTTATTAGATGCACCTGTGCGGTACCGATGGATAACTAACTTACCGACACCGTAGTATTCGGCTGCAAGCGGCTGCATGTCGTACACTGCTCCAGCGCTGTGGATTTCGCCCCCGTCCATGACGACGACGTCGGCAGCCGACGATGCGAGCAGTCGGGCGCATTGCGTCACGCTTGAAGCTGCATCGCGCCACAGAAAAGGATTACAGTTCATTGATATTAGTTAGCACGTGAACTGCTGTGTAGCCGGAAAACCTTATTTGCTAGTGAAGCAGTAGTATAACAGAGTGCGAGTTCGTAAGAAGTCCGTTCGTTGCTTGAATGGTGGTTAGCTGCAAATACGAAAGCTTCTTTTTGTATGCTTTCGATTTCTTGATGGCCCACATGACAGAAATTTCACGACGAGAAGAGTGGGGAGCGCAAAATTTCTTACCTTTCACGCACGTGATACTCATGTCCCCTTCAACTGTTTGAGCCTCAGTTGCAAGCAACTGGCACTTGGTGATCTCGGCGTCGGTCGTTACGCACCAGCGAATTTGTTTTTCTGAAAAAGACAAAGAAATAACTGTCTTGCTGTCGTGCGTTCATGCTCAACGACCAGATGGCAAAGCGCAGCTGTCAGCGGTAACGCAAACTCTGTTAAACAAGGTAAAACAAGCAGTTAATAAAATGCAGCTATTTGCATTTTACCAAATTCCAAAAACTGCCCAAACGCCCCAGTGCACAAATGTAGCACATTTCGCCACACCACGAATTAAACCAAAAAGCTTTACCTATAAGTATTTTCAGGCACAATTGTGCGATAGCTGGCTCGCACCGTAATAGGCCTCTACAAACGTTTCAACCACTTTGTCTTATGCCAAAACGTTATGATACTACAAAAAAATATACGTGGCACAAAATTCCATGTTTACACCACGCGGGTTAGCACACTCGACAAATTCTAGCGCAAAGAAGGGTCGAATTGGTTGGATGTGTATTCAACGCATGTACAGTCACTCGACATAAGCGTGGGGAAAACGTATTTTCTTCTCGCAGCACCGCACCTGCAAGTCAAAGTTTCTTTGAAAGACCTGTGACCCAACCGTTTGGGAACCCAGACGCAACTTTTACCGGCGGAATAATTTCGTTCTCGTTGTTAACCAAACAACTTTACAATGCGCGAGTTATCACGCTAAAANTTTNTCCACAAACAAGACCGGGCCCAGGTGCAATGTAGATTCTTTTTGAAAAAGACATTCCGGTTCATTTAACGTCGAAATGCTTCAAAGCAAACTAATTCAATTGCATTACAGATGATCAGCCCGAAGCAGGGAATCTCGAAAATCATTCCCGTATAATGTAACTGACAGTGATTCGTGACTGCAGACGTTTCAAACAGCTTTTCAGACTTTAGTTCAGGTAAGTAGTAATAGATAGTTCTGCAATTCAATAAATAATATCTCACATAAATTGCCTACAGTACGTATCACCACAAACGACATCGTTAACCCAGATGTGATGAACATAAAAGTGCGTTACAAGTAAATAAAATAAGAGTTTTTATTAGCGGTGTTGGTACAGTTGTGAGAGCTTTCTTGATGTGATAGTCCTAAGGCAGTGGTTCCCAACCGGGGTGCCGCGGCACCCTAGGGTGCCATTTACGATACCCAGGGGTGCCGCGAGCTAATGCGTTTTTCAATATACTATTAAAAATACATTTTCAAACTGTCATCAAACCTTGAAGCAGAATTGTATGGGTTCGCCACTGGGTGCCGCAAAACATAATTCTCTTCTGCAGGGTGCCGCAAGCCTAGACAGGTTGGGAACCACTGGACTAAGGCAACGGTACCAGGGTTGATAAAAATCATGATTTTTTTTATAAAAATGAAAAAAATCGGATTTTTTGATTTAAATCAGATTGTTCTGATTTTTATATTTAATGTGTAAAGTGTGGCCACCTAACACGTAATTTTTCATTTTAAAGAGTTTGTTTCAAATTTAAATTTTTGTGCTTTATTTCTTCTAGTACAGCAACTAGAATTCAGCTGAACTTTCATTCAAACTTACTTTGCATTATGCATCATGCTGAAAGCAGATCAGTTCACAACCCGAGTACTAGTGTACAACGCGAAACAAATTGGAATGACAAAACTCAAACAATCAGTCCATCAACTTCATTGACACTTATGGCATCTTAAGAATCTTGTATAAAAATACAAGCTTGGCAGCCTTTTTCGTGTGAAGTCTATTGTTAAAATTTATTATCGTAACACAGTTTTCACTAGTTCAACTTCTGCAGAAGTGTAACTTACATGCATAAAACGGTAAAAACCTATAATATGTGTTATTATGAAGCTGAATCAAAAATATACAGCCTATATATTTGCTGGAGTATAGATGTAACTTTTACTTTATGCCAGGCCCGTAGCCATGGGAGCATTCAGGGGCAGTGTCCCTAAATTTTTTTGTGCTCCCAAATTTTGTTGTGACCAGAAGTGTTTTAAACATATACTTTAATAAAAAAAAAAATCTTGCCCCTCTACAAGTTTACTTTGTCTTCCAAACCTCAAAACCTGGCTACAGGCCTGCTTTATGCTAGCCTATACTTTCCAACTTGTAGCATTCTGACAGTTCTAACTTCTCGAGTCTGCAAATGTTAGTGATTTCAGTCCACGTATCATTTTTGCAGTTAGTTGGCATAGAATCTATGACCTCACAGTTGCTATGAGTGATATTTAATTGCTTTTATAACTGGTGTTGTCATAAAAGTGAAACCGATTAGAATACCAATTAATTGTGTCATACAAATCATGGAAAACTTCAAAACTGCATATGATTTTTATTTGATTTTTTTGATTTTATCACTGATTTAAATCAATCTACCCTGACTAGAAATAGCTGAACTTTTATTCAAACCTTTTTGCGCTTATGCAATATCCCTTAATACAAATAAGTTCATAGCACCAGTATCGTTGTACGAAATGAAATATTTATCGAAATGTCAATACTGAAACTGCCAGTTAACTAATTTAATTGACACTCATGGCATACATGCATAAAACGTTAAAAACCTGTAATAATATTATATATGTTTCATGAATCAAAAATATGTTCTATAACTATGTTTACAGACAACAGCCTTCATATTTGATAAAATTTAAATGCAACTCTAACTTTATGCCAGTCTGCATTTTCAAACTTGTGGCATTCTAACAGTTATGACTTCTGAATCTGCAAGGGTTCGTGATTCCAGTCCACATGTCATTTTTGCAGTTAGTTGACGTAGAATCTGTGATACTAAGAGTCATAAAACTACAAGTGGTTTTAACTTGTGTCATCATGAGAACTCTTTTGCCTTCTGCACTAATACTGTATAGGCCTATTAGAACGAAAACCTATTGGAATCCTAATTAAATGCGTCACAGACATCATACGAAGCTCCAAAATAATGGATTTTTTTTATTTTGGCATAATTGATTGTTGATTTTGACATGATTTTTTAATTTATTTTTTTGATTTTTGTTGCTTGATTTAAATCATGATTTTTATTGCTTGATTTAAATCATGATTTGAATCACTGATTTAAATCAATCAATCCTGAACGGTACAGAGAAATGTTTTTAAAACCTGTTGTTTTCTTGAAATAAAATATGCAATTAGGCCGAAGTAATATTTAGATAGCAACCTCCTTTCGGTTCTTACCCAAGGTGGAAGAGGACTGAGGTATAAGACACGACTGCGTAGGCAAGGAGGCTGTACTCTGCAGTGTTTGGCAAGTGAGTTCTGCCTGGGCAGCCAGGTAGTTTGAGCCCAGGAACATCTGCAAAAATGAGATTGATCAGGTTTTGCAGTTCGTTATTCATCCACAACACAGCCCAAATACTGACTTACTGGTACATTTAAGCATGTTAGAAGTTTGTTTGAGAATTCTCGAAATGTTACATCAACACATAATGCAGCAAGTTGCATTAATACACTGTGGAAAGTAATGCCTTACCTACATCAAATGGTAAGTCGAGCTTTACACGTGAAAAAGCTCCCAAGACGCCAAAAAAAGCTGGGCTTTACTATTGCACATAAAAAGGCGGTAAAAGTTACCTCCGTAGTGCACGTTAGCGACAGAGGGAGCAGGTGCTTTGTAGATGATTTGAACAAGAGATCTTTGGTTCCACCGAAAAGCTTGAAAGGTCCATTTGTGTGTACCCCGAACCTCAACTGACAAATCAAATAAGTTTAATATAACCTTTTTAAAACGTCCCTGGAGAGAAAATCTTTTCCGTCTACAACAAAATCTGGTCTTCATCGACGTTAACGTAAAGTAACATACAGGTTCTTGCTTCGAAGATCACGCGGCTGAGACTAGGTTTTTCTTTTCGCTGAGATATTTCGATCGTTTGTCCGAAATATCTTAAAACTTCTGTCATTTTTTCGTTTTCGGATTTTTTTATGACTAAAAAAAACATTATGATCGAATTGACGTGATTTTTTTCGGTCATTCAAAAAAAAAAATCGGTCAATGATCGAAAAAAACAGGTCTGAGGGCGCAAGCAAAAGCTCCGTGATTGATGATCGCGATGCAGCGAACGGCTTGGAACACTTTTTGTAGCTTTCATTCAGGTGTTGCGCGAGATTACGACACACCCGCAACCGACGCAAGGACAACTTCTTCGCACTATTCGGTTATACAGGGTTGAAAACAGGGCTTCTGCGCTTAAATGTACTGAACTAAGAAATTGAGAAACAGAAGTGTAGCGACTCAGGTTACTCCGCGCCCAGTGAACCGCAACCAGGGTTACGTCGTTTCGATAACACTGGTTTAAAATGTAGCAGACGAAATTAGCTTGCAAGCAGAATTTGCCTCTCCTTTCCCAAAACGACCTGCTCTTTACTTGTATTCGGCGTAAATGAACTAGCAATCCAAGCGACCGCGAAAATGATGTTCTATGTTATTTCGTGGTCCTTTTCCGAAATTTCAAAAGTTCTTTATAAATGAGCAAACCCAGTGACGCCACAACGTGACGAAACAGCTGCTTATCAAAAATAAAAAGCGAAAAAAGCTGCATTGTTTTGAGCACGCGTTGCAAATACCGAATTAGCCGAAACAATAACCCAACCTGCGTTGCATTTGATTTTTCGTGCAGTCAAATCCGTTCCAAATTTCGTTTCAACCAAACCAGAATTCAACTTTGATTCCTACCTTCGATTTATTGTTGTTATCCTAACTGGCCGCCGACCGCAAACCATTCCCCTGCTATCGCGTGTTGGTGAAACAGTGCTTTACAGTACGTTGGCACCTTGCGCGTAATTAACAGCGTTGGCTTTTGAGACGGTTGCGAGCGGTCAGCTCTGCACAGGACACATCTTTTCAAGAGGTAAATACAAAATCGCACCGATCGTAGATGTGTCACAACGTTTACAATGACATTTGCAAATAAATCTGATGACTCAACGAGGTAATCGTTTCCCATAATATAGATGAAGTCTCGGGGCTCAGTACAGGCACAAAAGTGATACCTTAAGCAAACGAAAGATATCACATGTTAACAAACTTCTAAAAAAATTCTGCATTGAGGTCAGTGAAGCACAGGAGTAAAACAGTGTTATCGGTAAAGGCCAAACCGAACAACCGATTCATGTACGAAAGTGTCTGCAGTATTTAAATATAAAAGGTATTGCAGTTAGACGAGCACAGTGCAACAACGCGAGAAACAGTCGGATTTTTTGACTGGCCATAGCTTTGAGACTGCAAGGCCAGGCAACACGTTGTCGACGACGGATCCACGTGATGATGTTATTGATCGATGATGCTTCTAGTAATTTACAAAATTAAACAGCAACCACCTGTGCTGCTTGCAGCATTTCTTGCACTCGCAGAACACGGTCATGTGTCGCACTTCGTGACATCACGACCGCGTGCGACGGTACTTTTCCGAGCGAGCACTGGGCGTAGGCGGCCAATGGAGCGCGGGATCCATCCGGACAAAGCAATTCATAATCCTGAATAGTGAAGTTAAACGAGGTTAGGCGCGCATACCTTCCTTTACAATGCAATGGATCAGTTTATTAAACGGGGGCCTCCGGTCCCGTTCACAACTACGCTCAGTTCGCATACCTGTCACTCAACAGCGCGCTTTGAGATTTTATGGCAGTTTAAAATTTTGCTCGTTTTCTTGTTCTGCGCATTATTTCGTTTTGAATTAACGTTTAAGAAATTTAGCAGAAGAAAGCAAACAAAAACTTTCGTGTTGTAAACAATATGGCGATACATATAAAAATACATTATTTTATTCATCGTTTCAGCTTAAACTAATAAAATACATCAGTGACACAAAAGAGTATAGGTGCAGTTTGAAAACAGACCTAACAACAAAAGACCAATATCGTCTTTTGGTATGACTGCTAATACAAGCCGTATCCCAATATAAACACAAGCCAATGTCGTCAGCAAGACTAAACAAACAACCAATTTTTTGAAGCATAAAATTGGGATAGACTTAATAGTTTCATCAACACTAAGAGCCTTCAAAAAGCTACATATACATGTTTTATTTTGAGACGTTTCGGATTGTTCTTAATCAGTCAAAAATAATTCGGATTGTTCTTAATCAGTCAAAAATTCATTTTTCTTTAAACAACTTTATTAAGTGTACAGTAAATTGGATGTGTTCATAAAAATTGATACAGGCCCAAAAACATGTTTTGAAAGTACGTACGTGTGGTGAAAATAAAACCCTGCCTTGTTTTGACGAAATACGTCACGACAATAACAGAAAAAAGAGCGGCCATTCAAAGAAATATGGGTATCGAAACTGTCAATTATCACAAAATTTCAACTACTATAACTAAAAGTCAGCACCTGTAACGCTTAAGTTTCGACCGATTGATCTGGTTTTAACGCAATTCCAATGGATCTCAGCAACAGAAACGTCACGAAAAGAAACGAAAATACTATTAACGCGTTTTTTCCCATCGTTTTAAGAATACTGTCTATCGAAAGGAATTCTTTCACAGCTGAGAATCACACAATAAGATCTTAACACAGTATACATTTCACATACTAGGTAGGCATCATCGGCCCTTATTCAAATAGAATCTTGAGAAAACATACGAATTTTGAGAAAATAATGAGAAAGCACAAAAAAATTTCCAAATCCCTAAAATACCGCTAGATGAAGAAATTTTGAGCAATCTTAATTTGGCAATCTCTAGTTCAGGGGTCTGCAAACTACAGACCGCGGGGCAAATCCGGCCCGCAACATTATTTTGTCAATATATAAAATATATTTATGAAAATTTGTTGATTTGTTAGAATGTAGCATATCTCGAAACAATCACATTAAGTACGATATCTGGCCCTTGAACTGTTGTGCAATAGCTTATGTGGCCCTCTGACAAAAAAGTTTGGAGACCCCTGCTCTAGTTTTATGGAGTTTTTCTGTGCACGTTCATTGACAGCGCAACTCTAGGGCCAAACTAAACAACCATCTGCGATTACCTTTAGTCGTATACTTCTCCAGCTATGCTGCGTCGAAAAAAGAAACTAATACTTCGGAAAAACAGCAAAGAAAAACTTACAGGTGAAACAAGACTTTTGGCCCAATCAGCACCATTCCTACCATCGGTATTTTCAAAAACAGTGGTGTGTTTGACGAAAGCGACGTCGCCATTACCTTCCACCATGCATCTAAAGAAATATAAGTGTTAATATTTAGTACTTAGTGTTGGCTCAAGGGCATCGGTTGTCTTATGCTTCTTTTCACTATCGACCAAGTTAGTCATTATGGAATCCTGAAGCCGTGAGACACCAGAAGGTATTGCTACAATTATCAAAAAAAGTCTATTCCGTCAAAAGCTTGGTTAAAAACAGACGTTAAGACGTTAATAAGTACAGTGCTACAACTACGCCTTAAAATCGATTATCTGCATTCGAAAGCCTAATATTTCCCTTCAAGTGAGAGGTACATCCAAATTTACAGTCTGACACTTTTTCACCAAACCACAGTTTCTCATGTTTTAGCACAAAAAATACATACCGAAAAGCACCACTGTAACCACAATACTCTTCATTAGTGCAGTTCTTAAAGCATGAATTCTGACAAGCTCGACACAAACCAGCATTTACACTTCGGCCTCCAGGTGCACACATTTGAGAGAAGAAAGTTACCGCATCATTGGCTAAATTATCACCGCATCCAGTAAGGGCACCTGCAAGAAAATCATGGTCAGCTGACAGAGGCAGAAAATGAAGAGCGGGAACTCGGTCAGGATTGCCTGTTCCGTTTCTGTTTGTAATTCGTTCGACGCTCAGCTAACCATTTTGTGACCTTTCTTCTATTGTATTTAACCACGCTCCTTTAAATGTCGCTCGTTTTGTTCTTTTACTTTTTAAGGGTTAGTTGACTTCGCGGTCATTTTGCCACCTTTGGCACTACTATACAAAAAAATACAACTGAATTGCCTGATCACAAATAAGTACACAAAAATGACCTGGAACTAAAACAAATGAGCACAGACAATTGCAGAAAGTTGCAATTATCCTCCTCAAAAACAACTGCTTGGCACTTTTTAACAACACAGCAAATTCTGTTTTGTTGCGTTGTTAAACTTGTAAGCGAATGAAAACGCAACGAACATGTTCAATAACACAACTTCTTTTATTCTTGTCAACCACGTAGCACAAATTTCTTATCAACACAACACAAATTCTTGCCTGTTTTTTTTTCGCTGAGACATTTTGGTCGTTTGCCCATAACAGCATTAAAACTCGCCGTAATAGTGTTCATTAGTCCAGATTTTCAGACATTATGACCTAATTGACTTATTTTTTTCGGTCATTTAAAAAAAATTCCGTATATGACTGAAAAAAACCTANATTCTTGATAACAAANTTTCTTTGACTAAAATTATACCAGCAACAAACACTCATCACGAATTTCACAGCAAAACTGTGGATTTTTGAAAACCATAATTTCCTTTTCTAGCTTAAGTTATATAATACATATGTCATAATCACAGCGAAGAACAAAACTGGTTTCAATTAGTTCTTCTAATTTGTCTTATCTTCTGAAAAATGATTGTGTTGAACTACAAACACCAAATTCGATGTTTTTAATTTTACAGCTAAAAACCAGGTAGGTTATGAAATGTATTGCTGCTGGAAGTAACATGATGAGAGTTGGTGGCAAGATTAAACCTAATTTTGCCAGCCCTTCACTTCAATATCCTTTAAGCTTTAAACAAAAATTCCAGTCTTGCGCAGACAACTTTAAGAAGTGCTTTGCTGCTTTAAGGAAAACCTCTTCACAAGCATTTTCTTGGACTTGTTCAAAAGTGTCCTATAACCTTTTTGACCCACACTGAAAACATGAATTATACCTAGCACTAAAAGTGCCTACATTTCATCTAACACTGTCTTGGAGGAAGTGATTAATATGAAATTCCAGGAAACAAATACAAGTCGAAAAATTTATGCCCAACTCTTACTGATATATATATTAAATCCAGGAACTTTTTGCAAATGCAATGATACAGTCATGCAACCTTTTTCACGAAATCATCGCTTACGATTTTCTGACAATAAATTTAATTCTAGTGTGCAGAAGTTGCAATTGTAAAAATAGACGACTGTCATCTTTCTGACTTGGAAAATACGCAAGCATGATGAGATGGGATGTTTAGAAATCAGTAATAAGTTTATCTGCTTTGCCCCGGCCACTATCTCAGTGCGGCAATTTGGACAGAACAATTGCTTAGGACCGTACATCTTAATTCTTCTTTAATGGCTAAAACGTTAAGAAGATGATACATCAACATTCAAATTACAGCTTGACCAATGCCTGTGCATTCCAATAGATATCGGCCGATATGGCGATGTTGCCAATGTATCATATCGGCAATATTGGCTCGTAAAAACCGCTATGCTATTCTTCTGCACGGAGTGTTCGGATTTTGTCTCTGGTTGATTAACGCAAATTCTCTGTCCTGTTCCTTACGGTGCGCAGCTTCCCGCCGACATCAAGTAAGTGCGTCATATACCATAACGCTGCACAATCGTCCAAATAAACCGCTCTATGACGCAACATTCGCTCACAGGTTTTTGCGCGCTAAGGAGTCAGCAGATGCAGGGTTGCCAATTTGGCTTTTTTGAAACCAGGGTTTGAAATTCTGGCTTTTTCTGAACACCTTTGGTTTTTTTTGGAAATCAAGAAAAGCTAGACAAAATCTGTCTTTTTTCCAGTCGGAAAGGCTTGGTTCTGGAAAAACATTGTTTGAGCTGCATATTCATTACAAATCTCTTCTGAAAAGTATCTATAACCATGCAGGGTGCACAAAATATTGAAAAGATTTTACTGTTGCCCTAAAAATGATCGATGTTATTGATAAGAAACAAATGTACAACAGTGCAATTACGGGAAAAGAAAATGTTTCTAAAAGTAGAAATCTATCATATCGATGCTAATGACGAGTGTTAATGTCTGCTTTGTGTTTGGTTATGCATATTTTATGTGTTAATGCCCTAAAACTGCTATCTGGCTTTTTCTGGGACAACGCCTGGCTTTTTTTGGTGTAGACAGGTTGGCAACCCTGAGCAGATGACTGCCTGCGAACAAACCAATGTACACCCGTGGTGGTTGACTGTTTTAGTTACCCAGGATTGCGTAGAATTCGATGTTGTGCGGTTCTTCATCGCAGTGAAGTGATAGCTTTATCAATGTTTGTAATGAGTCGCAAATTGTTGTTTACTCACTCGAGAGATGCGATTTTTGGACAGCTCCCACAACTGTTTCTTGTATAACAGGTCATCTTCATTTTATGTCATTTATATAATTACATTTAGGTAGTATTTATTTTGCCGAGAGCGGCAAAAGTTCTGCCGGATTCATTTTGCCGTTTGAACCCGCTCAGAACCGCATCCATTTTGCTCCAGATATAACGCTGAGTTCGAGGCAAGAAGGGTACGGCGAACGTAGTCGAGGGGATGTGTTCGGCTCTCACCATTGCTGCTTTTGCTTTCCCACTGGAGATGAAAGTTCTGATGGGTGCGCTTTTTATGTTCTTTTTTGAAGAGTTTCTATCACTTTTAGGGTTTAGCTTTAGGGTTTTGGTTTACTTTTAGAGATAACGTTTGGGGTTTAGGGTTTCACATCATCTGACAAGGACGATTTGTCCAAGCGTATCGTCCTTGTTACGTGATCACTTCTGACGGCAAAATAAACCCTGCCTTTCATTTATGTAATGTCATATTCATAATTACTCTTTTCTCTCATGCTTGTGTCATTTGTATATTTATTGTTTATTTGTAATAAGTTAATAACTTATTCTAATCTGCTCTTTCATTTATAACTTTTTCTTTATGTCGCCTACATACTGAAGAAAAAATTCACTGTATTGTCTTTCAACTGTGGTTTGAGTAACTCAAAAATCTGTGTCGGCTATTGGCAATGAAAAAAATCGGTACTGGCCCAAAAAAGCCGATACCAATCGAGCTGTAGTTCAAAGTTTCGCATGCTCTGTTGCAGAATAATGGTATTACCAACCGCATGTCATAACCTGAAGTACACACTTTACCAGAGCATATTAGCTGTTGCAAATTTAGTAAGAAAATATTAATATTTACAGAAACAGAACCTTGATAGTGAACGTTGTCATGCATACCTGCCACAGATATGTAAGATTAATTCATTCATTTCAGAAAAAAGACAATATTACAGCTAAACAGCTCCCAGAAACACAAACCAATACCTAAAGACTTCATAGCACCAATTGGCATGTTCCACCCAGCAGTCTTTTGATATCCAGTATGACAAGATTTTTTTCCTCTTAAACCAGATGTTGTAAAACTGATTCCACTGTCACTTTTCTTTACTACAGCAACAGCCCAGTAAGTGGCATCACCTAATGAAATAAAATTTCTATAAAAACATGTGATTCTATTTATCTCTAACATAATAATGTTTGTTATTAAGTGCTGCCACCACAAGGGTGAGCGAATGTATCGNCATGATTTACTACTTACATGAGTCTTCAAGCCAAAAAGATAAAACGATAGCTGCAGGTCATATGGAACACCACAATCATGATTAACCACTGGTTAGACTTTGGACTCCCCTGAGCTAAATTATTTGAGGAAAAACTACACATTAATAGATGGGTCTGGGCTGAAAAAATTATTGGTTGCACAGTACTGAATAAGATTTAATTTTACCTGCCTTGTTTAAACGTGTCTAGTAAAAACAAAATTACAATTTTTTTCTCACAAACAACAATCACACATGGCATAAATGAATGTCACTATCAAATCCCATTTGTTTTATTTATTCAGTTTAACTACATAAAGCATCAAACCAACAAGGACTCTTATCCAACATTTTTCTGGAGCTAGACTAGTTTGAAATGCAAATTACAAAAAGTAAAGATTTCAATAAAAGTATGCTGGATGTTTCAAAAACAGTGGTTTTCATTATTAACAAAAAGGAAGTACATCTTTAACATCCAACTGAGTTTCAACTAAATGTGAGTTTTTTGCACTGTTATTTCCACTACCGCTTCGTCCTCTTTAGCAAACTGCAGTTTGCATCAACATATTACCAAATATTTCAAAACACTATTAAACTGCGTTCAAACCTTCAAATTTTGTCAAATACATTAAGCTGTTTTGCGTCCTATGCATTCTTGATTCTTAATATCATAAAATAAATATCTAAAAAACGTTCTGACGAGTAACAATGAAATGCTGGACAATGAATACATGATTTTATGAAATAGTGCAAAACAAGTGCATTACAATGTTTTCTAAACCGATACCCAGTTGATCAGTGAGTACATGCACAGAGGCAAAAATCTTGGGATAACTGCAGTAAACCAAAATCGGCTATGACAGGACAAACAAGTTGACCACCTTTGAATATAAAACAACATCTTTGATTAATGACATTTAATAAGAAGCAAACAAACATATTTCATGAGTATGGTGGAATTAATACAGAGCTGTGTTTTTGCCATATTACCAACTGACAATGGTGTAGCAAGGCTAAGTGCCGCCAGGGCCGACCATAAAAGTGGCACTCTTTCCAACCCTTCAAACTTGCTTACAAGAATTTATGAAAGAAGATCATGATTCGTGTTTATTAAAGGTATATAGAATAATCAAACACTCACTAACTGAAATGGGTCTTGTTTTCATTGTTGATTATGAGTCTTGCTTTTTTTACTTGTCACCACCTTTCTCATCATTACTCTTCCTATTTTTTCTGCTTTTTGTGCATGTGCAACAGTTGTTGCAATGGACAAGTTGTACAGTCGGTGGGCCGTGAACCCATTATGTGTCTGTTTATTAATTGGGCTATAAATGCTTGAAAAAGTTGAATGCCAGGTTTACTCATTCTAGGGGATCAAGCAAAAAAGTAAGTCAAGAGAAGTGATGGCGGCATACCTACTTTACAGATGTAAACATTTATGTGTGTTGATATTTCCCTATTTAACTATGCTCCATCTACACTTTTAGGGTAAAATAACCATAATGTGGTAAATCAATCTTTTTGGGTAATTTTACCCAAATTTAGTTTTTTTGGCTGTAACTTTTGCACCAGAAACCCTAGAATGTTGCTCAAAGGCTCAAGTCTCAGATTTTAGCCTAGTTTCCAGTAAAAACTTGAGTGAAACACTTCCCTTTTGCGGTTCGGGGCCAGGGCCCGATGACCTCAGCCAGTAAGTCCTAAACCTACCCCACTTATGACGTCACCCACAAAAATACTGAAACCCAAAACTTGAAAAAAATTTTTCATTGCAAACTGGAAGACTTGCCGAATCTTTTGAGGGTTTGAACAGCTCTCTAGCACAATTGACTGGCAAGTTATGGAGTTGCAAAGTGGTGGGAAAATATGGGATTTACAGCTAAATCCAGATGTCACTGAAATTATACTCCATTGGTATTGACTGCATAAAAAAAGTTTATTGTGTCATAGAAAACACATTGAATATATATATAAAATCAGGAAACTGTTTCTAGTAACTTGGTGTTTTAGCTTGTGCGAGTTGATGTGTAACTGACTCACTTGAAAATTTTGGCAAAAGAATGCATTTCATTTATGTGCTTTATTAATTGTACACTAAGGGAATCAAGAATACTGCAAGGCACCTACTTCATATTAGTAAAGTCCATGCCAGGCAAGTATTTTTAATTTAACTACAGTGTTTGGATGAACACATTTTCCCATACAGTTTGTTGCATGTTGCACATATGTGCAGTTGAACAGACAATGTTGTGAGACTCACGACACAGTCATACTATAAATAATATGATACACAGCACATATATGTCTTCAGAGAAGGAAGCAGATTAGGTGTACTTCAGCTAGGTCGGAGGTTCCTTGCTGACNGCAATGGCTGGAATGTGAATGGAAAACCTCAGAACTGCAAGGCAGATGCTCATGAATACTGAGCCAGCTGAGTTCGGACAATGTTCTTGCACAGCCTAGCAAGGTTTTTCAAGTTGGGTTTAAACCAAATTTCAAGTACTAAATATTCTATTTTCAAGTCTATGGCAACTTGGTAGAGAAAAATATAATGTACCAACAGCTACAGGTATTTGCAGGGATAAAGTTTGTCACATAAACGTTTTTCGGGCAAATTTGGGAAAATTTGGGCAAAATATCTTTTGCATGTCCTAAAAATTGCTTGTTCCTAAACCTATGCTTTGATACACTGTATTTGCAGTTGAAGCCTGCAATCTGAGCTGTATAAATTACCCACGCAAACACACCAACTGCACTATCTCACTTCAAGAATGTCATATTTTGCCACCATTACACCATACAGAAAAACAGCAGTTTTATTGAAAGTGAGCAATGTTACCTTTGCAGAGTTTTTCACTTCATCCACCGAAAGTAATGTTGATAAGCCCACCTAATGTCTAGGCCAGAGGTGGACAACTTCAGCCCGCNGGCTGCATGNGGCCCANGAGGGCTTTTTGTGCAGCTCACAGGGCAGCACATGTACACAAATAGTACATATTTCGAGTCTATGTTAGAGTAATTTTATCGATTAGATTAGATTTATCATGTTTTTTTCTAGACGTTTCATTCAAAACCACATTTTTGCGCGACCGGAAGTGACTAATTGTTACCTTCATTTTGTGCTAGCTAATGTAAGAGCAACCGCTGCTACCCGGTTCGACATGGAGTGGGTGATAAAAAGCCCTTCTCAGGGCGCGGCAGCAGAAATGCTATCCAAGACCCACGACACAACATACTCCAGCAGAACACCGAGGGGGTTACTGCAGACAAGATCTCTGTTTGAGCAGCTAGCCTATAAGAACAAGCCTTTTATCATCGTCCAACAAGAGACCCAATGTACAACTGCAGACAAGCTAGTGATTCCCAACTTTTCACTAGCTGGCTCAATCCTGAGCAGGAACCACGGCCTTGCCACGTTTGTCCATGAGCAGTTGGAATGTTAACTGATTGATCAGTCTCCAGAACAATCATAGACTGAGTGGTTGTGTGTAGATGTGGCAGGATACAAGATCATTAACATCTATGAACCTCCACGCTCGCAATTCACACCAACAGCCATTCCGACGTTCCCACACCCCAGTCTGTATGTTGGTGACTTCAATTGCCAACATGTCAACTGGGATTACAACAAAAGATCTTCTGATGGTGAGAGCCTGGACTCCTGGGCAACAACCAACAACCTTGGACTGTTATATAACCCAAACGAAAACAGCCAGTTCTTCTCTCACTGATAGAACGTTGGCACCAATCCAGACCTGGCCTTTGCAAGTTTCGGCCAGGACAGCAGACTGCCGGACAGACATGCACTTGCAAAGTTCCCGCAGTCACAACATCGGCCTTCCCTCATAATGCCACCGAAGCTCAAGGTTCCTGCCCACAGCGACCCAGTGAAGCGTTGGAACTTTCGCAAGGCTGATTGGAAGCGCTTTTGCCTTATCACAGATGAATCCGTTGAGAGATTGCCACCTCCAGACACATCAAACATTCAGAGGGCGTACCAGGTTTTTGCGAGAGCCTACTATCTGCGGCCAAATAATGCATCCCACATGGCCGTCAGAATAACTATGTGCCATGCTGGGACAAAGAGTGCGATACCCTCTATCGCTCCTTCACCCAAGACCCAGTGGGGACTGACTCTGACAAAGCCACTTCGTCCCTACTATCTCGGCTTGGGCAGAAGCGGGAGCACGCTGTCAAATCCCTCGACTTCTCACACTCTAGCCACAAGGCATGGAGAACCATCAACAAACTTACTGACAGGTCTGGACTCTCCTTTCGCCAGTGCTTTGTCTCAGCAAACTCCATCGCCTCGCAACTTGTGAAGAACGGGGCACACAGGACTAGCGACCGCGAGTCCACCAGGCTGGTTAACAAGAGGCTGTCTGACCTATGGAAGATTTCAACACCTGAGGTTCACAGTATCACTGAACCCTTTGGACTGGAGGAGCTTGCTGCCCTCAGATGCCTGAAGCCTGGAATGTCTCCAGGATTGGACTCCATACTCCACGCCAGGTTGGGTCTCAAATCTTGTTTTTGTGACTTCCTCAGTTCCTGCATGTGCCAACTCAAAATTCCATATATCTAGAGAAGAGCACTAATAGTTGCGATCCCTAAGCCAGAAAAGCCATTGGGGGACCCAAAGAGTTACTGTCCCATATTTAAATCCTCGAGAGACTCATCTACGCTTGTGTCAACCCAATCATCAACCCACTGCTCCCTCAGGAGCAGGCGGGCTTTCGACACAGGTCGACCGTAGACCAGGTCACCCTGCTGACACAGGACATCAAGGACAGCTTTTCAGCTGAAAAGAAGGCCGGAGCTATATTTGTCGACCTCACAGCAGCCTAGGACACTGCATGGCACCGCGACCTCACCTGCATGCTGCCTGATAGACGTCATGGTCTGCGTGATCATGGAGATGGTTGGCAATCGCAGCTTCACCCCCACCACCAGAAATGGCACAAGAAGCAGGTTACGACGCCTCAAGAACGGTGTCCCACAGGGTTTGTCCTCCCGCCCCTTCTCTCCAACACCTACATCTCTGACCTGCCAACCACCGTCTCCAGAAAGTATGCTGACGATCTAACAACCATGCATGCTGATGGAGACTGGTAGGCAGTGGAAGGGGTGCTGATCAAAGACATGGCAACTGCAGGTGAATACCTGCAAACTCGGAAGCTAAAGCTCAGCACTACAAAAATAGTGTCAGCAGCCTTCCATCTTAACACTTTGAGAACCAGTCTACGATATATTCATACTTCGATTTCAGCCCAAAAAACAGCAGTTTTCGGTTGCCTTACCAACACCCTAGCTCCTCCGCCAATTGCGCTAGAGAGCTGTTCAAGGGCTCAAACGGATCGGCCAATCTA
>JGI24021J15306_10002702_pt1 | contig 19441 bp, 13 predicted proteins | sample Ectturendosymbi1_FD_15306 | JGI IMG/M metagenome (IMG submission 15306)
CTCTGTGTTTATGACTAGTTGGACTTGGAGAGACGTATCGCCATTCGCCACACTAGGACTAGCATCTGCTGTTACAAAACGTACCTTAACGTGAAAAACAAAAGGGTTGCACTGACTGGTGAAACTTTAACAAACACCATATACATGAATTTGGCTGCGTTTACTTGTGTTAAACAGAAAACCGATCCAAAAAATATTATAACCTCAGCACATCCAGTTTTGCAATGCGAAACCACCGCTGTTACGTGTTATATAAAACACGTTAAATGGGAAGAATTAAACTTTTACCAAACCTTCATTTTAACCCTGTCGGTCAATTTGAAACTTGGGTGTTTAACCCAAAATTTTCACGTTCTTCATTTTCAGAAATCATTGCCTTGCAGCTTGCTCAGTGCAAGCTGCCGTAATCTCACGGTTGTTCCATAAGAAACGAAATCAACAAAAGTTGGCCGATATTTGGTGTTTTTGAACGAGATCAATCGAGTTACGACGTTTCTGATGAAAGTGTTTAGTGACTTGCTTTCACGAAACAGACACCTCTGTCCTGTTCTTGTTTGCTGTTTGCAAAATCACATCGACCTGGGAGGAAGCTATCAATAACAGGCGACGAGACGTAAACTGAAGCGACAAGTTACGCAACAAAGAGAGTTATTATGCCTACAGTGTTAGCGCGACCTGGTATCTGTTGGCTTTGAGCAGTTATGAGTTGTGCAGAGCAATCATATATAAACTGAAGAAAACTGTTTTTGCAACCTTAATTTTAATCTAACAACTAATAAAAACGCAAAAATATAATTTTTGATTAAAGATGATGCCACCCGAAAATCGAAAAGTTTTATCCCGAATTTCCAAACATTTTCGCTTCAGAATAGACGCGTTCACCTCCGTTCATAAGTAATGGGCGTCACGGACAACTTTGCAAGGGGAAAAACAACTTGTAATTTTACGCGTTTCCTCCATGTTGGGCAATTCCTTGCGTTGCTTGTTTTAATTGTATCGCAATATATACCGTCACTTTGCTCGTAGTAACTTTCTGTGTTTCTTGTATTCGGGTGTTTTCGCATGTGTGCTGTCGAAATTAACAGATCCCGTTACAATACTTGGCGTTTAGTGACTACTCCCGTGTTTGTCACAAACGAAAGGAACTGAACTGAGTGAAACTGAAGTCTACACAGCAAATGGGTGTACTGTAATATAGCCCACTTAAGTTCTAGTCTTTATGCGGACGTGAAGAATTTATGCGGATATGGAGAAAAGCTTCAACTTCATTCTTCCACAAAATATGTGGGCTGTTATTACATTCACAATTTCGTTAAAGCATTTGGTACTTTACCGTGCTTTCCCAGTTGCGGAAATGCAAAAATTCAAAGCAACGCTTACACACAAAAACGATGAAAATGTAGAGAACATATATGCAAATTCTTGATCTACTGCACTGCGATCCACAGCATTCAAGTAATAAGTTGCAGCGCCTCGTTTGCGCTTGGATCCGATCAACATCACATTTGGCGGCGCAGAGGGCAAAATAGCCGCACGTCCAGGTGTGGATATTAGAATTTTAGGGGCCAGAGGTAAACACTCAGAAAGGAACCCAAAACATTGCCACTGTGAGAAGGTAGATATGGGACTAGGTGCATAAAATAATTAAATTTGTTTCACATTTCAATTGCTGAATTAAATTCAAGAGCATAATACACACACAAAAGCATCAAAAATTTGTCTAAAATCAAATGACTTCAAATAATTAATTTACAATTTGAAATGCACTTTTACGCAGAAGCAAGTTCCCAAACAAAATGAAAACTATAAGGTATGTTCCTATGAAGCCACACTTCTTGGTTTAGACTCATTGCAAACTTTCATGAGTAGCGCCTACATCATTAGACTGGTTAGACATGGCTTAATTTAGCCTAGCATAAACTAACCGAAGCTTCATCTAACAGTTTGTTTTAGTCTAGTAACTGATTTTTTAAGTAAACTGATTGTGGAATGTTAAAGTTTCCTTGCTAATTTTGATACAGCTTCAGTTCTCTCAACTTCACACAGATTTATGTGATTCTTTAGTTGCGCATGACGAATTGTACACTGTTTTCGCTCTTTTAAAAATAAATTAGTGTCATTGCCAAACGTGGGCAGCTTTCAAGTGTCCAGCTTTTTGTGGGCCCCTTTTGCCACAATTGCATATAATTTTTGCTTTATTTTGAAAAACATATGACTTTCTTCAGAGCTTTATAAATGTGGCTCTAGAGTGGAGTGGTTCATAAGCTTTTTAACAAAACAATGCAAAAATTGAGTGCGAAACTTTGAAACGGGAGCCCCACAACATCTTTGAAAAAAGGGGGAGCCGAAACGACAGCCTCTTTCACCTCTCCTAATGTCCATTCCTGGCCGCATTATTTTGGCGAAGCGATCCACACTCGCGCCACGGAAATTCGTTGCAATTAAAAAATACGTCAAACTCTAACTGCTAACTGCATTGAATCCGAGGCAGGGCCTACTACTGTGTGCTTATTGTGTCAGTGCAAAAAGTGCATTTGTAGCTTACTTTTAGAGAATTTATTTTGGAAAGTTTTTAATTTGCCACGTTTGACGTAATTTAGAAGGGTTGGTCGCCAGCCACGCGAAATGCAGGAGGTTTTGGAACGCAGCACATCGAAACTGCCAAATATAAGAGGTAGTTGATGAGAAACGTCAAATATAAGAGGTTTTGGAATGAAGCACGTCATAACTGCCACAAAAGAAGCACGTCGAAACTGTCAAATGCTTCCACCTTGTGTAATCGCTACTTTGTCAACACACAAAGCCTGAAAGTGAAGGAATTTATTCGGTGGAGTGTGTACGTCTACAGCCTTGTCAAAACGGGCCTTTAAAAAGAGTTGCAGGTTGTCAGAAAATCTCGGGTAACCGCGCATCTAGCAAGCAAATCACACACAGAAGTATTCGGCCGCCAGTTTTTCAACCAATATCCAGTGTACTAGCTGTATCCTTCGCTCACAGGCTTCAAGGAACACTGCTGATTGTATTGTCGGTAATATTTATTATTCTGCAATTTACCGATAAGGCGTTGACTTTCGAAACGCTGCACAGCAATACATTTGGTGTTTCGTCTCAGCAACTTTCTTATATTTGGCTGTTTTGTAATGTTGCAAACCAGTGCCTCTTATATCTGGCGTCCTCTTTATTCGGTAGTTTCAACACGCTACGCATTTCCTGCCAGCAACGTCTTCCATTCGGGCGTTTCCACATGCTAATTTTCTACATGAGCGGGGAACCTTTTTACTGCCACGAGCCGCACGAATTGTAGAATATCGCTGACGTGACGCAAAAATTAACGAGTTTTATCTTAAAATTCTACCTTTATGTTCCAAAGGAAAATAAGGACAGAAAACTATGTCAAGGAACGTGAGACTTCTCTTGACTTATTGTCCACGTTTGTGCTTGTGGTGGAGTTTCATTTTGGCGCGATGTTGTGTTCGAACTTGGGTAACGAAATGTCTGGTGCGGGCATTACTGAATGTTCACGCGGTCAGCTGGTCCCCCCACCCTTGNTATAGAACCTCTTTTNTTGGACCTTTCCCTTCAGCTACCTCCTATATTTGGCATGCTGATTTTCCAAAACCTCTTATATTTGGGATTTCCATTCAGCTACCTCTTATATTTGGCAGTTCCCCTCAAAATTATTCCATTTGTTTTTCACTGCTGCGTGCCAGAATGGCACCTCCTATATATATTTGGTGCCTCTTATATTTGGTGCCGTCGGTGACCAACCTTACTGTAGTTTAGATGCATTTTCAAAACTTAAGCGTTTGAGAAAACTCTTAGATTTCCCCCCCTACTGTTTTTCTACAAGTTTTGTTTCCCCAAAGCGGTTTCGAGTGATCTATTCCAACATTTGCCTTTGGCTCCTCAAGCGACTAATATTGAAATGACATGTCACAAGGGATTAGAAAAGAACAGCGATGCTTGTTGCAAGCAGCCTTGTGAAAGCCCGAAGAGGTTGCCGTGGACACATTCGTATTTCGCATATTTTGCACCGAGCGCGCTTTGGGGAAAACCCGTCTGTTCTGACAGCAACGGATATGTGCAGTTAGTAACTTGAAGTCTCTTCAGTACTGATACTGAACGTGTGCGTGTAGCCTCGCCTTTGTACCTTGCAACCCACCTGTCAAGGAAGCTGTTCTGCAAAAACGCCTGAAGCGTCCTACTGCAATATATTCACGTTTTTACACGACAACAATGCACCTGCTGAGCATTGAAGGAAAGCTTTAGAAAAACTGTAGCTTCATTAAAAAGAAAGAGGGGCAACCGCACTGGCTTTGTGGAACCGAAATGCCCAGATGCAGCAGCTCGACCAGAATCAGGCCAAGTTTTTACCCAACAATCTCAGCATCTGGTCAACGAAATCTTTAAACCAGTGGTTCTTTACCGGGGGGTACCAATGAATTTCCAGGGGGGCACGAACCCTTGCTCGCTCTACAATATGGGAAGTTTGATCAATATGTTTACCAATAAATACATTTGTTTTCACAATTTGTTTATTGTCAGGGGTCTTGAGACAAAGGATAATTATTTAAGGGAATCGATTTCACGTAAAATTACGCATCCTCAGCCCTTGGTACATACTTGAATAGAGGTATGTGCAAGTTTGAATCATCGCAAAAAGACGAAAGCAGATGGCAGTCGACTGATTCCTCGAAAGCATACAGAAACACGAGTACTTTTAAGTGTATTTAAGGGAGGTGTGGAAGAGAAAAGGTTAAGAACCCATGCTTTAAAACGGAAAAAAGGTTTGTTGTAATGGTCACGATTAAGAAATCAGAGCTTGGAATAAATCAGACGAGACAGTGTAAACTATCCATAATTTTACATTTTAGATTGCTTTCCTTCAATATATTGGTCCAATGAAAAATCAGCCAAATTTGCCCAAACCCTGCGGAGCCCGTGCATACGGGTGCAGCTTATGCAATATGCATATACAACAAGCCGGACTTCGTTTTAGAAACTGAACAGACTCGTTCTTTTTATAGTCGCCATAATTTGGAGCTGCATCATTGCGGTATGTAGCCTATGCGCAAGCTAGCTTAAACAACTTGAAAGGTATACTTCACTTTTCATTGACTCATATAATATTCGAGACGCGTTTGTGGTGGCAGTATGACGACACTGCCTTGGCTCCCTTGGTCTCAGCGCAACAGTGAAACCCCTAAGGACATGTAAGCGACTTGACATGAGCCTGTCGTGATCACAGGTTAGAACAGGTTTTGTTGTTGCCATAGCAAAACTCTACACTCGTTTCACAATGATGACATTTCGATTATGACCCGCTTGCTGTTCGCTCTGTTGCTGGCTTCTTGCGCTGCTTCTGCTTATTAGCTACGTCATATGAAACAATGCTTGAATCAGTCAATGCTGTTCTCTTGCCTACCATGCTAACGACAGACTGTAGTTTGCTTTTTATAGATGCATCGTTTAGGTCCTGCTTAGGCATCTTGCTCTGCTTGCCTGTGTCGTACATCGTTTGAAGCTACTGAGCCCAGACTTAGGTGCAATGTAGGGTTTGCTCGCTTTTACTTTACTACGTCATCACCTGAATGAGATTGTCACCGCAAAAATCTTTGAGTTACCAGGTGTACTTGACCAAAGAGAAAAAAAAAACTAGGAAGAGATTTCAACGGTTTGGAATGACGAGATCCCATGAGTGGAAGTAGAAAATCTTCTTGCTGGCTGACTGGAGATTCGATTCTCTTCAAAATACACTACATTGAATTTCAGTTTCGAAGTCATATTACGAAAACAGTCTGCAACCAACAACGTCGCGTCACCACCGGGCTTCACTTCTGCAAACTTTTGATATTCCTGTCAAACTGGTGTCGGAACCTTCCTGTTGAAACGAAATGAACAGTTGCCTTCAGCCACATGAGCTGAAGCTGATGAAGTGCTGTTGGAATTAAAGGAAACCACTGCCTTGCAAAATGAGAGAACCCGTCACAAGACATTTTCTTTGAGAAAAGCTGCATTTTACGGAAGTGTTTTAATTCATGACGTTATGTAAACTTTTGAACAGATCAAAAACATCTTTTGCACCCGTTCAATGAAGTGATGTTTGCCACAGTTCCATGCAGGAACCATGATTCTTGGCACAATCGACGCATAACATTCTTAGTTGCCACATTGCAATAAACTCTTGACATACCTGTAATAGCTGGTACAGACTAACATTCATAGTTTCAAAGTTCGCATTCAAATAACTATCATCAAACTCAAACTGTTACTTTCGTTGTGCCACACCACATCATATTAGTTTGCGGACTTGACCAGTACGTTGAACAGAGCCATATTCAAGTTGGAGCAACATTTAGTTTCAAGCGTCATGCAATAAAAGCAAAATTATTCGCTTAGCCGTATCCTTGACCAATCGAATTTTCAACACAGCTCTAATGGATGGCACACAACCATAAGAAAACGATTCTGGTTATAGACCTAGCTTGCCGAAATCTTTTTCAGTTCTATTCCAAAATTTCAAGCTGCTACACCTATACTGTTCTTCGTCTGTTAGAGCCTGAACCTGAAACAAATCGCTCTTCTGCATGAAGGCTTCAGCCGAACTGACCAGCCTGGTCGGTGCACTTCGCACCGCCTACGTGTTTGCCACACATGTGAGCAGAACGTTACTCGCGAAAGTAACTACAATGCAAGAAGCCAGCGTTTACTAGGCGCGGCGTACTACGATGAAAAGGAAGCTAGCTCTTCCGTTTGCTGCCGCTTATTGCTAAGCACCAGCCAGCGTCTCGATCAAGCGACAAACATGTGCCTGTGTTTTTGAGAAAGTTCTTCTCAGTTCCTTTCAGATGCACATAATCACCTTTCTAAATCTCGACGGTGTGTTATCAAAGTTGCCTCGTTTTTAGCTGAGCAGATTAGAGTGATCGAGCTGACAGTCTGTCACTGTCAAGTTCACGTTCAAGATTACGAGATACCTTGCTCTATTCGTGTGGCAATATTACGCTGTAACCGCCATTTCTTGGGGTCTGGGCTGGCAAAAGTGCGTTAAAAATGCTGTGCAAAAATTAAGGTAATTCAAGTTGAATTGCTGAAAGTGGGTATTGAAACTCTTAGCAGGTGAACAAAAATTTTGAAGGCAGTATATCGTCTGAAACAGAGTTGATGCTTTGCAGATTTTCAACTGGAAATCGCACGCTCATGACGACAAAGCATTTGAAGCATTAAATGCATCTCAAGGTTTGCACAGAAGCCTGTTTGACATTGCTTTTGAGAAATAATTGACACCTCAATGATAGCTTCCTACCGCTTTTGCCAAATACACATCCGGTGATCGCAAACATCGGCTCAATCACAAGTTTCCTCAGCGTCGACATTTCTACAGTTTGCCAAAGACAGCTGTTGTTTGAAGCGATGTTGTTGACAATCAAAGCCTTCAGTCGTTTGAGGTCTAGTCGTTCCGTAGATATTTTGACTTTTTCGGCTAAATCGAAAAGCGGAAAAGCTTTGGATTTTGCAAAAGACAACATCCCAATCAAACAGCCCATCTCTTTCTCAGATTCTGATCGCTTCTGGTGAAACTTTACTCAGCAACGTGATTAAGCAAACGAATAAATTTTTGACTGCTTTTTGTTACTGCTTAAAGTAAGTCTCTGACTGACTAATTCCATTTTCTTCAGGTAATGAATGTTAAATATTTACATCATTTCCCCGGAAAAAGGGGGAAATAACGACGAAAGCAACACTTTCATGAGCTTGCGTTCTGCCAAGGCTGCCAACCAGTCCCGTCGCCACGGGCGGGATTTGGTGGGCTTAGCCCCCCCAAACAAAGCTCCAAGCCCCCCAAATTGAAATTTGAAGCCCTATAAATCAGTGGAATTTTTGTCAATATTTAATGTCAAGCCCCCCTGCGCGAACGTAAAGCCCCCCGCACAAGCGCAAAGCCCCTCTATTGATGACTTTCTCGCGACGGTTTTGCTGCCAACGATTGCCACTTACCAGCAATGAACACATTACTCCATTGCTTCATGTTCTGAACGAGCCTAGCGCTGCTCTTGCTAACACCTCAAACCAACTCATGCCTGGGCTGTCCAAAACCAGGTAATCTATAATCGCTTGATCGAGCATCGCCACCCAAGCGAACAGGCAGCGGTTTTGACTGAGGGATTTAGTAAATAAATTTAAAACGTAGCGACGCATTCACGTCACGATTCCGGTGACGCTATTGCGTCACAACGTCACTTAAAGTTCACGTAAAGTTCAAGATGAGTCATATTAAACACTTAAAGTTCAAGATGAGTCATATTACAGACAGCATGCTACTGCAACACAACCCGCGAAAACGTGTTGGTCCGCGTGTTCGTTTAACCCCAAAACTTTGTTCGGTTCACACATTTAGTTATCTTATCGGTTGCATAACGTCATTTTTCCTTCTGCAGCCGTAGTATCAGATTAATAAGCTATTTACCTCTTGATGCAAAACATTGTGCATTTCCATTAAAAACAGTTTTTATTCTTCCTTTTTTAACCGATCCATTTAAGCTATGCAAAATGTGATAGCTTATTTTTATTAACTAGATTTCAATACCGTGAAACATTACTCGATCCTTTTCTTTATAACAAAGTGACAATGGAAATACTAATAACTGAAATGCCTAACCCCGTCTTACAGTCTATTGCTTAGGCCGTTTTTTATTATCGGAAGTTTTGTTTAGAGTTTAACATTTACAATTCGTCTGGTTGTCGAACGATTCTCCTATAGTAATTCCACTTTGAAGCAGGGTATTTTTAGAACAAAAAAGCGTTACCACCAGTTTGTTTTAAAAACTTAAGTACTTCGTGCTTCAAAAGTCTAATTAAAGGATAAAGAATGTTGGGCAGCTTTGATAAGCTTCTGCCTTGGGCATGTTCTTAACAAAAGATATGTTCGGTTCCCTGTAAGTAAAGAAAAATCTTGCTATTCATAGAATGAAACAACCATGAGGTTTTGGAAGTTTATTCAATGTTGGGATTTTCAATCAAATTCCCATTAAGTATTTTTATACCTCAACCCTTGTCTCGCTATTGGAAGTACTGTAATTTTTGACTGAACGTGCAATAGGTGTCAGTTTTGCATGGCTTTAATCAATAATGTTCTTTGGCAACCACGCAATTTTTTCACGTTTATGCACATCTGTTATTGATGCAATTGCTCGAAGATTTAAAATTACGCCAAGCCTTGAAACATCCCAATGAGTCACTTTCACATTTCAAGTTGCTTGTGCACGCCAGTAGCAAGCGACGGGAAAAGGGTAAAATTTTATTGGAAAACTGTCCGTGTAGTGAGAAAAAAAATGAGTAACAGGCTTTGGCTTCCACAACGTTTGCTCCAAATGTTTCAACTGATGTTGGTATTTTATTTAATTATTGGGTGATTAGCATATCGATATTATCAGTTTGTCTCGACGTTGGGTCTAGTTTCGGCGATTTTGGCCTATCCTTCATCGCTACCATCCAGGTGAGGCCTTTGGTAAAAAATACCGTTCATGCACCAGAAATAACCAAAGAATATTTTGAATCCGGTTCTTTAGTGAAAAGCCAACAGTAATAATTTTATCTATGTTCCAACTAAACGTAAAAAAGATCTTTAAGATTTGTTCATCAAACTCTACCGATTTACTGTAATGTTTGTTGAAGAAAAAAATCAAAGAAATCAAGTTAGAAGTTTAGAAATAATAAGATTTGTATGCAGAACACAAAAAGAATGAAAACACAATTCTGGCTGGTAACTTGCAAATATTTTCCTCAAGTACGCTGGCTACAGCTCGTTTCAATTCACAGTCAATAAGGTCTGAATTTTGTTTGTTACAAGCCAGCTTGTAAGATATTTACTCAAGCAGGTGGTCTGTTGACTACAAATGACGACATTGTTTTGTCAAGTTCTGGGTTTCGGTATAAATTCTGCTAACTTTTCGGAGTTTTGCTATCTTTTCATTTATTTAACATTTCCTGTTTCTGTCTAAGATCACAGCACAAAAAACACAATAAATGCTGCCGACTCACTTAACGCCCTGTAAACAACGTTTGGAGAAAGTGATTGCAATCAGTAAAGTTTCCTCTAATACAAATGAAAAAGTAACTACGATCCGCAATGAGGGTAAGCAAGGAATCTGTCAGGAACTTTTTAATAGGAAATCTATTTCACGAAAGATTACGCATCCTCAGTCTTTAAATCTGCAAGCAAAGCTTACGGGTGAAAAATTGAAAGGCTAAAGTAAGCGCAGAGAAAGCAAACAAACTCAAGACTAAATTGAATAAATCAGAGAACAAGCTCAAAAATGAGAACATTTTAAACTAACTGACTGACGCCAATAACAAAAAGCTGCGACAAATAAGAACTGGGACCAATAGAAACTAGAAAATACTTTTATTCAAACAAATGGTTCCACTGCACTTTCGAAACTAACCATCTGACGCCAACGGTCAAGAAACTCCTCAGACCTATAAAAAATCCCGCGGTAATGACTAAGAAGATAGGAAGAACGCTTGAGTGAGTTTGCATTCGATACGGTGGCAACAAATCTCCGGAGTACAAATGAAAAAATATAAAATCGCTACCAAGAGATGGAAGCAGTGATTCACAGCACGAACTGTCCAGCAACGTTAGCGGAAGAAAACTGCATTCTTACCCTGCTCTGACATAAGGCTCTGAGTTTGGACATTGGTATTGTATACACTGAGTAGATAGGTGTTGCCAGTATGGGTCCAGGTTACCAGCTCCCCATTTGCAATTGGTTCCCTCCCTGCAGACAGTATCGCCCCATCCATCAAAATCTGGATACGCACCTGACTGATTGCAGCAAATACTTCGGAGGCTATACATTTTTCAGGAAACAGTTGAAACTATATACACGATGTAGGCGCGTACACTCCTGGCCTGTGCAAAATGCAGCTTTTATGATAAGAGACGATAAACCTAAGGGTTTATCGCAGATATCTTCAGTGTTAACCAAGTTTGGGACGATTGCCTAAATTTCATCCNAGATCTCTGCCTCTTAGAAACTAATTCCCCGGCATTCGCCTGCGTGCGTTTTGAGTATAAGTGGCATGCTCTTCGATTAATGTCATGAAAACAAATGGCATCAACATCGGCAAATAACGATCATTTCAGTTTCGGTTATACGTCACTTCGTTTAGATTCGGTTTCACTAACTCCTTTCGGAGTGTCACGAGTGGTCTGCGGCGCCCATTTCCTCTTGCTCGCGCCGTGGGCCACGCGGCTACTTCCGCAGTGAATGCTGCACTGGTGGCAAGTGAATGGCAGCACCGCGCATGAACTGTTCCCTTGCACCCACCCATCAACGCCGTGCACGAGGCTGGACAGGCCGCAAGTACCATTTTTCAAGACTTCTGTGTAACTCCACCGAGAATCGAACCCAGTTTACCAGCCTTCGTGGCGTGTGCTCAACCAACCGTATCCCTTAGCAAAATAACGGTTACAAAAAGTTGTTCTCATGATGTGAAGGCATAGGATGGTTGCGTGACAGTGAGCTTTGCAGCTGGTTGATGTCAGTTAAACAACTAACTTCATCGTAGGTAAAAAAATGTGTTCAGGATAACAAAATCGCTAAACCTCGCCGAATTGAGTACAGTTTCTTATTTTTATGGGTTCGACATTATTTGTGTTCCCGAAACCTGACTAGAATCTTCTGTTTTAAATAACCTGCTACGTCTTCCAAGTTTTTGTTCTCTATTCCGTTTTGCCCTGAATCGCCATGGAGGCGGATTTTTGGCCTACGTTCAGTGTAGCATTTTTTTGTCAGCGTAGACTGAATTTAGAATGTGCCGGCACAGAAATACTGTGGCTCGAATGTTAACATTTCTAGTTTCCCCCATCTGTATTATTGCTTCCTCAATTACATATAACTATGGCTGAAACCATTATAACAGTGTACTTGCGCTAGCACTAACCAATATGTTCAAAACTTAGAAACATGTAATACGTATGGAGCACAAGATCGAAAGACTGAATTATGTAGATGTAGATCTTCTAGTAGACAAGTGTTTATTATTCACTTTAATACTAGGAGTTTACATTTAAAATTTGGCAACTTTTGACAGATGAGTAATCTAAACTTAACAATAACAGTAATTATAATGTCATGCAATTACCTGGATATACTTTCATTAATAAAAACTTCATTAATAAAAACTCATTGTCAAAATAAATTATCTCTAAAATCAGAATTAATTTGGACTTACACAATGACCACATTGAAGATATGTGGAAAGAAGTAACAGATTTTAAGCATACGTCTTTTCAGTGGGTGCATTATACTCCCATTCTAATAAAAATACAAAGCATTTTGGAGAAATCTTGGAAACTAGTGTGAAGATTGTAAATGTGGAAAGGAAAGTCTTTTACCTGCTTAGAGGATTTAATAATTTTGCCTTGTCTAATAATAACACTGTGGACGAAAGGTTTATAAATAACATGCAATCTATAGGTGTCCATCAGATGTTCACCCTACCTACAAGATTTGTTACATCAAAAACCCTCACTACTTGACCACATACTGTAATGACTTCGTGCATGAACTACAGCCTGAAGTATTAGGCCTACAATATAATATCAGTGATCACCATCCTATCTTTCTTCTAGCTAAAACAGTACCTAAACAAAATAAGTTAAATGGAAAAGATGTTACAAACAATTCCACCCAGAATTTTGTGACGCACGTATCAAGAAATTCACAAGAATTTAACCAGTAACCATGAATCTGGTTAGACCAGGAATCTGGTTAGACCAGGTGATCGCAAGATCTTTAAGTACCGGTATACGTATAAAGGTTTGTACTTTTATACAAATACACGTACAAAAGACTTAGCTATCAGCAGCTGATTTGCTCAAGCGCTTTGTCGATCAATCCTATCGAAATATGCATAAATTTTGTATATTTCGAGTAAGGGAGGGAGGGGGTATTGGCATGATGGTAGTGGATGCGTTGTGCACCAAAGAAGCAGAGGTCGCTGAGGTCTCCAATGCCAATTTGTCGAAAACAAATTTGACAAGTAGATGTAAGATCAAGCTCTGTAATTGTGACTCACGAGGTAATTCGCTTAGGAGACAAGCCGGTTCGACGCTTCGACCATGTTCAGCTTTTATTGTTGTTATTTAAACCTGTCGAAGCTCCGAAACCTCACCTCATTTAGAGGTGATGTATTTTTGCAAACGGACACTGGACTGCCTTTCGTAACGGAAGTATGTTGGTCTTTGAAAGTAGTGATTGGAAATCACTCAAATGTTGCCGAAAAGGCAACTGTGCAAAGCTTGCACCTACGTGTGCCGAAAGTGCGGAGCAGGGACGCCGGAACAACAGAAGGGCAGGGGGGGCAGTGAAAAAGTTAAGGGCAGTGGAAACATATGAAAAACAAATAAAATCGTTCCCAATTATGCTTGCTTCTAATCAACAACAATGTTGACCTCAAAAATAATGAAAGAACTATAGAAAATTTGTTTCAATTTGGTCTTGATATGCCATGAAATTACCTATGGTGCTGTTATGAAAAAGACAACTCCGCCTCCGTTGCCCCCTTTATGAAAGGTCAGGGGACAATGCCCCCACCCTCCGGCGTCCCTGCTAACCGCTATCAGCACTCACTGTCTCGCTGCATTACTTGCCACAGCATGTCTGCGTTGAGCAGCCACATGCGGCAAAACGCCTGCTACCGTAGCGTGAAGGGAACACAGAAGATTTGTTGCCTGCCAAGTTACACAATAAAGACCAACAGTAGAACAATCCGCTCTCAAGTCGGCAACCTGACTCTGCAGGCAAAGGAGCGGACATGAGTAAACTGCAAGCTCATCACTGCATGACACCGGAACAGTACACCTGGCTCTTGTACAGTGTTAGCGTTATAGCGGCAAATAAACTGTCATTGCCACAAATAAATCAATTTATCGGAATTGAGCTGCTGACGTCAGGATTTTTAGAAAATCGTGGTTCTTAGCCCCAAATTCCGGGGAGGCAAACGCCTGTTTTGCCGCCCCTGTGGGCGCCCATGGCTTTGACGTACCACGAGTTCAAAACTGTTTGCTTGAGTTCAGTGCAATCGCGCAATGTAATAGCCATTCGTTTCGCATTTACATGTTCAGCAACAACACTGACGTCTGAAATAATAACTAATTATACAAAATCATTCTGAGTTTGTGTGCCCGAACAGCTGCAATAACTTTGGTTCAAGTCGATTTTGATAATTCATGAAATTACTTACGATACTGTTATATAATAGCACCTGTCCCCGTTGTCCTCCTTTCAAAAGACAGGGGGAGCAGTGCTACCTCACGCACCCCCGTTCCGGCGTCGCTGGTGCGGAGCACCTGCATGAATCGACCACTCGCGTTTTCTGCAAGGACTGCTAACAGGCAAGAAATATAGGTTCTGTTGTATACACCATTTGAACGTTGCTATGATTTTTTGAGAGATCTGTTGTTTCAAATGTCTCAGCTAATAAGCAGATACAATGCAAACGACCATCGTGCAAGAAAGTAACCAATTTTTAGTAGAAATTGTTATACATTAAAACACATTGGCAATTGCGTAGAAGATGTTTTTCTGCAAGCGCAGTGTGTCGAATTACTTTTCCAAATATGCTTGCTAGTTGTAAAAGTCAATAGCACATTTGTCTATCAAACAAAGCCTGCTGTGACACTTTGTTTTANATTGCTTGTTGTCGATANTTTGCCGCTTATTGGCAGGGGTTTTCGTAAAAGAGCTTTGCCATTTTTGGCTGAAAGAACCTTATGCACATAAAATTAGAAAATTATCCTGAAAGTAACTAATTTTCATGTCTTAGGCTGGCTTTCCATTAGTAATAATGGTAAAAATAAGAACCATTTGAAAGTCTAAATTTTCAATATTTTTTGTTTTCGTTCAAAAGGGCACACATCCAGTAAACGATAAGGTTAAAGCAGATACCATGGAACAATCAATACCAACATTTTACCGAGATAGCTTGGCAGCAAAGAATTTGCATTGAACCAGCAAAGCAAATAAACAGCACTAATTTTAAATTGTGTTTTTTTCCCACTTTGTTTATTTAGAACAGGGGTCTTCAAACAACTATCGACAGGCCAAATCCGGCCCACGAAGTCAATTCATCTGGCCGGCGAAGACGTTTTATCAATCATGAAAAAATAGCATATTTACGAAAAACTTTTTGAAGTAGTGGAATGCACCATATCCTGAAAAAATCACATGAGGTAAGATGTACCACACTCTGACTGTTGTGTAACAGCTCATGAGGCCGTCGAACAAAAAAGTGTGGAGCCCTGGTTTAGAATATATTTTGTTTGAGTATGTACATGGTGGCTGCATATCTTAGTCGACCAATAGCTTTCTGCTTTGCCTATAATATAAATTTTAACGTTGTGTCTTTTTCTAAACTGACACTGCGTTGGTCTCTCTTTTGGCTTGAAGGACATAAAGTGTGTTGTTGCGTGTCTTTGCTTGTTTATTTCATTTTTTATTTTTGAGTTGATTTCCCCAGTAACTGAACTGACAGCTGATTTGACGAGAAATGTCGCAGCATACAAATCATGATTTTACGTTAAGTATATTCTCATACTGCAAACCTCGTATAGCACTGCGGACCAACTGTGTCCGATACCAAGAAGCACGTAGTTGCAATAAGAACATCATAGATGTAACCTGATTGAGATGTTGTTGGTCTTCCTTGACGGACCTATGGAAAGGGTGCTTACCGCAAATGCTGGTTGACGCTATCCCGGCAAATATGGAGGCAAAAAGAAAGTGATGCTCTTATGTTAAAGATATTATAGCATACATACAGAAATGTATTTGCGACGTTTTTTTCAAGCATAGTTTAGAAGCTGAAGTGCTGCAACGGTAAGGTCGGTGTTATAACCTGTTGCAATAAGTCAATGTCTAAGAAACGCCTTTCGTATTTTTTTAGCACTTGCAGAGATTTCATGTCACACGAAATCTTTTTTCCAAGTTTGTGGATATCACTAAGCAGCAGAACCCTGGAGTGCAGTTGACAATAAATTGCTACTTTTATTCTAATTTACCTCAAGCACTGAAATGGCATTGCTTGGGTGAGATATGTTGCGTCGATGTGGCAACTGATGCGGACGACACTGCCACGGCGCTATTACCCGACGCTTTTTTGCATAACCTGCGTGCTGGTTGAACAGCATTGCGCGTGAGTTGCTTTGCTTCCTTTCTAAAAGCGGACAATGGAGCGGGTGTGTTGCACTTTGCACCCAGCTGACAAGAAGCATTGATACAACTTTTGCCAGCATAGCAATTTAACACCGCGCACGCGATATAACCGAAAGCGTGAGAACGTCCTCCATACGGAAAGATCGAAAGCGAGTTCCTAGCGCATGATAATATATACAGAGAATTGACAACGACAACTGACATTTTGCAGGTGAGAGAATTTGTTCGATTTGCAGCACACAGCACGTCTATCTCAGCTTGTGATAAAAATCTGACAGTACCAAACGTTTTTGAAGCTGGACAACAGCAACCACACCAATTAGAGCTCAACCGGCGATTTGCAGTAAGTTCCGACATTAACGGTTTTGTGCGCAAACTTGTGGTTACAACGTTGCAATAAGACGTGAAATGAATCAATCAAATTTTAAATGGTACCACGTTTGGCAATTAAGGAGCTGGTTTGAATCATTAAACGTACTGTCAGCGGCTGGGCTAACAACGCCAAGACCAAAAGCAATCCACAACAACGCAATGACATAAAACAACAAGGTTAATTAGTTAGAAGTCAGAGACACAAAGCAACAATCCGAGTCATAGAAGCAGAAAAAAGGATCAATCTCCAGAAATACAAGTCCTTGTGGGGCAGATGAAACAGTGTCATAATGTGATGTCATAATGTAAGCAGAAACAGAACATCTGTAATCGAAATCGTGAGACAAATAAATAAGGGAAAGAAACAAATGCAAGTAACCAAAACGAAAGAAACACAAGGTAAAGGACAAAAGAAAGGCAGCATAAAAGGAAAGAACAAATAAAGGCAATCAAAAAAGGTGAGCCACGAGTTCTGCCGATTCGGTTAGAATAATCTTTGGTTTAAAGATCAACGCTAACTCTTTCCAAAGTGCACAGGGTTAACGAAAGACAATTAGGAATCGTAAATTCTGTTGATCATGCAGCCTTGTCTTTGAAACCAGAAGTCGGACAACTGGGGTAAATTAGCCCAAATGGTTTAAAATTGAAAGTATTTAGGGTAAAATGTTGTCATAAAATTTCTTTCTTTAAAAGTTTTCGGGCTATTAATATTAGGCATAATCAGTTTCTGTTCCTGAATAACTGTGGTGTGATTTCATTTTTCTTGAAATAGTTTTTGGGCAAAATCCAAAAAAGTTTCCCGACTCCTGTTTTACTTGAAGAATTATGATTTTTCAAGAAAATTTTCTATATCATTTCTTAACCGCAATTTCAGATTGCAGTTACTTTAACTTGTTCGCCTAACCTGTGGTTCAATGTAGCAAAAACGGTTCTGCGGTATTTTATTACTCAAGCCAGGATGGCAGGTGCCTTCACATTCGTTGGAAATGCTTATCAAATTTGTCTCTACGAGAGAAACCACTGCTACTCGTGCTGGATGTGCTCAGCGCTGGCTAGGTAGGGAAACGGCAGCAGAGATGCTGTGAAAGATGACCCACGACCCAACATACTCCAGCTGAACACCTGGAGACTCACCACAAACAATATCAACGTTATCGAGCAGCTAACCTAAAAGAATTCAAAGCCAAATCCACAGTAACGACGAAAAATAGCGAATACGTGCTAAAGATGAGATTACGAGAAAAATCAAAGGTAATATCTTTACTACTACAGTCATTTGCACATGTTCAATCAGTCGATGCTTAGCGAGCTGCAGCAGGCGCGTAGCTATATCTAAGAAATAATTTGAGTATCCCTCAATATCAATTGTCGTGATAATATTACAACGGCAAAACATAATTGAACTGACAATCCAACTGCAACTTGGTCTTTAGCTATTTTACATATGCGCAGTGCTTCTTTAAGGTGCTTTGAGAGGCTGTTTCGGACTCTCAAATTTTTCCAACAGTCTTCCAAAGTACAGTAGAAACTCGCTGCATGACCACCACCAAAATACACTAAAACCTCTCTTTAAAGCCGTATCGGTATTTAGATGAAATACTGTAGCTGCGATCTCTTAAATTATCCTAGTGGGCAATAATGTCAAACCTTAATAAAACTGCATATACGTACAGTCTAGATCAGCTATGTCCAACCCGCGGCCCAGTTAATGTTTTCCCTGCAGTAAAAGTATCGTACATACTGACAACCTGTCCTTATTTTGACAATCTTGGAATTTGTCATTTCTGATGCAGGTGTTCCTCAGTGCCACTTCATCACGCCTATTACCACTGCAGTTAGAATTCGATCGATTTCAGTAGATTAGCGTAAGCTAAGTTTAGTTTGCTAAAATCAAAGTAAAACATTCAATGTACGGCCCTCAATAGTATGTCATTCAATGTGCGGCCCTGGATAAGGTAGTGACATAATTTTTGGCTTAGTAAGCCATTTGGGTTGGACATAGCTGGTTTAGATCCTCGCTGGTTTGTTTCCTGTTTTGAATTTACAGAAGACATTGGGTATTTTTTAATATTGGCTTCTGCAACAGCATGTGTTATTTAGTGCTCTGTCATTCAAAAATCTGAGAAGCAACTTCGCGGAGGTTAAGCAAACGGGGATTTCATTGCTGGGCTGTGATGCGCTGATCGATGCATTTGGAACAGCTGCTTACGCAAACGTGGCATTTTTACATGTTACTCATTCATAAAAGAATAAACAAGATTGCACCACGGCTGCTTTGAAAAAATCTTTCCCCTTCAGCAAACTTTAAATCCGTTGCAGTAAATTTACACGTCAGATGAAAAAATATTCCTTCGCCAAGCAGTCAGTAAAAGTAATTGTTTTCGATTGAATATTCCGGGTGAGAACCTTTCATCTAATCAGTGGTGGATTAACCAGGTGGCAAACCAGGCACACGCCTTAGGGCCACAGAAAGATCCAGGACATTTCTGTCAGGCCAAAAACACCCACGCCAGTTATTCAGATCTATCACTATCATCCGAATCGCTTTCACTGTCAAAAGGGTTTTCATCTGAATGCGAAGCTAAAATGACTTCTTCGGCAAGCCTTCTATCATCCGTCATCTCCAAAATCGCGTTCAAGAACGAATCGGAATTCTCTGCCTGCCTTGCACTATGTCCGCGTGCAGGTTTTTTTTAAGGTTTCGCTTTGGTGACCGCAAGGAAATTTTAGGAGACCACTTGGAGGACTTTGAGAGACCGTTCTCTATTGATGTGATCTCAGGTCACTATATTTTGAGAGACCGTTGGAGGAATTTGAGAGACCGTTTTGGTCCCTCAAAACACCTT
>JGI24021J15306_10002703_pt1 | contig 19435 bp, 7 predicted proteins | sample Ectturendosymbi1_FD_15306 | JGI IMG/M metagenome (IMG submission 15306)
ACGGTTAATCGCACAAACCGGATATTTCAATAGAAATGTTATTTTAATTTTTAGATTTAAACATTTATTCCGCTCCGCTTTAACGTGAGCAAAAGACACNGNTCCGAGATGAAGCAGCTGAGTGACGCCACTGGGATGACCTGAAAGCAAAATTACTCTTTCTTTGGCCGCGAAGTCGACGTCGTATGGTGGTCGGTAGCTGTCAAGCCGCATTAAAAACTTATTCTCACATTCAACAGTAGCATGGCTCGAGTGCAGCTGAATCTTCATAAATACACATTGTCGCATCACAGAAGAACACGACGGGAGTACTGTAGAAAAATAGTACCATGCAGGTGTACGGCCACATTGCAGAAAGGACGTCGAATTACAGAAAGCCAAATCGGCATCACAGGCTGCGTGGAGCTCTGTCAAATGCGACAAGGGCACAGATGTTATTGTTAAAGAGACCTGGCATGCCGACTAAACAGTCACTCTAGTTGCGCCCCTGAATGTTTGCATGCAGACTCGAATTCGGCCTGCAAAATTTCAAGATACTTGGCCCCGACTTCCAGCTCTGCCGGAACTAAGCCAAATAACATGTAGCGGCGTAAAATTAGCACTGCGTAGCGTTTGAAAGGGACACATTCCCGTTCAAAAATGTTCTGTATTGCAGAGCATGTAAGGGCTTACGCCCCCTAGAAGTTTCTTGACGCCCCCTGGGAGGGCGCGCCTCCCCGGTTAAGAACCACTGAGTTAAAGTGTCCGCACTGTTCATTAGAGTGTCCACACTGTGCTGTATTAATTATGTACCCAAAAACACATCTTTGTCTACTGCAATATAATATACCGACGATTTGATGCAGAACCGTCGCTAGAAAGTCTTCAATAGGGTGGCTTTGTGTTTGTGCAGGGGGTTGACATTGAAAATTTGATAAAAACTCTACTGATGTATGGTGTTTCATATTTCGATTTAGGGAGGTTGATGCTTTGATTTGGGGTCTAAGCCCACCAAAGCCCCCCGTGGCGATGGTACTGATTTGATGAAAGCAAAAGCAACCTTGTGACGCCAATAATTTTTAGATCCATCTTCTAGGATCGCTCTCGTGCATATTTTTAGAATTCAGTGGTCACGAGCAGGGAGTTGTAGTTACGTCATCACTAGCCGATATCCTAGCTCTTTCTGTTGCTGCTTATGTCAACGGTGACAACTGCAACTGCAATGTAGTTTCGGGTCTCGCGCTGCATTGTAATCTGAAACGCGACGATCAATGTCAACATAAAACTAAATTACCTTTTTGACTTGGTTTTTGCTGGTTGGTCATTAATAACGCCCCAACCTACTCGTTTTATAACGGTTGCCTTCCTCTGTCTATGCTTAAAGAAGCACTGTTCCAACATGTTATCATAGCAAAACGCTTTTGAACCCTGCTTTGCGCAGTTGATAAAACCTCCGAAGAAACACACAAGCAAGCTGTTGTAACTCCTAAAATTAGTTGGACTGTGTGTTAAACATTCTATTAAAGTGTGAAATTTTTCGCCACACCTTATACCGGTTTTCAACATATCACGCCAGGTAATGGTGTTTTTGCGTATAAGCAATCATAGCTTCAGAACTTGCAAAAAGACACTGACTACTGTTTGATGTTAAGGGTAATTGAATTGCCATTTACTCTATACCAGAGTATAATTTGCGTTGCTCTAGAGACGAGCAGTATAGCAATCAGCACCACACTTTCAAAGTGCAGCTGGCATTTAAGCTGTAAGTTAACGATAACGATTCATTGTACTGTTAACAGTTTTGTCTTCCTTCATGAACCACCTGTATGTTTTATTTATTGTAGGGCTACAGTACACAGTTCGCATAGTTCGTCGATATGGCAGAAAACCTTTCTTTCTCAAGAATTGGAAAGCTGGTTTTAAGGAATTTACAAGTAGCTGTTGGATCTGTTTCGAGCTCCAGTAATCGACCTGGATTACTGCTCTCACGGCGTTCAAAAGCATACAATCCGAACCTGTCATAGCTACAAAAGCAAACTATCCGACGGTGCGTGAAATTACGGTATACTTTAGATGTAAGTACTTCGGCCGTGAACTCGCATTGTGAGCTTTTTGGAAAAGCGCACACCGTTCAAACAAACCTACTGTCAGTAACTGTTGGTGGCATGTCCGCTGTGATATCCAGCCTATCAATCCTGACCGTGACATCACAAGCCCCAGCCAATGAAAAAAGTTTGCAGCTCGTGAACTACAACGTGCGTAAGCCTAATGTGCTTGCTTTGTTCAAATTGCAACCTGCAGCCTGTTTTACGCGCCAGGTACGGTAATCTCGGGTCGCGAACCGGCTTGAAGCGCTCGCTCGCATCAAGATGTTGTATATAACATTTCCCGTCTCTGCGCAGACCACACAGCAGGGCACATTCTAGTTTGTCAGAGAAGCGTTCCGAGAAAGCTTTGAAGTAAATTAAAAATCATGCAAAACACGTTCTTAGCAAGCTGCAAAATTTTTCAGTTTAATTTAAATAGTTTATAAATACTACGTTTTATTCTCTAAAAGTGAAGATCTACACTTTGGAACGGAGTTAAAATTAGAAGTCTGCGATATCGCAAAATCAGCAACATCGGAATAACCAATTAAAACGATTATCGAGCGATTTTTAACACAATGATATCGACGAACGTTTCGAAAAACAACTGCTTTCAAACGAAACGACCATATATAATGTTATTTAAATCGCTGGTTTTTGGTTGTTATTTCTCGAAGCTTAACAAATACGTATGCTATTTGCCTGCAACTTAAAATGCCGTAAACACGGTAAAATAAATATCTGTAGCATCAACATGTGTTGATTCAGGTGCAGCTTACCCATAAAAAGGTAGCTATTCGTTCATTGACGAAGACTTGCGCATCGACTGCGCAGTGCGCAAACATGCAGAAATACAGTCACACACACGAGTGAAATACTGACAAACAGTTGCAAACACCGAATATTGACGGAAACGTACACGATCAGGATCAGTTCGTAACTTTTACCAACCAAGTTGAGAAACTGAATTTCGCTGAACTAAGTATCATTTCTCCTTCGGCACGCTAACAATCACTTGTAGACATTTCATATTCCCTCAAAACGAGTTGCCAAATGCTGAGCTTTTATGTTATGTGTGAACTGCTTAACTGCGACGATATTAGTTTTTTTTTGTTTTGATGCACGAAAAAGATTTTTTCAATGTTGCTAAAACATCAAACGGACGTGCCGCAAATGAATGACAATCCGTTTGTAAATAATTACTCGTTTTCGAAGTGACCTGTACTCAACCTGTTTGGTGCAGCATCCGTGATGTTCCTGTAGGCATTGTCTTGATCCTGTTGTATAAAGCTGAGACCTATGTATTTGTAAGAACCTGTCCGTTGAAGTGATTGACAGACAGCGGTGGAAAAAAACGTGGTTGTTACTTAAGCAATTAAAAGATTAATGAATTTATATTCTCTCCGGTAATGGTGTGCAGTGACTCACTTTGTCTTTCACTTTCACAACTCATGTCAATAAATGACAGTATTTTCAACAAGGACTTTTTCGGAAGATCTCCAAGCACAACAACGCAACAACATATAGATTGAAACGTTTTGTAATAACGTCTTGAGACGTGCAACTATTCCTTTATTCACCATTCATGGCCGTCACCTTCACCAACGGCAGTCTATTACGTAGATGTGTGGATCTCACTATTGGTGCCGTTGCTAGTTTCTGTCTCACGTCACATGTCTTGGTTATGCTTTACCTGCAGATCAGTACAGTAGAAATTAACAAATTGGCTTGCAACACGTTTACATTGATCAGGCTGGAAGAAGGTTCGTGGAACAGTTCTCGGCGGACTGTGCTTACGCTTGGAAGTCTCCATGCTTTGTGCTGCAAACTAAAAACAGAAAAACATAGCGACATTTGATCTAGAAAAATTCCTGGTTTGTTAAAGTACTCGTCAGTGGAAACAACTTTGCAGATATCCATTGAATAGAATTATAGAATTAATGCACAGTAACACTTAGAGCTGTAGACACCGAAGTAGCGCGATTTTTCAAAATATTTGTTGCGAACTAGATTACATGAACAGACCTATGTACGCGATATGGTATCTAGCGAAGGAAGTCCTTTCTCAACAAAAATCAGCAACTGTGTTGTTAAACAAAGCATGTCTTTCGCATACAAGATGAACATCCTCAGCGCATTATGCAATATTTACTTTTAAACATTAAATTAGTAAAGAAAAACTCTTATGATGTATACTGATGTTGGACATCTGAGTAATGACTGTGGCTTGATTGTTCTTGTATTGACTGAAAAATTGGTTTGTGCTTTAACCCAAACAGACCGATTCACTATAGCTGTAATCGACTGTTTCAGTGAGTTGAAGCAAAAACTGGTGAGAACTCATAACAATGCGCTTCTCTTGCATCTGTTTTATGGTTCTGTATCAACTTATTCAGATAAAATTTGCACTGCTTGGTTTACAAGAGTTTGAGTGAGAATTTGTTTAGTTTGAGCCATGAATTTCATTTGACTGACAAGTGCTAACTGCATAACATAAAGCTAAATAGCAAATTTCCTATTATTTAAGCAAAGCTGTTAAAAAGCAAAAACATTTTGCGTTTTTCGGTCAGCTTTCAGGATTTTACATATTTGGGCCAGGGCAAATGTAATGATCACATTGATAGTCCCACTGAGCTGATCCGTTGCACGTTTTGCCGTAATTGTTAACATGTGCTTCAGTCAAGACATTTTTTGATGCTTTACATTTCGCAAAATATTGCATGCCGATAACTGTCAAAATTTCTGAGTTTAGAGGTGATGATGCAAGGTGTTTAAGCAGAAAAATATTCGGGCTGACTGTTTTCTCGGTCCTTCCGATGCGCTATTCATTTAACGCTATTGGTACTTTTGGGCAAACGTCCTGCGAAGCATTAAGTTAGTCGTGATAACTATGCCTTGTTGAGCAATTTCGATGCTTGAATGAAAATCAGCTCTCGGTTTGCCGATTAAAAAAGATCATTGTATTATCTTTGAAACCTTGGAATTTAGTCAGTCAGTATACGTCATATCTTTGGCTGGATTTGGGTCACGACTGAAACTTAAAGTGGAATTGGGCATTATCCTTGATTGCCCTCAACTTGGAAATCATTGCATGCTGGCGTCGAAATACAGTAATCTTGCAGTCTTCACAAAATAATCGCAGGCGTTTATTGATATATATTAACAGGCTTGTCCATGTGATATTTTTTGTCCAATCCCATAGGATTCTCACGAAACTAGTAATACGAATTGCACTATACCAAGTGCGTGTCTAATGTCTAGCTTCTACAGAGCTGTGGCCAAGGTACCCCAAACCCCAATTATGGGCCCATTCAATTTGGGTATAGCCCCTTAGTTAGTTGTCACTTAAACAAATTTTAAGTCTGCTGCCTATCCAATCCCATAAGACAAATTCCATGAGCTTCGCATGATAATTCCATTGCCATAGACACGCCTATGCATGTACCATTAAATCAGTTTAGGATCGCAAGAGCTTGCCCAGCAGTTGAGCCTAGCTTAATTTATTGAAAACTCATCTATGCCAGCAATAAAAAGGTGTTTATGTCTGATTCGAAAAATCCGTCAAATGATTCATAACCTCCAATACATGTCAAAATGCAACAAAAAGCAATATTTGAGGCTGTTTCTGAAGACTGTGTAAAGGTCGGCTGTTCAACTAATGTTCTTACACTCAAACGGTCGATTTTGTTTAAGGATCTGGCAAACTCCAGACGGTTACACTTTTTAACTTTATAGTCTCATCACAGAGAACAGAACTTTTGACAAAATTAACATTTTGACAACGGTGCAAGTTAAGCTTAAAATGCATCTACAGTCTGCGTTATTGTTTACGGGTTGTTGTCCTGGGTGCTTTTGCAAAATCGTAAATTCAACACTTAGATCGCACACTGCTCCTTCTACCACGCAGCATCGCCTAGTTGTAATATGTTGTTTTTTTTATTTACATCAGGGTATGTTTTCCTTCTATCCAAAAACGGGTTTGTATTTCTTTCTATGCGTTTCTTTTTCATGTATTTCTTTCTATCCAAAACACTTTTTTAACTTACAGGAAAGAGTTTGAATTCATTCCATCAAGGAATAGGGTTAAGCGCTGCGTTTCATTGTATTATTTTTTTAATTTACATGAGAGAGATTAAGTATTCTTTCCCAAACTCTTTTTATAATTTGCCTTTAACGACACTAAGCTTCAATCAAAGTTGTTGCTGAACTATTTGAAAATATTTATGTCTTTTTTCATTAGAAAATAAACTCGTGACTGCAAACGCGTTTATAAAAAATTATACTTTATTTTGAAAATTCATCATAGCTGTTCTTAGAAGAAATGTCCATACAGACTAAGTCTTAAGTAAACAATTCTGCATGGTTCTAGCGATTAGCATTCTACCCTCTGTGCTTTGCAAAGGTCTGTAATGTATCTGTGGCATGCAGTAGGTCAGCATTTTGAAGCTTCACAAAGTTTAGCATTGGGGGGCATCTTGACTCGCCCACCTATATGTTTTAGACAATGTTGCAAATTTGTTTTATATTTAACTGAAATCTATCGCGATGTACTAGAAATAAAACTTGCAAAATCCTTGAGTGACAATGTGCACAGCCACTACAGCACATATTAAAGATGGCTTCAACTTGTCAACGTTGAGCTATTCACATTGGGAAACGAGGAAAAATTTTATTTCTTGCTAATGGTAGACTACTGCAATAGATCTGTTTGATCGTGCATGATTTTACTTAACCAATAGTTTGCCATATTCATCCCGCCCTGATTCACTGCACGGTTGCGATGCATTTGTACGCAGTGTCGTAGCCAGCCCAAAAATTTGGGGGACCAAAAAAATTGGGCGGGCCAAAATGTTTAATTTTTGGCGAATAACATTATTTTGTTTGGAAAAACGTCTCTCAAAGCACGAAATAACTATATATGTTCTAAAAATTTGGGGGGGCATGGCCCCTTTGCCCCCCCCTGGCTACGCCTATGTTCGCAAGCTAGCAATTCTTCTGTGAAGTGTCCTTGTTCAAAATCAGTTAATAAGTTCAATTAGCTACAAAATGTCTGTCCAACTCGGGACCAAGTTAATCTGAATCAGCGAATTTGTATTGAATTGTTCGTTAAGAGGGCGATTTCAGTAATATTTGGCAGTCAAATCTCTGTTGGCAGTCAAGTGTCTTTCCGAATTGTACAAAACCATGGTGAAAAACTTACTTTCGTAGGTTTTAGGGGGGGCGTTTTTGTCAAAGACGAAAATGCTTCATTCATTTGTTTACTTTGTGAAAGCCTACTTACTAGACATTTATTGGGGACTGAGATTAAGGTTACAAGAGAAAAGTAGAACCATGTTGCGGCCTAGTTTTGCGATCTGTAATGCAGCTGTACCTTTGGATGAAATGTGAAAGTGACATAGCTACAATTTTCTGCCGGGTGAGTATTCTGTTTTCATACATCAATCTCGGCGTGTAGTTCACTCCAGAGTTGTAAGCTTGGAGCATGTTAAATTTGAGCAAAACTTTGCTTCGACGTGCCTAATGGCTTCCATCTTTAAACGTGGAAAATACGTTGTCACAGTCAATCTCATTGCCAGGCTGAAAAACAAGAAGTAACTGCAAACACGAATGACAAGTCACCAAACAATGAGCTCTGCGGAGTACAGACCACCATGAAGAAACGAAAGTAAAAAAGCTATTCGGCAAAACATGAAGGAGGCATTTGAGCTTTCCGTTGATACTGCGACCACGCGATGGATTTCGGCAACGAAGCTGCCGATCGTTGCATGGCCTGAGCAAATTCCTTTTCACTGCAGTGGTCCTGCGCGTTCGATTAAGTACGAATTGCATTTTTATGGCGCTAAAACCAGAAATGTTTTAACAAATTTCACTGTCCTACAATAAAACTGCCTATCCTTTTCAAAACATCCGGTTCGGAAAGCTGAGAGCCTTGGATCAAATGTTGATGTCGTGTAACAAGCCGGATTTGCAGAACAGCTTGTTGGAGACTTGCAACTTTTTGCCATTCATCGCTCGAAATAGCAAACATGAAAGTGCTCAGCAACACAGAGACTTGAAAGGCAGATAAGCAAGAGTGGAGCAGCACAAACCAGTGTAAAAACGATTCAGTTTTTGCAAGCTAATATTGTCCTAACAAAGAAAACTTTTCGCCGAAAGGTTACATTTGAAACAGACAAGCCCGCCGTAGTCCACGGTCAAAAATGCGTGTGTCTGCTTTGTCGTTACGGTTTGCAACGCTGCAACACAACTAGTTTTTCAGACGTACGCTCCTCTCGGTTGGAAGATGACACAAAAAACTTGCCGTGAGCTCTTCCTAATCTATCTTGCATAAGCATTGATTGGTCTTCATTCTAATGCGATCGTGAAGCTAACGGTTAAGCTTTGGTTACGCAACACTTGAAAACTCAGCGGGCAATAATTTCGTTACAGCGAATGATACGTTTTCTTCCTACCTACACAGTCGGGTGAGGTTGACCTCGTACCCAAACTTACGTAACTTTAATATGTATGCGAATGATTCAAGGTCCCTCTTGACATTTTGGTTACCCAAAAAGGAGTTATTCACTGCATGACTTCCTGGTCTTAAGCTGATTGAAACATCAAGTCAAACCTATTGCACAACGTGCTGTAGTTACATAAAGCATCGTTGACGTAAAACGCCATATCTAACTTTTAGCTCAGCGATGGAACCAATCTGCGGTTAAGGCAGCATCGAAGCGATAGACCGCCAGGCATCGATTTTACTTCCGACAACAGAAAGGAACGTAACATCTCTCAGTGTTACGCAATGAATTTGGGAAGTCAGTTATCACCTCGTTATCTGAAATGGCCTCGGAAATAAGTATTCATTCCAAAGTGGTTAAATGAGCTGTGGTGTCGTATAAGATTAGACAACAAAAGTACAAAATATATTCCTGCGAACTCACCAGTTTGGGCACATCCCCAATCAACCAGTTTCAAAATCCTGGTTAAAAGACAGGAGATAACCGACTTTTATAATCCAAGTTTTCTAACCTGATTTGAAGTGGAAAACGTGGATCAAAAGTAGGAGATATTTAAAGCACAACAGCAAATAAACTCTCAATTTTGAAGTATTTTAGTAACATAATTTTTGCAATTTGTGTTTTAGGTTCAGGGTCTGTAACGCAAGAGTTGGTGCGCAGAAAGTGCGTACACGTAGTTATTTAAAAATAAAAAATTATGGTTAAATTGGCTTACAAAAGTGGGAGTACGCAAAATAAGTCAAGCGTGAACAATAGGGAGTGAGGATGAGAAGCCTAAGTAATGCCGTACTTCGGGAACTATCAAAACTTTTTTGTGAACAGATAAATGTATACTAGCAAAAAGCGAAAGCACATAAAAACATCAGACGTTTAAAGACAAACAGAACAACTACTGGCTGGAAATGCACACCGCTGAATAAATGCCGTTTGCATCACGTTATGTCCGTTGCAGTCAGGTACTGGAACTCAAGCCCGTAGCCAGCTTTTAAGGTTTGGGAGCAATATTGTTTTATTATATGTTGAAAACAAATTTTTCTGGGCACAACAAAATTTGGGGAGCACAAAGAATTTGGGTGGGCAGTGCCCCCGAATGTCCCCTGTGGCTACGAGCCTGCTGGCACTACATTGTTTTTTCATGCGGGTAATTCACGGTCAACGCTGATACTTTAAGAAGTTGCTAACCGTGAACAACTTGGAGAAGATTTAAGAACTAAGATCAATGCTCTGTAGGCAGAGTGGCAAAATTCAATTTAACAAATCTTGCAAGTGCAACTCAGAATTCGAACTTTTGTACGTAATTGATCCCAAAAAGACAGAGGTAGAATAATCTAAAATAGTGACACCACTATGTTCCAAAACTCTAGTGTCAAGTTATTCTCTTCTAATTTCAAGTTATTCTTCTGTTCATTCGTTTTACAGACCATCAGCAAAAAGGGTTTCTGAAATGCAATACAAATGTGTTTCACAGACACAAAGGATCGTATTCTCGTTATAGTCACCGACTTCCACACAAACTGACAAAGTCAAGCAGAAAAGATGTACAGTAATTTGGCCAGTGGCAAATGGTATTGACGCAAACGCGGTTGCACGTACTCCTTGGAGTGCAGACCTTTTTGATTGATGTAAACTTTGGGTTTGAAACTAAAAAAGAAACTGTTCTAAAACCACGGTGCGAATTTGAAGGAAAAACTGCCTGGTAATTTTCAACCAATTTTTTTAACATTCACTTCAGGGTCTCGTTTGTACATAAACTTGCTGATGAAATGCAATCGAATTAAAACCACTTTTTAATCTTGCGGCTGAGCAGCATTTTCACGATGAGTCTTTAAATGTTTGCACTTGCCCTTGAAGAGCACGTTATAGGTCACTGACTAAGACTTTTAAAAAGTGTGCTTTAATTAATGCCACTCAAAAATGTCAGGACAGGACGTGTGCCATCGCTTCAAGTAGCTAAACGGCTTACTCGCGCAAGGAGCCTTGATTGCTATCCTTTCGTGCAACTTCGTCTTGCAAACCACTGCCCGCGATGATGAATCATCCTGAGCGGCTTTGTTCAACGTCACTGCAAAAAACTTTCGTTCTCGTCGTCAATACCGACTCGCACGCGAGCGCTACTGCTACTGACGGTTGGGCAAGCTGCCAAATAAATCTGAACCAGCTCAACTTTCACTTCGCGTTGCAGTAATACTCGTTATCATTCAGAACGTTTCTGCAAACAAATAAAGCAGTTTCTGCAGGTAATACCAAGATCTGTGATTTTGTTTTCTTAGCCAAACCTGAAACATTAACGTTTCCGAAAATGATGGGAGCACCGACATGCACCTTAGGTTAATTTTTGGCAATCTGTCTGTAGCAGACTCTACACTACAAGTAATGTATAGCACTGGCTGTATCAACGGCTTTGGATACACAACTGTTTCCAATTGAAAATTACTATTGGAACAAGCACTTGAATCTACAGATCTTCTTGTGCTGGCGTTGGTCAGCATTTGTCCCTGGACCTTCGACATAGAATTCCTGTAGAAGAACATTTCGGATGCACCAATGTTGTTGTTGAAATTTTAAATACTCAAAACGAAAAAGGATCGCTTTCAAGAAATCATTTAGTAGTGGGGATGCGGATATTTAGGGGATACGGCTTTTCATGTTTTTTTGGGGATGCGACTATTCAGTCTTTTTTACACCGAGGCTTTAATTTGCCTTTGAAATGCTTGCTTAGACTCGCAATTATTATCGTTACATAAAAGTGTTCTTAACTTGGGTGCCATCAAACAGCAAGCTGTTCATTGCGAAAGTCGGTGTTGCGAATAAACAGATGACGCCTGCGATGTGTTTTTCAATGTCAGTATGAAAAGGTCTCGGCTACGAACCATTGCACAAATCATAAGAAGACGGATGCGAGCTGCGACACAAACCGTATTACTGCCGCACCGATGTAGCTGTTCGTTTAATGAAATCTACCTGCTAGATACTGCCGATTTCAGTCTGTTATATTTTAGCTTGTGGTTTACAATGAGCTGGAGGAAAGCATTCTTACTGCTCTATTCTTTTTCAGCAGAGCCAATCAGGGCAAGCTTGGGGTTCAGGCTGCCGGTAGGCGAGCAACTATTTTTTACCTTGCAATAAGTACAGGACTTCTTGCCAATCTCGGATGTGTACAGGAAAATTATCTTCAGTTACTTTTTCAAAAGCAGCAGTGACAGCTGAAGCAAGCTCAGCACGTATGACGTAAATAAAAATTGCTGCTTTGCTATTTTCTTAAACACAACATCAAAGCTGAAGCTGAAGAAATTACGTTTGAGCTAATAACGGAAACTGCGTACGTGAACCGCACATGTGCGAAACTGAGTGGCACGTAGAATGGGATATATTTGTGGTGCAACTTGAAAAAATGCAGCCCTATAAAATTATCCTGCGTATTTCATAGAACATTTTGTTCCATGCTCCATAGTCTGTAATAAGCTAGCCAAATCCAGATTGAATAACGGTTTGAAGTTTAACCTACAACACTGAAAAGCAACCGATCATGTTAAATAGCATGTTGAGAATTGGAGACAACAAAATCATGGAAGAGTCAATCAGCGATAAATTAATAAGCACCCAAAATATTCATTATAGATTAACATTTTCTCTTGTCTACGACTCTACAATAAAAAACTTCTATTCCTTTTGATCCCATCAGTAAAACGATTAGAAGCCCGACATTTATAATTGTACTGTTGTGCTTGCGCATAAATTAATACCATCGTGATTCACAAACGAGAATGAGTAAGTACAGTACATGAGTGCAATTATGACGTTTCTATCTGAAGTGGAATTTTCATGTTATCTGCTTAATAAAACGGGCGTATTATAGATATAAGTTACTTGGCCAATTTCGAAACTGTTTTATTAAGAAACTGTAGAATGAACTACACATTTTATTCAGCTTAAACTTACTGTACCTAATAGCCTGTACGCCAAAACATAAAAGGAAAATACGTTATTGATACGCAAATAGCTTATTTCTAGAAGGTAACTGATAGAGCGATTTGCAAACTGATAACAGTGCTTTACGCCAAACAAAATGGTAATATTGACTGACTTGGTGGATTCATGTATCAGTGTTAGAGATCATAGCTTCCTCGGATTTGGGACATAGCAAATCCATACGTTATGCAGTATAGTGCGCTGATAGTGCTAAAAACATTTAAAAAACGTCAAAACAACTGAGTTTGTTGAAAACTCAATCTGCACATGTGAAAACGATTTGCATTAGTTTCGAAACTGTAGCACAGACGTGGTGAGCCTGTTTACTATCACAGACCGCACAAATCGTAGAATATCACGAGCGGGCCGCAAAATTTTCCCGATGAAGAATTCAACGAAGTGCGCTGCGCATGTTTTTCCTTTGCCACAAAATTTGGGGAACCAAATTCTGATGGAAGCTACAATACATGATCACGCTGCGTTAGAATGACCTGCGGTCCGCAGGTTCCCTGTCACTGCTCCTGCTGTAGCACAACTGGAAAATAAATTGTCGCTGACCAGCAGCGGAAAATCGGTGTTTTGTAAATTGACGAGTATGTTCAGTTTAATACCTTTTTCGCAGTTACGGAAGAACTTCGTTGTTGATCTTTTATCAGCTTGGAGATTTTCATGCGAATGTTTTATCTAATCATTGGGGCCATTTTTATGACTGAAAGAACTTGATAACATGACTTTATTTGTCAGAAAATATGACTTTAAATGATCAAACAAAAATGACTGAGCTAGAATATACAGCTACTGTACAAAAAAGCATTACCAGCAAAATAGTCATAAGAGATGGTAGCCCCATGGTTTGTTGAAGCCCCACTAAAATAAACAGCTCAAAACATGAGCAGAACATATAGTTTGGCTTGAAATAAATTGAAAACATGCATGGGCATCGGTTTATTTGTTTGGGGCAGCAAAAATATACATTTTTAGGCAGTGCTTTACATTGCATCCAAATTACGTGGTTCACCTATACGTCTTTGCCAACGTTCGCAGGGTGCCCAAGTGGGTCTAAATTGCAGGATGCAGTTTAGACCTAGCGATTCAGTAATTTCACCTGATATTTTGAGATTTTTTTAATGGTTTCCTTATTGAATCAGATTGGAAATATACAAAATATGACTTTATGACCTAACATGGAATATATGACCTTTTATGACTTTATAACGTTTGTTATAGACTTCGTAGGGGTGCGATTTTTGTTTTAAAAATTGTTTCATAGTTTCTTGAAGCACAGAAAAAAATGACTTTTATGACTTTAAATGGCCCTACTAATCACACTGCAAACAAGCCGTTTATAAGTAACATGTAATCTCTAGGTGCCTATCAGTTCATCACATTACCTACAAGGTAAACGTCACATCAAAAACCCTCACTACTTGATCATTCATACTGTAATGACTTCATGCATAAACAGCAACCTGGGTACTTCATTATGATATTGGTGACCACCATCCTATCTTTCTTTTAGCTAAAGCTCTACCCAAACAAACTTCACTAGTTAAATGAATAAGATGTTACCTACATGTTGAACCAGAATAGCTTGTGATTCACCTAACAACTAACTTACAAAAAAATTTTACAGGTGACCATAAGAATTCAAATGAAGAGTTCAATGGTTTTTTTCAAATCTTCTGTAGATTACAACGCCCCACTTATCAGATTGAGTAGGAAATTGACTAGCCGACCTCGAAACCTTGGATATCAAAAGGTTTGCAAAATCCATTTAAACCAAAAAGTAACTCACTATTTTGACTCATTTAAAAAAGTAAGCTAAATGCAAGTAGGCCTATTACCAAAAACAGCCGATTGAGAACTCCAAAAAAACAACTGATACTTGGGAAACTGTCAGTAAAGTAAACGGGAAAACTCTAGTGACAATACCTAGCACTCAACAAACTGTCACTGCTGCTCCTTCCCGTCCACGCAGTCGGTCTGTTTCCCAAGTTATAAACCAATTTTTTACACTTGCCAGTGCCATATCTCCTGTTGTAATTAATTCTTATCTACCCCTTACTGCACAGATCTGTTCTTCCACGTTTGTGACGACATCTTGCCAAGAAGTACTGATGCATTTCATACCTGATGATTATTGATAATTTTTACATATTTTCACTATTCCTGCAGAATAGTGAAAATATGTAAAAATTATCACATGTACTTATTCAGCAGGTATCTTAAATCATTGCGTTGAAAATGAGGTCTTTCCTTGATGAATTGAAACGTTCCAAGCTTATTCCGGTTTTTAAGTCTGGAGTTTAAGATATTGCTTCCAACTTTTGACGAATTTCGGTTTTACCTAATTTTCCAAAATGTATGAAAAGATGCTACATAAAAATTTGGTTAGCTTCCTAGATACTAATAGTATAAAAAAATCACCAATTTGTTTTTCGAGTTTTCCGCATTTATGGCTTCAAATCGACTTCATAGCTATATGATACATCAAAATGACTTTGGACAATACATTTGTGACATTTTTATTGACTAAAAAAACATATAATATTGTTGGACAAACTCAAACGTAGTAGAATTCGAGATTTGGATTTAGATCTTTTTTATCATATCTACAGAAAAGATATTAGTTCGTCTATGCAAATGGAGTTCAATCTATCAAGGTTCCAAATACTTGTGGCATGCCGCAAGGTTCGACTCTTGGTCCGGTGCTAATTTTTTAATATTAAATGATGTCCCCTTGTACGCAAATTTCTCTTGTAATTTTTTTGCTGGTGACAGAACATTGCCTATTTTTGATAATTATCCTGCTCATCTAGAGTAAAAACAATTTTGAATTAAACTGAATATACAGCTGGTTGCAAAATAATAATCTAGCATTAAATTTGTCTAAAACCAAAACAATCTTGTCCAACATTCCCAACAAACCTATAATTCTCATTTGTGGATCCGAAACTCAAAATTCAGGCTCCGATTCCAGCTTCAAGCACATAAATTTTTTGGCTCCGGCTCCAACATCAAGAAGTTTTGCCTCCGGCTCCATCACGATTTGGTCCATTAAAAACTAAAAACCATCGTATTATTTGTACAACTCGCTTGCCCCACAAACTACCTCTATGGAACCGGAAGCCAAATTTCAGGCTCCGGATCCTGATCCACCATCTAAAAATTTTTGACTCCGGCTCCAGCCATCCAAAATTGCGTGGGCTCCGACTCCGGCTCCACAGCCCTGCTTGCAACAATGTCCATTAGAACAAATTGATTCTATATTAGATAGTTAGGCACCGCAGTTGTTTGATACCAATGAATGGATGGAACAGATTGATTCAGTTGAAAAGAAAATCGCTCAAGGATCACATGACCTCTTTAGCTTTAGCCAATTGCTGATATTAGCATATTACGTAAAGTCTGGAGGACGGATTTATTGTCACGACGCACCGTAGGACCAACTCCTACGGCGTGACATGGACTGCTGGGATGATGGCCGTTGTTGCTGTTTGGTCGCATTACTTATTTGCAAGTTTCTCTGTATACACACGTGCCTACACGTGCCTGGTTTGTTTCGTCTGCGTTTCGCTAATTAAAACAGTTGTTTTCAACCTGTCTAAAATTTACTTGTATGAACTTCCTCCACTTTTTCAGCATCTATCTGTTATTTTCAAATATTTGCCAGCAACGTTTCGGCTAGCCTGCATTGTCTGATTGAATTTCGTGCTAATTTACATCGCTGTCTCTCATCAAACTACATAGAGATGTTTGGTTGTTATTGCTGGCGTTATTGTTCTTTTTCTTTGTCTTTTGTTCACATGTTTGCGTTTTTATTTTGAGGGACCTGACTTTCTGATTTTGCGATATAACTTCCCTCTCTCTATTCGCTTTGCATTTTATTGAATAATTTTAATTTTGATAATTCGATCAAGAATCAATCGTCATCGTTGGCAAAAAATGCAAACATCCCTCAAATTGTGCATATTTTTCTTATTGCGCTAAAAAATCATTTTTGCGAATCGTACCAAAGGAAAGTTCACGTAAACAACTAAGGCCACGTGAATACGAAACAGACTCCACACAGTAGCGTAGCCAACCAAAAATTGTTTTGGGAGGCAAATCATTTGACTTTAAGCGAGCAACAGTGTTTTGTTTGCGTTACCGCCTCTCAAGGCACAAAATGACAAGATTTGCTAGAACTTGGGGGAATGGCCCCCTTGGCCTCCCCTGTTTACGCCTATGACGCCACACTGGCGAATGGCAGCTTTTCACTAATGAACACAACTGCAAGACTTGATTTTGAGTCTATCAATCACTTTTCTAGGATCTCAAATGCGAAACACAGCAATTTTGTGTCGGAGTAAAATAATGTTCAATCAAGTTGGCGAGGGAGAAGCCCAGTCATTTTCCCCTAAATTAGAAAATTTTGCTGAAAACATTTGCCTTTCATTGATTCCGTTTTTGAAGCATGCATGCATATCTAAATATCGCCATCGGTAGCTACTTTCTAAGGATTTTTTTACTAAACTTGCTCATCCGTAAACGAGCGAATGACTGTGCTGAAGAAAAAAACTCGCTGTTGTGTTTCGGAAAGTGAATGCGTGTCTGTTTATAAAAGCAAGAACATCACCTGAAAGCGAACGCTTTGTCTTAAAGCAAAACAGTAATCCAAATTGCATTGGAAGTCAAAAGCCAGCAAGTGCTTGGCGACAAAACAGTAGCGAAAATAGACCGCTTAGTCAAGTTAGTTTTCGCTTTGTTGACCTAATCGCTGACCTTGACATGGGTGTGAACTGATAGCATTCCAACGCTAGACGTAGTACTAAGCGTTGAAGTACCAAGAAAGTACTCTAAAAATTTTACTTTTACTTCACTACGTCTGTTGCAGCATTAAGGCCGCTCAAAACCCGGCACTTTGCTGCGGAGTCAGGGAATAACCAAACAGTCATCACGAAGTCCTAGTCGAAGGAGTTTAAACTCACGTAAAAATGAAAAACATATTTTTGATGATGTCAGTCTTATCTTCCACTTTGCAATGCTGTTTCACTATACGTCTGCAACACGGACGAAGGTAAATACTGAGCCAGTAAAAAACGACACAATCGTGATCATCGTTTTGGAAAACCGCGGCAAATATACATAACCAATGAAATCGAATATAGACAGCTTAGAAGTTTAACCTGCGTCACACTAGAAGCTTATGTGCTTTTGATCAAAAGTTCTGTTCTTATTCGCTTTATCATGACGAAAAGGTTTTTGGTAGACACAATTTTTGTGGAGCAAACATCACACATTACGCGTGAAATTTGCTGTTAAACAAGTAAAAAAAAAACAGGACTACAGAATAGACATGTTCTTAAGCCAGGCAAACAACAAGTTGAAGTCACGAACAATGAAAGATTCAAGTTGTACGGAGATTTTATCGCATACTTCAAATAATTTTCACCTCCGAAAGCTGTTGTTTTTTATAGTCACACCTTGTTCTGCCGTTAATCAGGAGCGGCAGAGCAAGGCACAAACGACCGAGTGTGTAAGCATCAGCATTTTTGCAATCTATACGCCCATACCGTCTCAGTAACAAGAAATAGCCTACAAAAAATGTCCGGCTTTCTGGGAACAGCGTTCGGCGCAGTCTACGATCGGTTGAGGCTTGCTTTGGATTATATTTATAACGCTGAGTTCACTAGGGAGGAAACCTTGAAAACAATGAACTTTTTATAGTGCTGCGCCAATCAAAACTATGCAGTTGTATGGGATCAGGGGTAAAGTAGTGATCTAAGGTACACAAGGAGGAATATTTCCAAAAGCTAAGCATTGAGGGGAAACTCGACATTGTACGCAACATGGGTCCATTGAAGAACCCTAATTTTGCTGGCAAGCAATCAAGCAACCGTTGTTGTTTACCTTTTTACACCCTGGGCAAAAGAACCGGTTTGGGTTTCATCCAGATCGGCAAGTGCACGGAGGTCAAAAGTAGTTCTAAACGAGTGCACTTTCAGCGTTTGTTGTCCTTGGGTCGGAATCAAAGCGTGGCATTTCCGACCGCACCGGCTGAAAGGAACTCTTTCGGTATAATGGCCTGGTGTTGAGTTGCTACCGCTCACCAGCTCAAACGTCTCGTAAGTAGCGCTTCGAAAGGAATTGCTTCAACAACGCACAATTTACTGCTCAAAATAACCATTGAAGGAAATCTTGATCGCTCTGCAGCGAAACGAGCAGCCCGCAGGATGACTTGCGTGACAGCACACTAAATTTTATTTTACCGTCAAGTATCGGCTTTTCAATGTTTGTTCTCTTGATGAGCTGATACTTTATTTTTCAGACATAAGCGAATGTTGGCTCCTTTCGAAACTAAACTTTATGTCGAAAATGGCTTGAAGGTAGGGAGATTCCTAAAAAGTATTGTGAATTGTGCGAAGTCATGTTTGAGCTTTTTGTTTTCACAATGCAAGTGCCAAAGGAAGAAAAAATAATTGTATCTGTGCATTTGAGAATGAACCTGCCAGACCACCCGGAAAATGTTTCTTGACGTTGAAAAGCAATTAGTAGGCCAGGCGTGTACAGTAGAATAAGTTTTGTTCTCTAAACAATGTACAATGCAACCCGCAGCGTAAAATGGCTACTTCATGGAACACTCCTACTGAGAGTAAACATCAGGTACTTAGGCTTTCGCTTTGTCTATCAACACACAAAAAGATATCTGCACGCATTTGCCAGGGCAGACAACTGCTGCCGCATTGGCGTTGGAACTGCCAACCAGACCAGAAAAAGCTGACCTGGTAGACTAAAAGCCATTAGAGAGTGTAAAACAGAAGCGAAGTGACAAGCGACCTAGCAAAAAAATAACAGCTACAGCAACTCATTAGCCGTCGCGAAGCACTCGTGCTCAGCGGACGTAATAAGCGGTTG
>JGI24021J15306_10002704_pt1 | contig 19434 bp, 19 predicted proteins | sample Ectturendosymbi1_FD_15306 | JGI IMG/M metagenome (IMG submission 15306)
GGCCCTAGGTCAGGCAACATGAGCCAAAATGACCCTAAAACTACTTCACTTATGACGTCAGTCACAAAAAATCCGCACCCCCAACCAACAAATATTTTTTCGAGTGCAATCTATTAGGTTGGCCGATCCTTTTGAGCCCTTGAACAGCTCTCTAGCGCAATTGGCGGAGGAGCTATGGCGTTGGTAAGGCAACCGAAAACTGCTGTTTTTTAGGCTGAAATCGAAGTACGAATATATCTTATGTCGATTCTCAAAGTGTTAATACTCAGTTCTAGAAATTTTGGTCTCTTTTTTTAACCTTCTCGCCCTTAATACTCAAATCTAGAAATTTTGCTCTCTTTTTTTAACCTTCGGCTTCTCGCAAACCTCAACTATTCTCCTTCTTTGTGCCAAGGAATTTGATATGCTGTGCGATTATGTTGTCTGCCTTATGTTTATCATAGGCTGAAAAAAGGGTGTCACACACTTGCACCATGTGACCAAAAATTTGGAGTGCGTGAATGTTTCTTTTTTATTTACGTTTTATACTTCATGCATATGAATGGTGTATGGCAAAGCTTATGTATATATATGTGCGTTACTAACATGGCAGAAAGTTTTGCACCCCTGGGTTATCATGAATCGTATTCAGTCACTGTAGGCTGTGTTTCTGGAACAACTGAAAATTCAGCTTGGGAAAGCTAAACCCACTTTGTTGAAATCTTGTGGTGACTCATCCAGAACGAAAGAAATAATAAGTATATGAAACATAAAATGGTGAACTGATAAAAGACACCTATTTGCAAACATATCATTTACCAAGAATGAAAATGTCTCTGTGTCAGCTTTCTTTAAAGTATATTGGTCCTCAAATTTGCTCTGATATTCCCGAAAATTTGAAATCTCTTTTGCCTTCTTCATTTGGAAAACATTAAATGTTCTGTCATCTTGCCAAAATTCTCATTGATTTTCATTTCATATGTTTGTTACATATCTGTGATACATATTGTTTTTAGTGCCCCTCTTTTCCCTTACGGTATATATATCTTTTACCTCTACAGTTGCTCATCCCATCCTTTTGTACAGAGGCATGCTTTTTCCCTCTGTTTTTGTTGTTTCATTTCCTTTTTTTGTGACAATGATTCCATGCATTTTGTTACTTTTATTTTACAACATGTAAAATGTCTTCAATTTAAAATTGATTTCTGTTAGCAATAGGGCTGGCTGAGCAATTGACCCATACAGTCTTTCACCAATCCTTTTTGATACAAATATGTTAGAACACATCAATTTGCTAAACATGAAGTTTTTGATGTTATTGTGTTCTATTAGCTTGCAATTCTGTTCTTTGCCCGTTCTTTTTTTTTCAGCATTTGTGTTATTTTGTGATTTGAGTCAACAAAAATGCATGAGGGTCATTCCATGTCAAGTGATCCAGAGCTATATATCTGACTGTGAGCAAAATCCATCAAATTTCATAAGCAGAAAAATCTTATCATTCTGATTTCATACCACTTCGAATTTTTTGAATTGGACCAGTATTCGCAAAGTTACTGCTGGTTGAAATTTGCAGTGTTCCCATTTAAGTTTTGCATATATTTTGTGAATTTAGTGCTCTGACATAAAAACCCTTACATATCTTTTTTATCTGTGAATATTTTTAGCTGGAATTTTGCAAGAATGTGTCAGAAGGTATGTTTATTAAAAATCAATCATTGGCATTTTCCTTATGATCTTTGAACTTACGTAAATCAAGGTCAAGTAGGACATAGTTTTTGTGTGCACTCATGCATGGCTTTTGTGTGCACTCATGCATGGCCATATTTCAATTGCTTATGACTTGGAAAGGTCAACTGGTATGAAGCTCGTTCTTGTTTTATTTGAAAGCTATAGAGTAGATTTTTTTGGTTGCAGGAAACCTTTGCTTATTTACCTATGTGATATAGTTTTTATCATTTTAAGTAACTAAGGGGATTTTGACTCGTAATTAATATATGCACTACAGCAGGCTCCAACAATGATTTCTATCCTTCGCTTTTATTCATTTGTTTGACATGATACATGTTTCTGATAGTATGTTGAAGATAAACAGTTTTTTAAAGGTTTGATCATAGATAGTATTTCAATATATAATAAACAGACAAAAATTTTATTTATGTTGTTTAATTTATTTTTTCTGGGCTGGTGTCCTATCCATAAGATACTCCCCAGAAGGCAAAAAATAAAATGTCATATAAAATCAGAACTGCAAAGTAGTAGCAAGCAAGACCATGCCTTCAAAAAATAAAGAGATTAACCAGGGAAGTTTATACAAGGGTACGTTTGTGGTCAATATGTGACATCATAGTTATTACTCTCAGTCTTTACAGAAGTGTTACAACTATGATGCTACTGTGCTACTATGATTGTAACAATCATACAGTAACCTGAATAGTATAAAAGCTATACTTTTCAAGTACAAAATGAGGCCCATGGGTATCACTAGACACAGGAACTCAACCATTTACCCAGTTGTTTGCTATTTTAAAAAAGCAATGTGCTATGCTATCAAAGTCTATGTTTCATATCAGGTGATCTTTAGCATGACGTGCCAATGTTTTTTTGTGCAGTTTAGAAAATCATCCCTAATCTGAAGAAAGTTGAGTATTTTCCAGATAGATGTGTAGCTCAAATGTAAAAATTGCACAAGCTTTTGCACTCTCAATTCAAAGCAAACTTTGGCTTCTTAGTAATTTTTTGCAAGACGTCACACAAATCAACCTGTGATGGCATTAGATGGTAATTGTATCAGAAAGTATGCACTGTCCACACACATTAATTCTAAGAGTAAAAGATGTGTTTATGCACTGCACTGAAAATTTTCAAAGTATTTTGTTAGCTTTTCAAGTGAAGGTATTTGCAAGGGGCAATGCAGCTTCGATGTCACCAATTTTATGCTATCAAGGCTAAACAAAACTTCCACTACTTTTATCCAATTCGTCCAACACAATAAAATGAAAGGAATAAGTCCCATTAGCACTTATTCTTTAGCAGTGCAAACTTCAATCATTATCAACCCAAACCCATATGTTTGAAAGGAAGTTATGTTGCATTTGTGTATAACAAAACATAGTATGCTATTGTAGTGCAAAATGTTGACCAGGAACAGGTAGATGCTTCAATACAATTAATGCATCCTAATCTGGGGTTTGTTTTGGCTGAAACATTTCGGTCGTTTTTTGCTGAGACATTTTGGTCATTTGTCTCACAGTTGTATTAAAACTCACCATGACAGTGTTTTTTTGGCTTAAATTTTCAAACATTCTGACCAAAATGACTTAATTTTTTTTGGTCATTTCAAAATCGTTTCGATCTATGACGAAAAAAAATCCTAATGGATCTTCTTAATTTTTTGGACACAAAAATATTATTTTTGCTGGAGACTAATGCAGCCAACTTATTTGCACTATTGAAAACACCATGGCTAAAATCAGCTCATGGCTACTAATATGTCTCTTCAAGATCGATAGCAAATATAATGAAGAGATTTGAGGAAATTAGCTCTATGTTATCAATCATATTACACTATAGATTTCGCAATGGTGACCATCATTTTCTTACCATGAAAATAATAATGTAAATTTATGTTACTCTTGTTTAAATTGAAAAAATTATTAATAATAAAAATTGACTTTTTTTTCTATTTTTTTTCACATTTTCCAACATGTTTTCAATCTTTTCAAAAATTTTTGTTGAGGGGATTGAGCATACTTAGAACTGTATTGTTAAACATTCACCCTTTCAGTCCCGTGAAAACCACGTTTCATGGAGAGCTTTGCAATCCTATACCTCGCCAGGCGATTGAGCTAGAGAGCTGTTCAAACCCTCTACAGATTCAGCAAGTCTTATAGTCGAAATAAAAAATAAAACATTTTTCGTTTTCGGGGGGAACACCACAAGTGGGAGTGTTTTTGGCTACATTTACCTGGCCCTGAGCCGCAACCCATTGGGCCATTATTATGGCTCAAGATTTTTTTGGAAACTAGGCCGAAATCCGCGTCTTTAGAGCTCTTGAATGACTTTCTAGCATATCTGTAGCCGAAATTATGGACAAAGCACCAAAAATTGGTAAAAAATTTCACCCACAAACCCCAATTTGGGTTGAAAAACATCCCTTTTCTCAATGGCCACCGCCAGTGGATCGAGATAGAAAGCTGTTCAAATCCTGTCTGAATGGGGAAAGACTTGTAGTTTAGGCTGAAAAAAAAACTTTTTGCCATGCGATTTCGGCCTCTCTGGCTATGTTTACAAAACCACAGGTTGTTTTGACATGTTTTGACTGGTTTCTCTAAACAATCTGTGACATTAGCGGCCCGTGGGAGTGAGTAAATCGAGCAGAATCAGCGGCGCAAAACTGCGCAAGATTTAAATGCATTCTAGGCTATAGTACGAGGTTTTAGAGAGTTTGATGGACTTTTTAGCATTTCTGGTTGATGAGTTATGGAAAAAATGGTAGAATATTAATATGGGTTAATCCTTTGAAGGCCCTTGGGAATTCCTGACACATTTGGAATATTTTTGGCATAATTTTTGACCAGAAACGCTAGAAACTTGATCAAGGGCTCTAAAAACGTGTATTTTAGCCTAGAATCCAAAAATACTGCAAGGCACAATATTGGCGGGTGGGATCAGATGATGACGTCATATAATTAACCAAAGAAACAGACCCCCATCATGAGCCCATGGCCCAAACCCCCCATCCAAATTAAAAAATGTTTTTTTATTCTAAACTACACGAGACCACTAGTCATTACAGGGTTTGAACAGCTCTCTAGCTCTTCTGCCAAGTTATGGCCGGCCAAAGTTTAGCCTGAAAGGGCAAATTATGCTTTTTCTGAAAAGTTAGGAATTAGGCCAAAAACTTTTTTTGGCCCATAATTTTGGCCACAGATGTGCTAGCAAGTCAGTCAAGGGTTCTGTAGACGTGGATTTTCACCTTGTTTTCAACAAAACTTTGAGCCAAAAAAATAGGTCAATGGGTTGGGGTCCAAGGCTGGCCAAAGGTGGCCTTCTTTTCCAAAACATGTCCTCTTTGTGACGTCACCTTCAGAAAACCCCCACCAAAACTATGAATTTTTTTTTCGATTTTGACTACAAGACTTGCTGAATCCGTAGAGGGTTTTAACAGCTCTCTAGCTCCATCGCCTGGTGAGTTATAGGATTGCAAAGTTCTTCAAGAAAAGTGGCGTACGTGGGACTTATATGGTTAAATATTTTTTAATAAAAAAAAAAAAATTTAATGAATATATACTACTGTATGCAGATACAATTTTTTTTGCCTGAAGTTCAGAAATAAGCATGGGTCACCAAGATACAATAGTATCTCCATTATACCAGCACTCAAATAAAAAAATGAAGTCAATTAACGTTGCACTACTTGAGTTATACGTATTAAAAATATCGTCACTTTACCTGGCCCTGAATTCACACAAAAAACATGTTGCCTTGCAACAACAATTAACTCTTTGGCGTCTCCAGTCCGGTATGCTCTACAGACCCAGTAAAAGTCTCAAAAGACACGGCAAGTCTTCTAGTCTGCACTTAAAAAAAACTTTTTTGCTTGGGGGGGGCAGTTTTTTTGTGAGTGACTTCATAAGTAGAGGACTTTTAGGCCACCTTGGCCCACTTTGCCTGGCCCTGGGCGCCAACTGTTGGGTGGTAGTATTTCGCTGAACTTTCTACTGGAAACTAGGCTACAATCTGAGATACTTTGGATGACCTGTTAAGGTTTCGGGTTCAAAAGTTATGATGTAAGTTAGTAAAATTTTTTGACTAATTAGCCAATTAGATAATTAATTTGTTTATTTTAGATCATAACTTTTGAACCAGAAACGCTAGAAAGTTGATCAAAGGCTCAAAAGACTCGGACTCGAGCCTAGTTTCCAATGAAAACTTCAGCGAAACACTTTGGCTTAGCGGTTGGGCCTTAGGCCAGGCAACATGAGCCAAAATGACCCCAAAACTACTTCACTTATGATGTCAGTCACAAAAAATCCGCACCCCCAAATTTTTTTTGAGTGCCATCTACCAGACTGGCCGATCCGTTTGAGCCCTTGAACAGCTCTCTAGCGCAATCGGCGGAGGAGCTAGGGCGTTGGTAAGGCAATTGCAAACTGCTGTTTTTTAGGCCGAAATCGAAGTACGAATATATCGTACGCCGGCTCTCAAAGTGTTAAGGGGCTCTTTGTTTCTTAGAAGGTGTTGCAGAATTGCTTTCGCTTACATGGAGATGGGCTTGCATAGATCTCTAAAGATGCATTTTCTTCATTCACACCAATGTTTTTTGGAAAACCTTGATGCCATGAGTAACTACCAGGGTGAATAATATTCAAGCTATTGACCCAAGATACCAGGGGTTCTGGAAAGAATTATATAATGAAGGCATCACCTGTTGGATGTTGTCTCGTGGTGATCCAGCCACGTTTTTTAAAAGAAAATCTTGTTCAATACACTTATAGAAGTTTTAAGAGTTCCACAGCCAGGAGTCCTCTGTTTATTTGTTCAACTTGTTTTTTTTGATCATTCATAATAAATTGACAAACATTATATAGACCGGATTATCAGGTCATTTTTCACTTGGAAACAAAAACTAATATATTAGCATACAACTGTTTATATACCAAAAAAGCCTTTCGCTAAAACTCCAAAATTTGATGTGCCACAAGAAAATATATGCCAAATTTGGAATCAGCACCCAAATGTTATCAAAAAAGTCATGTCATATGCTTGTTTAAAACAAGTGTTTTTTTGCTGACCTGTGTTATCTAATTAGGGGATTAATTAGTTGTTTTGCTGTTTTCAGCCATACTTTTGAACCCAAAAGCCTGCTTAATAGAGCATCGGTTAAAAGTATGCAAACTGTTATTTCAGTAAGTTTTGAAGTACCTAGTAAAGGTTAAAAACTTCCTTTCTCTGTTAACATGAAAGAAGTATATATTGTGAAGTGATTGTGGCTTTTGCAATATCTTTAATCTACTTTCTAATTTTTATTGTAAAGGTTTAGAAAAGTTTTTGAAAATGTGTGGGAACCTTGTAAATTCATAGCTCTTGTTGGATTCACGAAGTTTTGATTGCAATCTTCCAATTCTGAAACCTTGTGTTTTTGGTAGAAGAACAGTATTTTGTTGATTTTTTTAGCATCAGCAAAAGAGTAATTTTGACATACCTCAAGATATAGGTTGTGTTTGAACACTTGAAGTTGCAATGTCTAGCAGAGCAGGATCTACAGATTGCAGGATTTATGTTGGAAACCTTCCACCTGACATACGTGAACAAGAGCTGGATGATTTGTTTTACAAATATGGCTCTATCAAGCATATAGATTTGAAGAACACCCGTGGTTCTCCTTTTGCTTTCATTGACTTTGAAGACTATAGGTAAGGTGGACTGTGATTTAATGTGAATTTTCAGGCTGGTAAAAGGTTGGTGAATTTATCATTTACTATTTCGAGTTATTAGTTTGTAATTGGATGCCACAAATTGTTCTGCGGGGTATTGTAGAAACAGTGTCAATAGTAGTCCTTTACACAATGGTGTACAAATAAAATTTTAATACCTTCTGACAATCTTTGAAACATTTTGTGTTTCTGCTGAATTGTGATATAAGTAAGCCTTGTGATGTGATAGCTATTTGTAACAAACTTTAAGTTAGATGCTGGCAGTGGCATTAGAAACAAATATGTTTGAAAAAAAGTAGAGTATGAAATACTGCATAGATAAAGAAAACGGCACGAATTTGAGTTTTTGTGCCAAAACTTGTTGAAAACAACAGTCTTTTGCATCATTGTATACCACACAGTCTTGTCACTGCTCAAAATGTCAGTGAATTTTTTTTTAGATTTTTACGATCTTTTTAACCAGCTTGTTTAGCCCCAGGTAATATAGTTGGTTACCTTCAGTATTCGGTTTTGCAGGGTCATATTGTTTAGATTTCTCTTCTTTGATCCAGCGTATTTATACTGCAGCACATTTGGAAAAGTTTTGTCAATGTTAATGTTGCAACCAGAGGCGTTTTGTAGCGGATAGTTGCAATTTTCAATGCTTCGTATTCTTGTATTCCATAAGTCGGATAATCGCGGAACTACAGGAACGGAGTGGATGGAAGGAGCAGTTAGTTTGAAAATCAGGGAATTTCTTGGTCACAGGACGTGGAAGGAGTGTGGAATAGTGGAGTGCTAGGAATCGCTCTTTCCAGTAATTTTTGGGACTGTAATTTAATATGGATGTAATACCAATTAAACGCTTCAATGCTTGTGCGTGTAAATCCAAGAAAATTACGTTCAAATGCACCTTGTATAAACGCTCGTAAAATAGCGTTTTCAGGTTGCTTGTTCAGTTAGTATTACCAAACGTGTTGCATGTAGAGATGCTGATGATGCTGTGCGAGGTCGAAATAACTATAACTACGATGGATATCGTCTAAAAGTGGAGCGTCCCCGGTCCGGTTTTTCTGGCCGGTCATCCTACGTAAGAGGAAGGCCCGGTCCTCCGTCTAAACGAACGGAATACAGGGTGAGAATTGAAGGTAAGCTTTCTGAAGTTTATGGATTGTAGTTCCTTTCACTGCATGTGTGAGGTTTTGCGCAGCGTGCGGTTCTAATTATAATTAATTTGAAGCATGGCCGTTGAATATTTTCTTGGTTTGCTTTATGTCATCGAACTCAGTCGTCACCTCGATATAGTTGTCCGTCGCGATCTTAAGCGAAGCAAAGCGATTACATATGAGGAATTAAATGCCGTTTGGTGCTTCTTGTGAGGTGGGATCCGTATAAAAATCGCCTTCACTTTGTTCGTCTTAAGTTTATGCGTAAACATACAATAAACGCATTTCACATTCTACTGCTTTCAAAACCAAGTGCCATATATAGTTAAGTGTGATCATTACACCGACGTAACTACGGATAACGTGGTTAGTGACAAATCGGCAATGATTACAAAAAACTTCATGAGACGCAACAAACATACAGGATTAAGTTTATTTGAATAAAGATATATCTACCGTATTTTTCGGACCATAAGGCGCACTTAAAATCCTTTAATTTTATCAAAAATCGAAAGAACGGCCTTCTAATGCGGTTGCGCCTAATGTATGGATCTGGTTGTGCTTCCTCATCTAGAATCAATTTCATGTGGTAAACGGTGCTATTTATTTAATTGCTAGTTACGATTTTTTGTAAACAGAGCAACGTGTTATGTTCCTCTTCTGTTGAGCGAGTTCTTTTATCCACTGCTTGGCCGCGCCAGATTTCGGGGCAGGTGTTGAGCAACCATTCGGTTGTCTCATCGTCCAGAACCGTCAGACCATGCAGTCCATGGGGAGGTCGATGGATTGGACAATGGAGGACAACATGGTCGACGGTTTGTTCTGCGCCACACTCACAGGTCGCAGAGGAGGCCATATCCCATTTGTACAAACAGGAGCGGAAACGTCCGACCCGGTGCGGAGGCGGTTGAGCTGGACCCAGGCTCTTCTTGGGAGGGTCATTCCGGTAGGGTGGGTATGGAATTAAAATGCTGAGTCTTGTGGGGTTGTCCGCCCACTCCGCATTCCATTAATAATCCGGTCATCAATGATGGTCCGCTCACTGCGCCGCACGTATGTTGTTGTCAGAAAAACTGATGGGTTGCTGTACGGCGGGCACAAATGAGTGTCTCGATTTGAGGCGCCGTGCATCTGCACTGGATGGACGGGTGAGCGCTGAGTGGAGCAGGTGTCCAGGCTCCATGGCACGGCGTCCTAGAGATAGTTTGGTTCCACTGCGACGAAGCTCAGCAGGTTGGATGCCTGCGAGGATTGGAAGGGTGTCCTTTGGTGTAGGGCGCAGGCATCCAGTCACAATTCGCAAGGCGCCGTTGATGGTAGGGTCAATGAGGCGGGTATGAGCACTGCGGCACCAAACAGGAGCACAGTACTCTGCAGTTGAATGCACCAGGGCTAGGGTGGCTGTTCGCAACGTTGTTGCTCTAGCACCCCAACCGGAGCCAGCAAGCCGCCTTAGGAGTTGGATTAGTGATGTTAGCTTCTTGCGAAGTGACTCAAGGTGTCGGCGATACGTGAGCGACCTGTCCAACGTTACTCTGAGGTATTTGGGCTCGGAGCAGAAGGGCAGGGTTTCGTTGTTGAAGTTGACTTTCAGCTCACGTTTAGCTTCCTTGTTGAGATGGAAGACCGCCGACACCGTTTTTGTAGTGCTGAGCTTTAGCTTCCAAGTCTGGATGTATTCACCTACAGTTGCCATGTCCTTGGTCAGCATCCCTTCCACTGCCTGCCAATCTCAATCAGCATTGATGCTTGCTAGGTCGTCAGCATATGCATATTATCTGGAGATGGTGGTTGCCAGGTCAGAGATATAGATGTTGAAGAGAAGGGGCGCCAGGACAAATCCCTGTGTGACACCGCTCTTGAGGCAACCTGCTCCTTTGGCCATTCTCGGTGGTAAGGGTAAAGCTGCGATTGCCAACCATCTCCATGATCATATGGACCATGTGTCTACCAGGCAGCAATCGCAAGAGCTTGCAGGTGAGGCCGCGGTGCCATGCAGTGTCGTAGGTTGCTGTGAGGTCGACAAACACAGTCCCGGCCTTCTCTTTCACCGTGTTACGTAATAAACCAACAACAATTGCAATGAGCAGCATCCGAGAGTAGCTAGCACATACCACAGATCTTATTACTCTGCGGTAGAGATGGCACGGCCCACTAATGGTCCTGTTTTTGGGCGGGCCGCTAACGATATTTTTAGCGGTTTGATTTCACCGAGCCGCTAGGAGCCGCCCACCAATGTTGAAAAAACCTTCAAAATTTTTTTGAGTAAGAAGAACCACTCAGTGGCAATAGAAGTGAGTGAAACCACTTGGCATTGCTTTGCCAATGCTGCATTTTCAGATAAATTAGCTTTTCCCATATGTGAGCACTCCGTCATGCACGACTGGCAGGTACGCTTCAAGAAACTTGTAGTACATATGGCGACAACTTCTGCATGAGTGTGGCGGTCAGCAATTTTGTTGCTGAGTGGCTTGTTGAAGGGAACGTATTATGCAACGTTTTGATTGCGTGCTACAGGTGTTTTTTTTATATAGGCTATGTATCAAATCACAATCACTTTACAAGTAAGGTTGAGGGCTTTACGTTCAGAGTTTTAGGTTTAGGTGTTTACGTTTAGGGATTTGGGTTCGTGGTTTTAGGTTGAGGGTTGTAAGTTTAGGCTTGTAGGTTCAGAGCAAACCGTCGCCAGAAAGTCTTCCCTAGGGAGGTTTACGTTTGTGAGGGGTCTTGATATTCTAAAATTGACAAAAAGTCCACTGATTTATACCGTGGTGTTTCATATTAGCCTAAAGTTTGGAGCTATTTTTGGAGGGGCTAAGCCCAATAAAGCTACCCTGTGGCTACGGGACTGGTTGAGGGTTTTAGATTGGGGTTTTATTTTTAGGTTCAGGGTTTTAGGTTGAGGATTTTAGGTTAAGGTTTTAGGTTAAGGGTGTAAGCTTAGGTTTGCGGTTTAGGTTAGGGGTTTTAGGTTCAGGGTCTTAGGTTTAGGGTTTTAGGCTAACAATAGGCTACACACTAATTTAAACATGTAACTTTGTATATTATGCTTGCAACATGACATGATCACTTCAACCAAACATGTTCTACCAAAGGCAAAATGGTCTCATCAGTTATTTTGCCTCAGAAGGCAAAATAGCTCCGGCAGATATTTTGCCTCAGAAGGCAAAACAGACAAGTTTGCCAACTGTTTAGCGGGCCAGTTTGAAATAAAATAAATGTCCTCGGTCCACGGGTGGTTAATGGGCTGGATGTTGCGGGCTATGGGTGGTCCGGGCCTGAAAAATCTTGGAACGTGCCATCTCTACTCTGCGGGGCTCCTGACTACATTGGCGCTAGAGAGGCACGGGCCGCTCTAGCGGCCCGGATTTTGGGCGGGCCGCTGACGAAGATATTTTTAGCGGTTGGACTTCACCGAGCCGCTCGCTAATGTTGAAAAAAAGTTAAAAAACTCTTTTAGTTGAAAGAACCACTCGTTGGCAATAAAAGTGACCGAAACCACTTGGCATTGCTTTGCCGTTGCTGTATTTTAAGGCACATTAGCTTTTCCCATATGTGAGCATTCCGTCAGGCGCAACTGGCAGGTACACTTTAAGAAACTTTTCGTGCATGGTGATAACTTCTCGCAAGAACGTGGCGGTCAGCGGTTGTGGTGCTGAGTGGCTTCTTGGAGGGAACGTGTTATGCAACATTTTGATGGCGTGCTATAGGTGTTTTTGATATATGCACCAAATTACAATCGCTTTATAAGTGAGGTTGCGGGGTTTTACGTTCAGACTTTTAGGTGTAGGTTGAAGGTTTTATGGTGAGGGTTCAGGTTTAGGCTTGTAGGATGAGAGTTTTAGGTTGAGAGCAGAACGGCCTCCGGAAAGTCTTCGATAGGGGAGCTTCACTTTCGTGCGGGGGTCTTGACATTCTAAAATTGACAACAAATCCACTGATTTATACAGTATAGTTTCATATTTCAGTTTGGAGGGGCTAAGCCCAAAAAAGCTATCCCATGGTGACAGGACTGGTTGAGGGTTGTATTTTTAGGTTTAGGGATATGGGTTAAGGTTTTATGGTTAGGGTTTTAGATTGAGGGTTTTAAGTGTAGGTTTAGGGTTGTAGGCTTACACACTAATCCAAGCATGTAGCTGTGCTTATTGTGCTGGTGACATGACATGTTCACTTCAACCAGTCATGTTCCACAAAAGGGAGAATAGTCTCAGCAGATATTTTGCCTCAGCAGGCAAACTAACCCTTGGAGATACTTTGCCTCAGGAGACAAAATAGACAAGATTGCCAATTGTTTAGCGGGCCATGTGCTTGGAAAAGAATAAATGTCGCCGGTCCACGGGCTGGAAAAGAATAGATGTCGTCGGTCCATGGGCGGTTGATGGGCTGAATGTTGCGGGCTGTGGGCGGTCCGGGCCTGAAAAATCTCCTTGGGCCGTGCCATCTCTAATTGGCGCACACCGCATCAAACACGCGCACAACTTTTATTCTATTCGTGTCTAGCGGATTAGGCATGTGTAGCAGATTAAACTCCCTCGCATGTGATGACATATGAAACTCCCAGCAGCGACTCGGCACTCGGGAGTTATCGGGAAAGAGTTTAATACAGGTTGACTAATCTAAGTTTTGCTTCATTTTAATGCGCCTTATATATGAAAAAAGAACAGCTAGCATTCAATTTTTGATACTGCGCCTTATGGTCCCGAAAATATGGCATTTCTTATAACCAGGTTACGACTTAATGACTACAAACATGGTTTCCCGCAATAACACGCTCATGAGGCGCTTAATTTTTCGTAAAAAATGGCTATTGGTTGCATACACAAGTTCTTAGCATGGTTCTATCTAAAGTGCGTATGAAGCTGTGCTGATGAAAGTCATTCTACCGCTACTGTAACAGTAGTCTACGAACCAGTCCGAATAGTACTGTGGCCCCCGCGTGGTAGCCACGTTACAAGTGTAGGGCGCTTATCGCATGCGTGCCTACAGCTTACTGACAAGCCTGCTGGGGATTTTCCGGCTCACCTGCTTAATCGTTTTGTGACTTAGCAGAAGTTATGTGAAGTTTCTTAAACAATACGTGAATGAGCTAACTTCAATGTCCATTGAAAGGGCAGACTGATATGATCTTGGCCTTAGGTATCCCACCCAGTGGAAGCTGGCAGGATCTGAAAGATCATATGCGGGAGGCCGGTGACGTTTGCTACGCTGATGTTTATCGGGATGGGAGCGGCCTGGTGGAGTTTATGAACTACGACGATATGAAATTTGCAATCAAACACCTGGACGATTCGAAATTCCGTTCTCATGAGGTGAGTTTGGTAGTTAAGGAACTGTCGCGTGTTTGTTTTGCTTACTTGGTGTCAAGCGTAGTCTGCAAGGCAGTAAAGTAGTAAAAATAAATGTCTGTTTAAGTGTTTCAGATCATGATCGCAGGTTGCGATAATTTGTGGCAAAGCTTGTGCTGTTCAACTATTCCTGTTGAACGTTCCCTTATCATGTCACAAACCGAACTCTCTGTCCCCAGCAAGGTACTGGGAGTTGCTTCAACGCGCCGCTAAGAGAATTCCGTTTATAAAGCTGGCAACCTGCGAACCAGTGGTGTAGGAGGCGGGAGTGCAGAGGGTGAAAGCGCACCCCCAAAAGTTTTGATTTGTTGAAAATCCGTGAAAATTTGGGTAAAATCCCTGAAAATCCGGGCCAGAATGGTACCATCGTTGTTTGACTTAAAAAAATTGTTCCCAACGTTTCCAGAAAAACAAATGAAGACATTTTTTGAGGTCACACCAAAAAAAGGTCTTTATGATCTTTTGGAGAAAATCTGTAAGCAAAAGTCGCACGGCAACTTTGGGGAAATTTGCGCAAAAATTCATCGCACATCAAAAAATATCATGCTCCTGCACCTATGCTGCGAACATTTGGTGTTTGTTCACAATACACAGTAAATGAAGCGTCGCTGTGCTGAGAAAAACGGCAGAGACCCTGAAATGTGGTCTCAGCCCCAGGTTTGATAACCCCTGTTATAGAAGATAGTAGAATTTTTAATGTTTTTGAACCCCTGTTATAGAAGATAGTAGAATTTTTAATGTTTTTGAACCCCTGTTATAGAAGATAGTGGAATGTTTAAGGTTTTTGAAAGGCTTTTTCAGAGTTTATTGAGAATTTGGTGCAGAAATTGCATAAGATTGAAATCCTTCGTGTAATTTGCAGTTTGCATAAAAATATAGCCCTTGTCCCAGATTTGTTTTGATGAGAGTTGAGTCATCAAAAAGCTGTGGTTGTGCTGATGATCGCCATGTGACGTTTGAAACAAGAGAGCAAGTATTTTCGATTAAATCGACGTTTTGAGCGGTCCGAATTCTATTTGTGTGTTACGCGATAATTTGACCCACATATTTTCTTCGAATCCATTTGTTTCGAAAACACATGTGGATATCGTTCGTTATTGAGTTTAACTGTAATCAAATAACCTCTTTATTACGCGATAAAGCCAACCTAGGGTGACCCCACTTTTTTCAGTGGTGTAGTATATGATTGCTTTGCAGTTTCACAAGCTTATATCGTATATGTCGGCTGTATACTCTCCTGCTGTAGACGCCTAAACACAAAATATGTGAAAATATAAACTTATGTAGAACATTCCCCCTGAAGGAGTTTTTTTCAGACTGTTGGTTCATTAAAATATCGTCCATCGCGTTGTCACAAGCCTCACACTGTACCCTCCGACTGTCGTGATCCCATCTGCGAATAGAAACTGAGCAGTGTCTGCATATAATTAAATCTGGTTACACTTACGGTACTGTTATCGAATGCTGTCAGAAATAGCAGCTGTAATAAGTGATGTTGCGGGCGCCAGGTTTGAATTTTTATTTTGCCGCAGCGTTGAACAGTTTCGTCTTGTTGATGCATATAAAGTCGGTTGTTCAAAAATTATCACACCTTTTTCATCAGCTTCTGAAACACAAAATACTCAATAAATGACATCCAGAAATATATTCTTGATCAAAATTTAACAAAATTGCAGCACCATTACATTTTGAAAAGGTCGTGCCCACGAGACATCAATTTTTGCCAATTGTTTGGTGCGACTGTACACACCAATCTCGCTAGTTTTAGGTTTGCAATTTCAGGTACGCATTACATTTTTACTCTGTGAACCGCAGACCCAGGCAGTCAGCGGAATGCGTCCACTAGCCTAACTTCATTATTCAGTCGATCTGAATCATCTTAGCGTGTTGCTGGCGAACAGGATGGTAACAATTCTGTATGCAGCGGATGCACGCTATATTTTCCTGCTGTTGCTGCTGTACGCCTTTACCAAAAATGAAACACATGCTCCTTTAATTGGTTATTTTAAAAGAATCTCGTCAACGTCATTCCAAAGTGCAACCGGTAATGGCTTATTTTCGTTGCTGTTATTATTGTCAATGGTGGCGGCAATTCTCATTGGTCCACCTACTGCCTCAATTCTTTCGAAAATTTCTGCCGAGTGAGCAGTTTCAGTTAACTGCTCACTCGGCAGAAACCCAACGCGCAGATCTACGAAGGGAAAAAAAGAAGTTTTCTTCTGACAATATCGACCATTAACGAATAGCTCTCCTTTGTCGTCAACTTAAACAAGCTGCATGCCTCCTCGTGCAAACGACTTCTGATTTCTGAATTCTTGAATTCTTGAATCAGTCTCAGCACTAAGCTTCAGTGTATTGGTGAAGCAATGAACCACAATTTATTGAAAAAAAAACATGGTTTTCGTTTATTTAGGTGATGATTTGTTAGAAAACATAGCTAACAAATCATTATGCGCATTAGCACACCGGTGGTTGAACAGACCCACAAATATTTAGGGATAAGATAACCAGGAGTTTTAAGACCTAAGAATGTGTGTATGTTGGTATCTGGAGGCCTGATAGACTCTTCTACCATAAAAATCCCTACATCCTGGCATTTTTTCTGAAAATAAACAGCCTCATCTCTGAGTAACATTGAAATCAGGAGAACTCATGAATAACAAAGGTTCCGTGATATCGCAGAGCACTTCGTAACTTTAAAAAATATGTGCCTTCGGTCTGAAACACGTCGTGGTTACCCGATCAGGGTTGAAAACAAATGCAAGCGTTGAACTGAGACAAAGTCATGTTTTTCTCGCACTGCAAATGGTGTTAGAACCCGTGGAAACGTCTGGTATTGCAGAAAATGCGAGTGGCGAACAGCCAGGTTGATTGTGGTTTTGACTGGTGATCGACATGCTGCCTACTTGGGCTAGGGCATTAGCGCGTAATATGCGGTGCGTGTAAATTTCACCGGTGTTTTTCTTGCAAATCCATTTCGCGGCGTTAAATGTTTACTTCAGGGCGAAACTGCGTACATCCGTGTACGCGTGGACAGTGATGCCAGACGTAGCCCCTCGCCGAGGAGATCCCGATCTCGCAGCGGCGGAAGACGAAGGTCGTCATCCCGTTCTCGATCGAAGTCGCCAGATCGTCGCCGATACTCACGCTCCAGGTCAAGATCATAAACCCACTCTTCTGAAATTAGGAAGTTTTGGAACATCACTCGGCGTTTTGTGCGCGTTGCTTTGGCCGCCAGCTGAACGAAATCACTGGCGTGCCCAGCGATTTCCTCTGCAGTGCTAGTCAGCCGCAGCCTGCATTTATCTTTTTTAAATATTTTTTGTAGTGACGCACAAGCGTGCCGGTTACATTGGTTGCGCGTGAAGATGCACATGGTCTTTCTTGTAAATATAAATCGAAACAATGCTGAAGATCTGATCATCTGTACTGTAGAAGTGAAGCCATCAATCGATTTTCTCTTGCAAATGCTGTTCGTGTTTTAGCATTCGCTTACTCGGCGTATTACGACATGCTGCTGCTGCTAATGTATCATTCATTACCTACAAATTTTGGTTACTACTGGTTTTGTCATTGCTTGACTTTAGAACGAAATGCTAGGCCGACGAAAAATCAAGGTCGGAACAACTTACTATTTTTCCAATCACTAAAAGTTTATGTGATGCAAGATGTGAAAATCTATCAAACAATTTTTGACCCTTACTGAATCAAATATATTAACCGCAGTTACAACGTGACTCTTAAAATCTCAATTTGCAATTAACTTTGACGAAGTGTCATTTACCCACTTTACACTGCACTGTTATCGGATTGACGCGTGAACGATTCGTCGCCCTTGGCTTACCTTCGTGAACGCACTTGCGAACTCGATGTTGGGTCGTTTTTACACTGCAAGGAGTTCGAAGATTTGCTTCGTGCCCTTGGCCTATGGTATTGCGAAAGCTAGGGAATAGGTTAAAATGAAAAGGTGAAAACTGATTCCACTACAGAAAGGTGCTTTTTGTAGGTGTAGTTGGAATCGCCGAGACGTGACTTTATTTAGCGTAGTCCGAAAAAGAACAGCCAGCAGAGAAAATCGTAGACAACTGCTGGGCGATGATGTCATGAACACCGCGTCGCATCATATTGCACCAGTGATGCCACTCTGTTGTTACGGAAAAGTACTAGATTTCATGATAAAAAACACTAGATTCGTAAAAAAACACTAATAGATTACCAAAGCAAACTTACAAACACATATTGTGCAAGTCATTGTAAACCAGAGACAAAAAAAACTGGAAATAGCAGCAACAGTTGTGTTTGTTTGTACAGGTCACTGAAACTTTTAACAGATGACCACAGTTACTTTGCAGTTTGACTCAAACCAGATTTTATTGTCTCGCGATATCTTTTTATTTTTATGAAAAGCAAACAACATGAGGCTAGCCAGGATAGCTAGAAAGGGGAGCAAAACAATACTGCAGAGGCTTTACAGAAAGCATAAATTTAAGATTTAATTAGGTAGAATTTTTAGCAAATTACAATCGCACTAAATCAAAAGGTCACAGTTACAATTACACAAAATGGTGCGATTAATTACATTCAGCTCACTCATAAAAAACACTAGATAGCCATAANAAACACTAGGAGTGGCATCGCTGTATTGCACTCTTCAAGTGACTTTAATAGAATTTGAACAGCTTCTACAGGGCAGGAAATGAAAGTTTGTTTTTACATTGCAAATCCACTTTGTTCATTACAGTCAAGATCATTAACCAGTCTGTTCTCTGCAATACAACAGAGAGTCAAATATGACGATTCACAGCACTTTGTAAGTAGTAATATATGAACAGTCTGTATTGCAATTGTAGCCTATTCCACAAACTTTTATGACTCATTTTATGCGTTCCATTAAGAACTGAAGAAATCATAGCCACATAATCGGGATACAAAGTTCAACGTGTATACTGAAGTCATCCACTTCCCATATTAAATATTTTGCACTGAGGTTGAATCACTCTACTACACCAAGGTGTAATGAAAACCTATTAATCAGTGGGGTAATAGTCCTTCAGCCCAATATCTGATGTCTTGTAACCTACCGAATAATCTTGCAGTTTGCTCAACCGATTCAATTTTGTTGGTTGTTTCTGTAACTAGGTGTAGTTAGCATACAGACAAAACTACAGTATTAAATAAGTTAATCCGTCATTTTTGCTACAGATTAGCTTGAATAGGCTAATCTGTTCCATGGTAGTGGTTTTAGCATACAAGTACAGAAAAGGTTGCACAAGGCTTAATACAAACCACCCAACCTCTTCCGCTCGAATCCCTTATCGGGTTCCCAACCTACCTCTGCTACTTGGATTCGCTGAATCGGGTATGGTTGAAAAAATGCGCGCTGTCGTGATTGGTGGGATTCCCAATCCAACGCGAATCCGATAACAGTGCAGTGTAAAGTGGGTAATTGATTGCATTGAATTACGATCGGCTTAGTCACAAGCAGTGGCGTAACTGGCAGGGGGACGAGCCCCCCCCCCTGGCAAGATA
>JGI24021J15306_10002706_pt1 | contig 19433 bp, 13 predicted proteins | sample Ectturendosymbi1_FD_15306 | JGI IMG/M metagenome (IMG submission 15306)
GTCTTGCCTTGGCTCCCCAGCCCTAATGCCACCACTGGTTCTTATCATTACAGTAGCCATGTTCAGATCAAGCAAAACACAGCTGTTAACGATTGAACCACGTCAAGCAAACTCCAACCTAATTTGGACTGCATCTCCAACCTAATTTGAACCCTGACACAGGCCCGTAGCCATTGGGAGGCATTTGGGGGCACTGCCCCTCAAATTACTTTTGTTCCCAAAAGAATTTTGTTGTGCCCAAAAGAAATTCTTTTGAACATATAACAAAATTCTTGCTCCCTGGAAATGTATCTTGCCCCTCCAAAAGATAAAACCTGGCTACGGGCCTGCCCTGACAACGCTGTGTAATAAGGCAAGTTGGTTACAAGCTTCTTCAACAAATGCAGCGCTATTATGCAAACACTTCACACGGTTTTTTTTCTACCCACATTTTTTCATTGACAACCAAAAGCGTAGAGAAAATACAATGCAATAGCACAAACGAAGGACATTGAACAAGAAAGAAGTAAAACGTACAATAATGACACCTTTCGTAACGAACCTCCAGATACGTAACTAGTGACGGATTTCGACATAGGTCAAATAAGCCATGGGTTGGGGCCTCGCGCTTTTGGGGTCCCGCGCAACTCCTTCCTATGACGACTCGTCATTAACTTAAAATTTGAGGAACTGCGCAGAGGCATAACTTCACCAATTTACTTTGAAACGAGCGAAAATGCAAACGTGTCCTTGTCTCTTATCAGTACTTAAACAACACGATAATGTTGTTTGCTACGCAATCTAAAAGAATGACAATACTGCTTTTCATCGGAATTCTGCAATGTCTGGCGGTCTTGCGTTGTTGCGAGTTTTTTTTATCAGTTGAAGACTGAACATCAAGTAAGAAAGTGCTGTGTGAAAGACTTGAAACTGAGCAGCATTTCTGGGCGCGAGAGAGCTGCAGGCCGTCTGTATGACAGTGGTAATAAGCCGTAGCGTGGTCAACCCAAAATGTTTTGGGGGGCCAATTGCTTTGACTTTAAGCGAGCAACAGTATTTTGTTAGGGACACTGCCTGTCAGAGCACAAAATGACAAGATGTGCTGGAAATTTGGGGTGCATGGCCCCCTTGCCCCTGGCTACGCCTATGGTTAAAAGAAAAGAATGTAAATGAAAGAATAGTACTAACTTTATGTTCAATCTTCCACTGACAAAAAGCTCGCAACAACGAAAGAACGCCAGACACTGCAGAACTTCGATGAAAAGCAATCTTGTCAGTATTGGATGCTACATTTGGTTGTTCCCACAAACAGAGATTGTTTGTTGAAGCTTTATATGTTAGTTAAAATCAGCTAGAACAGTTTCTCGTGAGTTTTACTTAGAAAAACATATCTGCAGTGACTTGCTTCACGTGGTTAGCTGAGGGAATGGCGACAATACTCTGCAGTGCAAAACACACCATATAGGTTCGAAAACCGCGCATGAGTATTTAGGTAAAAGCTGACTTTACATTTGGCGAAAACCGCAGTAATTCGTGTTTACGTCGAACCACTTTGCAGCAGCAAGTTCATTCACACACGGCCAACTGCTGTCAGAAATTAGTAACAAAGTAACTGGGTAGCCTGCAGTGCTGCTATTTCATTTGACTACATTTTGCTTGACGACAAGGAAGTTCGTTTGCAACATTTGCAACAACAGCAATGATTATATGGATAAATAGTGTGGATCGGAAAAGGTCTGTAGGTGCAAAAGGTTTTGACACACATCCCCAATCGAGTTGGACACCCATGGGTTACTGCAACCAATGCTTGATTTTTTCAGTGTAAGCCTAACATCTACTTTTTGCTTACTGAATTAAACCATTTGCTTTCCTTGCAATAGTTCCCTAATACAAAACAACAGTCAGTGAGAACAGCTATTTAGTATTGTTGTTCTCACGTAATACCTGTGCTTCTTCCAATTCATGTACAAAAACTTTCCTAGCTCGTTTTCTGCGAAAATTAAGAACCAACAAACAAAGGCAACTGAACGATATTACACTCGCCCCAACAATGCTGTAGACTGATGGATGTTCTCCCAAGAACAGGAATTCTAATAAAAATGCAAAAACAACTTGTGTGGTCATGACAATGGTCATCAGGCTTGCTTCTTGCACTTGCAGGGCCATTGTTTCAAAGATAATCGAGAGCAAGGCGAACACAGAAACTAACATCATTATCATTAGGTCACGTGAGCATGGAAGCCCTTCATTGTTTTCAGCTAGTGCGTAAACGGCGGAGACGACGAAACCAAACACACTGAAATAAAACAACGATAGACTGAAATGTACGTCTGCTCCCATTTTTCGTATACATACTACAACCACCGCTTTGAGAAAAGCTGATAAAGTTCCTAGAGCTATTCCGAGTGGCCGGTGGTCTGTTTTGGTTTCTTCCAGGCTTTGCGGGAAGATAAAGGAAGGTTGCGCTATGAAGACAAGACCGGTAAGAACCAAAATCGTCAGAAATCCATCAATCCATCCATACGGTTCTGGAACGGACGAATAACACATACTATGAATGCAGAGTAAATAACTGCGGCAAATTTTGGCCAAAAAAATCTCTCAACCCGCTTTATTGATCACTGAAACATCCTTCACGGACTAAAAGCAATGGGGAACGACAGCTTTCACAAAAAACAAACGAATTCTTTGTGATTGTCCGTTATGAAAGAGATTCGCAGCAAGATATTAACTGTGCTTGGTAAGTCAAGTTGAATAGCATTTTCCAGGTCATACAGTTTGTTTGGTTAAAGATATAAATGCGAAATAAAGTTGCTGATGAAAATAAAGGAGTTCGTGATTAGAATTTAGTATTAGTGGTTATATAATGGCTAGATGAAAAAAACTGCCATGTGTTTGGTGAGGGTGTGGTTGTGAGTACTTCAGAAAAGAATTTCTAGATCAGATTGCTGTAGTTATGATTGGAACTGTTCGTGGCAAGAAAACAACGAGAAGGCAAAGCCGCCCTTGATGCCTGTCTGTGAATAAGCAGGTAGAAAGTTCCCTGCTTTGCTTTATATTCTGGTGTTTCCAATGGGATATACAAGTATGCGGTGGCTCATCAGCGTCACCAAATAAAAACGGTTTTGTGGTTATAAAAATTGTTTTTCCGTTGATAACAAAATTTTTTTTGTTGAAAACAGAAATAATTTTTGTTGTGAGGAATTTATTTTGCGCTTCAAAGATGTTTTTTCTGTTGTTAAAACAAAACTTCTTGCATTGCTAGAAAACATTTTTGTCACGCCTGGCTCATCATAGTCAGCACGTCTGTGGTCAGTCCGTTAGACTGCGTCATCCCGTCCGATCACGTTGCAGTCGATTACGAGGTTGGTCGCTTTAGCCGTATTGCCTATGATGTGTTAATACAAAACAAAACTTTATGTTCTTTCACAAATGAAGCAACAACGTGCATGCAGATATATTTTCAAGACTTTTTGAAGACCCTTAAACAAAGACCGTTTCAAACTCTACTGTATTCCCTTCAGATTAAAATGTCGACTTTCGACTACAAAATTAGGCATTTATCTGACAGGCGGAGTTCGCGCACTCATGAAGAACGACGGCAAGTTTTCCTTCCAACGCCGACAGAATGCTTGTCGGACTGATTAGAAGGCATCAAATAAAATACCTTCTTTATTGTTATGGAAGATATAAAAAAAATTCTGAACCATACAAAACTTATTTTCCAAACAAAGTAGAGAGCTGGTAAACTACAATCTTTGCCTGTAGGGTCTCTCAAAGTGCAGTGATTGCACTTTTACACTGATGGGACACCACGGCGTTACCGTGCCTCAGTTCATGGGAAGTACACTGTCTATTGAATGAAATCCTTTCTCAGCACAGAATCAGAAACTAAGATCTTATAGAGTATATATTTCGCCTACAAAGTAGGCATCATCAGCTCTTATTCAAATATAATCCATGGGAAAGTATGAGCTCGTTTAAATGCAATCGCTGCTAATTGTTTATAAGGCGGTTTGTCTACAGTATGTCAACCTGATGTAAAATTTTGTTGCGCAACCATCATTGGAACAGCAGTATGCATTGCAGAAGTATTGCCACGGTGAGACTGATGAGATACGACGGGAAAAAAGATATTGGAACCACAAACAGGTTCTTTTCAGCAACAATTCCAATTTTGTTTAGGCAGCACTCCGCATCTGTTCCTTTTGCTGTTCCAAATCCTTTGGTCAATCTTTCAACTCCGACCTTGCAATTTTACAGCAAGACTTGACCAAACAATTTTTTTGGATTTATTCTACGCAAAAGAATTTTCCCTGAACTCATTGTCGTTTTGACAGAGTTTGCCAGTAATATTACATTTGTATGTAGGCATTCTGTCCTGGACAGTTTTGACTGGGTGGTTTTGGGTTTGGAGTATCTCCGCAACTTAACAGAATTGTAGAAACGAATGTGGTTTGGTAATGGTTGACTTATACGCTTTTATTATTGGTCACATCTGAAAATGCACATTTAAACGTTTATCACATCACTCGCTAACTTTGCACAAGGAAATGAAATATTTGTTGTACATTTTTGGGCTACTTACCTTTCAACAAAAATGTACAAAGAACAATTTCATAAGTTTCAGACGTGTTGGTTTTGTTTTAAATAAGTATCTGTATTGGGACATGACAAAAATCTTAGCCTTTTAAAAAGCAGTTATCACCATCTGTTTTTACTTATTGAAACTTCTGTGACTTAAAAGTGAAATTATCACTATGCGTAAATTGAAGTGGCCAATTACACCTCCACACGCTGCACTTGCTACTGCGCCTCGTCACGGTGCAAATACCGGGGCCAAATAAATCACAACACCCTTTTGCAAAGACAAGCTGAAAAACGCACATCAGTGCAGCAACTATACGTTTTAAGGGCACGGCAGAGATTATTTGAGCAAGCTTCGCTTTTGACAAAATGCCCTTACCTTTTAAAACGGTAAGTGAAAGCAAGCCAACCATCACAATATACGTTAGCATGATGGCCGTGGCGTCACCAACCGGAAGCAGTGTGAAATTTAGATACAGAAGTGTTGAAGCAGCCGTCCCTGCCACAACTCTTATGGCCAAAGCTGCATTCAGTGACCGATTGCGTCCAACCGTAACCTGACGCCGGTGCGTCACCAACGGCAGTAACACAATGTACTGCACAAACCACCGCATCATCAAAATCTCTCCTGCGTCAGCTGTTTGCACCAGTTTTATGCAAAGCGATGCGGCAGCACCGCACAATGCTGCCGACAGAGCATACGAACATCCTAACACAGTATTGCACTTAAATCCTTTACGTTTCTTTCTGCTAATGTATGTGGCCAAGCATTCCATTTCTCTGTTTTTAACAAGCTGATATAGCTGCTCAAAATCTAATGATTAAACTCTGAATACAAAAATATCAAAACATTACTACGACTTCAAATGCGGATGGCAACTCTCAGCAAAACTAATCAATACGGTTATGTAGCTACTTACTGGATTTAATTTGCCAAATTAGGACTAGTCTGCTCACTGCAACCACGGAAACGTAGACCATTTTGCTACTATGCCAGGGGCAGCAAATACAACCTCTTTTCTTTCTGCTTACGGTTCTACAGTCACAGAATTCTGCGAATCCAGCACCTCTTTGTTTACATTTTGGTGCTTACGTGTCACCTTTTCATGACAACGGTCAGTGAACTACTGCACAATAATGCACATCGACTGTTTGCACCCTGGCAGGGTTCTCACACAAGTGATTTTAACCACACGCTTTCCTCCGTTTTGCCAACTTTTGCAATTGTTTGCTTTTCATTTTGTATTTTCAACATGCGTGGATCAGGCACGTGGCTATACAGAGGTTGGTCAAACTTACGCGCGAATGCCAAATGCTGAGCCGTGGTGGACGGTTGAATGCATATTGGCCTGAAGCATTAAGAATATTTTTAGCTTTTTCTAATAATGTGCAAGAGAAAATGTTTACAGTGTTTTAACAGCAGCTCAAACAAGACCTCAACCGCATTCTAACTAACCCACGCCCGTTACAAAATGCAGGAAATTTAACGTGTTCTTCTATAAGCGATACACAGGCATACGAGCATTGCGATCGGCTTTTCTTGCACTCCAGCTATGATAAAGCCAATGGTTTAGAGTAGCAAATGCATTTGACAAGGTATACGCAGGCGTGATCAGTCGTGAGAGTAATAGCTGCTTTTCCCACACCTGCGCAAAGTGACACATGTAACTCAATCCGCATCTTGCATTGCGCGTAGTCGCAGCATCAAGTCGAACAGGTTCCAAATTGAAAGACTCCCAAGTCCCACTCGTCTGCTTGGTAATAAGATAAGCGACAAGTAAATCAGTCATTGGATTTAACCACTTCCGTTGACGTATCCACGAGAGTGGGATATCTTGTCATTTGTTCGTTTGCAATCGCTCGCTGCAATCAGTCAGGTAAGACTTACGAAGGAATTTGTACAGTTAGATGAAAGTCAAGTACAATGTTTTGAGCGGCTTGAAATACGTTACTGAGCGTTTTACTCACGGAATGCAACTCATACACTTTTTTCTTGCACTATTCTTTTTATGTCGCTTTCTTCTGCTGAATGCTTGTTTAGCGCAATAAAATTTTTGAAACCTCGAATAAGATCTACCTTGATAGACGACAGTTTAATAACTGGACTAGGGCTGATGTATATTCACAAAAATATTGAAAGTGATTTGAAGGTGGTCGTTGACGTATCTTCGTTACTGACGCGCAAGAGTAATTTTGTTATGTAAAAGAACCGCTGAAGGCTTTCAGTGGCGGATGAAGGCTCATTGGTGCCATAAACGTTAACCAACGTTGGTGTCCTCTTCCTTTCTACTGTGATCCAGCCCATTTTAGTTGTTGATCTGTCTGACCAGGTATACTGTGCAGGTAAAGCAACGTAAAATACAACACGCATGAAAATATTTCAGAAATATATCAAAGTTACAATATCCACGACCCTAAAATCATTTTTCTACATTTTATTTTCGCAAAATAACTGATTACATCATTAAAATTAATTATTTTCAGAATGTCTGCTTCAACTGCTACTGTACAAAGTGAGAGTCTTTTCTTGAAAAATTCGCATAACTGATCACTGTAGATTTTTAATAGCCGAGCGGTTGTAACCGCGTACAATCATACAGGAGGTTTGCTCACGATATTTTCTTTGACATGGCAGGGCTTCAAAGTCATTATGTCGACTCTTTGAAATAGCTCAGTTTGTGATTGTTGTGTTAGTGTCAACGAACATGTGCTTTTCTTGGATATGCTTCTATAAGTTTGAATTGTGAAGTTTATAAAATAATGATGAAAACCTTGGTACATAAATCTTTCTCGAAATTCGCAAGTCGGAACATTTTTCGACAATATCTCTATCGCTTTTTCCAATAAAACAACTTTTGCTACATTCTAAACTGAAACCCGCACCACGTTTACTCGCTTTGCCCAACAAAAATCTTCGATCGACCACTCCATAGTGGTCCAACATTCACATAGACACCTATAGCCCAGAACCTATACATCCTGTCACACATCTAGCAAAGGGGTTCCCAACCTTTCTCTGGCCTTGCATCTCTTCATCATTTCGACAAATGAGTATGTACCCTTAAAATGTCTTGTGACAAAAAAGCTAAGAAAAATAACAAAAATCTGGTGAATTGTTAACAGAATTTTGTAGTTTTACAACTATATAAGTAGACTCCGTTTTTATGTCTCCGTGTAAATATATTTAACAGTAAACATACTATGATTTAAAAAAAATAATATTCACCGACATATGTATACACATTTGGAAATAAAACTACATAAATATACTTTCTCTTTTTTAAATATACCCCTTCAGATAGGCAAACATCCCCTTACGCGACATATACCCCAGGTTGGGAGCCCTTGATATAGCAAACCTAAATCATACCTTTTTACCCCTCAATATTGCTATCAACTTCTTACTCTTCTCAAAATTTCCACCTGTGACCAGGGTTGCGGAGTCGGAGGTAAAATATGCGACTGCGACTACAACTGCGACTCTGACCTTTCCAGAATTTCCATATCCGACTTTCCAAATTCTCCGACTCCCACCTTTCCAAAATTTCCGACTCCGACTCTTTAACACAAAATAAATGAAATTTGTCTGTTAAAATCAATGGAAATCGTGGTGCACAGCAAGAAATCTCTGTTTCAACAAAAGTTTTAAAAGAAATTGTACCATTTCAACAGGAATCCCAATTGAGGAGTTTGATGCAAAAATGGTCCAACTGGACATCCGGAGTCGGAGTCGGACAAAAAATCCGACTCCGACTCACAGTGTGGTTAGGAATCCGACTCCACCAAAAACCTCCGACTCATTCTGACTCCAGCTCACTCTGTCTGTGACCGCCTCTAATCACTAGAAGTTTATCTAAATGTCTAGTTATTTGAACTGTGTAGAAACCTTTCACCGATACACACCGCATCATCAAACATTCACATTGCACCAGCACCTACCGCAGTGTCCAATTAATCCTTAATTTTTAATCCTGTTACTTCTCTCCTCATGTAATCCTACATTTCAAACTCCAAACGGTTACGTAAACCAACATCGCATATGCAAATTCTTGACACTACACAACAAGGGTGACAAGCATGATGCACTGCCATGAAAGTTGCTCAACATTTTGAAATGCGCCAATCTTTTGCAAAAGAACTTGCTGAAGACGCGCTAGGATCTAAAAAGGTTTTTCTAAATTTTTGCGCCACGGAGCGCCATTTGTGAATCTGTTTTCTCTCGAACCCTTATCAATTTTTACCCAAAATAGCGTGCAAAGATAATACAACACGAAAAATAAATGACATTGAACAACATTTTATTGCACAAAACTGAAAACATCAATGGGACGGTTGGGATTGCTTCTACTGCACAATTTATTGTCATCTCTATTTCTGACAGGCAAACTCGTACATCGATGTCTACGGTAACGGGATCTGTATTTTGTCTTGATATTTGTAAGTGCTGAATGTGCTGTCTTACGCATATAATTGTTGGTAAAAGACAATAAAATTTTAGTTGACTTTTGTAAAGGAAATTTGTATTCGTCCTCAGCATTTCACCAGGATCAAAGAGTTGCTTGATTGAAACCAGAGGTGACAAACATGCGGCCTGCGGGCTGCATGCGGCCCGCAAAAGAATTTCGTGCGGCCCGCGAAGCATTCAGGCGAGACCAGCAGTCTTGAACTATCAGGTTTCATAGTATGACTAAAAAGTTGTGCGGCCCAATTACTCAGCGGTAACTGACAATGTGGCCCGCGACAGCAAACAGGTTCGTCACCCCTGATTTAAACCAATAGTTAACTTCGATCAGTCGACAATTTGGCTAATTATTCTTCTTCTCGTTCTGACAGATCAGGTTTTGCAACAACAAAAGAGTCTTCTAAAATAGAATGAAATATATCGCAAGAACGAACTTTTGCGATTGCAAAAGTTGGCGAAACCATTCAATTACGAATCACTGCTGTAAATACTTGTAACCGTGTACTACAAACTATGAAGTGCTTACGTTCGACTTTTTTATTTTTTGTCATAACTTCACATATCCTCTATGTAGACTTTACGGACCCAAGTTTGGGAAACCTTGATCTAAAATGATCAATATAGTACTTTCAGCTTGTATAGGTTGCTAACCCAATTTCGAGATTATCCCACACCGAAGAAAAGCTTGAAATTTTGAGCAGAAAGTGTTTATGCGTTGCTTGTCAAGTTAATTTTTATTCTATTGCTGAAAGAAAATGTACAAATTTTGGTGGCGGTCATTTGGAGTCGTGTTTCTCCTATTGCAGAAAAAAATTATCCTTCCAAACAGCAAGCAATTGTTTCTTTAAATACCAAGAGTTCTAATTACGTTTCAGTAGATCCAAACTGAAAAACAGATACCAGTCTTGACAACGAACATTAAAGGGCAGCGAAGCTTTTAATAAAATCTAAAGCTCTATTAGTTCAGACAAAAAGTAACGTATACAACAATTAACCGCAAAATATCAAGATCAGGCGAACGCTATGATGTTAGAAGAGAGACACTGCTGTTCTAATAAAACCTGAGCACTGTACTGTAGAATATCTCACTAAATAAAAATTCCAACCCCCCTTCAAAGAATTCGAACCACCCCACAAAGTTAGCAATCCTAGCTACGAACCACTGCCTAGTGCCTGTTACACAACTTTTCATCGCCAGGCATGCAGTTACAAGTTTTCAGGAAACAAGTGACAGAACTAAACAGAACTAATGATCTTAATGCCTGAGAGAGGTCAGAGTCCATTGTATCAACGGTGGCCTTTGTGGTACCCCTGAAACAACTCTAGAGTGCACAATGATCAGTAAAAAGAAACCTATGATAAATTGTTACTAGTTATACCAATTTCATTGAAACTTTCCATTCATTTTTCACAACATTCTCGATTTTGTGAAGCCCTTGTGGTTGTGATGCCCCAAGCTTGTTGGTGTTAAAGCTATGGTTCAGAAACTTCTGGCAACTATTTTTCGCTTTACAATAGTACAGTAATAATGAACTGTGATTACATCGTACTTGGTGATTGTATTTTTTATTGTTGCCATCCGAAAAACATACTTAACATTGGCCACAACCTTGCATCCACCTGCTCATCGGTCACAGTCCATTGTGGCTTTCGATTTCTTGGCCACCCCTCAAGTAGGGCCGCTGAAAACCATAAATCTGGAGATGACTCAGCAAGAAAAAAGCCACAACGAAATGCGTACTGCAACCACAGCAAAGGAAGTTTTGATTAGGAAATTAGTTAGTCGCCAGACGTGTCTTTAAACATAAGGTGCATTTTGCGGTACGTGGAAGCGGCGCATGTTGTTGAAATCGTTGCACGCATCTCTACGACTGCGTGGCGATGCATTTCGGTGAATTATAAAATGTGGGCCAATGAATCTTTTTCTTTCGCGTGAAAATCAATGAAATGTTTTTTTGCACCTGCAGACCTTCTTTAAGGCGTTACGCACGTTCAATTTTTAAATTTCTGTGGCTATGTTCGTTAATATCCTAATTTGATCTTTGCGCAAGCAGGCAGACACAGAAAACAACACATTTTCCAACTTCCAGGCAGTGCAAGTTAATAATAAGATTGCTAACATCTATTCTGTTTGTTGGGCAGATTTTACTTTTGATGCTGTGTAAACTGATATAATTAACCAGCGTAAGTTTTTAGAGAAATGAAAGTACAGTATATTTTGATCATTTACCCCGTTAGAAATTTCTGAATCTGTTCCTGGGAACACGCAGGCAACGCTGAAAAGTAACAAGCACTGAAACAACGCTCCAGCAATTGCATTCGGTAATCGTAATAAAGTGTTTCATCGTGGAAAAAATGGAGACCTGCAAAAAGACACTTCAAGCGAGCGGATGAAAACGTTAGATAAAAATGCGCATCGTTCAACAAAAGTGTACCTTTTGCACATTTGCCAAGCATACATTTACATGCAACAAGAACGAACAAGGTTTCTTTCACTGCAGTTGAGCACTGAGTGAAGATACTATCTGATTGCTGCACAGTAAAGATTATTTCACTTGTCCCTGAATGCTACCTTTCCTACACCAAGATATTTGACTTGTTCAGGAAACGTAACACGCACACCATTCAGAGCTATATCAGGCGTCACAGGTTGTTCATGGTTTTTACCATAAAAAAGCATAGCGACTGTCCAGTTACAATTAAAAATAATTTCGTTTTTAGCAACATATAGTCACAACAAATATTCAGGAGTTGAAGAACATTGATGCAGGGACCAAACACGTATATCATCAGCAAGCAGTAAGTGATTCGCAAATAATTCTCCCACAGTGCATACGGCTCTGGCTGAATCCAACTGGGTTGAGAGTTTTTCAAGGTAAACAGGGAATTGATATTAACGATCAATAAGGGACCTTCGGATTTTAAACCTTGCATCTTTCATTTTAGAAGCTACATGTCATGTCGATGACGAATGCATTTGCAACAGCCACTACTGCAAGAAAACAAATTATTCTCGATGAACTGGGCGTAGCTCAGACCCAGCAAATGCTTTGATCAATACAATTTGTCTTTGGCTGAGTGCACCCGACCCGTTGGATCAGACAGTAAATTTCACACAAACGCCAATTTCGAGATTTGTGCACACTAACTGTTCTAATTGAATGCATTCACTGTGTTAGCATTCATACAGAAAATTCCCAATCACAAATGCGTAAGAAAGCACCAAATCAATTCTACTTTTTTAAAAATGTCTGGGGGGAAATCCTCTCCATACCAGTGTTGATCGGAATCCGGTTACAGGACTGGATACCGACAAGATACTGATATTCTAACCGGAAGTGGATAACCAAATTTTGTACTTAACCTAGCCGGTTTAGGATAACGATATCTACAGTAAGTGAAAAATCTGTTTTCTTTTGCCATTCGTCAATAATTTTTTAGGGTTTAGAACTACTAATAAAATAATTTTTTTCAGAAATGTTCTTTTGCACAGCCACAGAAATAAAAGCACTAAATTTCATCCAAGTACTGAATCGTAGGCAAACGCATTTTATTGAGTGAGCAGTGAATGACTTTTAAATGTATCTCAGCCTGCCCAAACTTATGAAAAATCCAGCCGTTTCAGCTATCTTACGATAATAATTATTAGATGTGCCATCTTGACTGCAGTGGTCTCATTTTGTACGGATTTTAGCAAGATAAATATACTGCTAATATGTTTTTTTGGCACTGCTGCTATCAATTATTCAAAACTTCCTCGGGAAACGAAACTTATCTTGCAAACATCTGTCTACCACGTGGTGCTGCAGGAAAACAGTGTGTCACGACGGGCAAAATTACGGAAACAAAAAATGATGATGACGCCATCAGCAAAAAAACGCAGCACTACCGACTGTTGCAGCGATTGAGGAAGCATGTTATGCTCAGTACAAAATTACCAAACTGCTATGTGTAAAGTTCCACAAGCAGACAACATTTTGTCACTGACTTTGCACGCCATGTTTGCTTACGCGTAGTGTTTGCTTTGGTTATATGCAGTTCAGCTTTCATTTCTTTTGCTGTGAGGCAGTTTTTAGGATTTCACTGCAAACATGTCGCTTTTGCGAATGTAATTTTGTAAAAGAAATTTTTTCTCATCGTGGCAGATATTCCTAAAATTACCTTTTACGCCTTTACTAAAGATCATTGCGCTGATTTCTTATCGTGAAATTGGAGCAAGGTAATGAACGTCATTCCAGCGTGTGGTTGATATTTATGGCGTGCAAAAATGATAAACAGCGCGGCTAAGGCTCCCGTACGCCGCTGAGCTACACACCTTTCCTATATTTTTATTATGACTTGTGCAGCAATCTGGAGCACGACAACCCGTTCAGTTTAGCAAAGTAAAACCGGGTATGCCAACAAAAACTCCACATCTCTGTAACCACCAACGCTTTGTACAACTATTTTCCTGAAAATTGCAAATGTTATTGCGTTTCATATTCGTGAAGAGGTCGTTACTCATCGATCACGGTTTTGCTATCGGCTGGTTGAAGCTACTGCGCGAGGAAAACGAAGCGAAGCGGTTGAAAACTAGCATTGTGCACCAAACACATTCGATTTGGGCAAAACGCATAGCGCAATAACTGATTGTGTTGCTTAAGAAACACCAGTCAATATCTGCAATCGCATGGACAACGCTGCTCACGACTGACATCGCACAGTGAAACGCGTGTTTTCTATTCAGCGTTGGTGTGCACACTGCACATTGCACATCGATTTTTGTTAAGCGCAAGCCTTAGCTTTCACGAGTGCAAACTTTTTGTTGCTGAGCTTGCGATCGCTTTTTTGTAAGCAGCTATGAACGCTGTGGTTGTCTGTAGCTAAAATGTTGTCATTCACGTTTCTCAAGCACAATAGTTTTTCCATATGACTCACATCATTTGATTCGAAAAGGGGAAATTCCGTAGTTGTTTTCATTTCAGTTGCCTAAATCAGGTCAAAACTTATAAGATCAGTGCGACTACGCTATTGGAGGCGACAATAGTCTATGCACCCCTCTGGCGCCTCAACATGCAGTAAAATGGACTTCAGGATTTCGAAATGAACCGAACAGCACGATTAACTCAAAATTGCGCAAATCTACTCTCGTGTGCTATCACATGCCGTTGCTTAGCAACGACGGCTGAAATGTCTGGGCTGACGCAGAGAAATAGCACCAATTACTTCCTGCAAACTGCATATGGCAGCAAATCAATCTTGCCCACATGTCCTGTCTCGAACACTGGAAAAGTTTGAGCGCAACGAAGCAAACAAAAACTTTTGCTATAAGGACAACGCTTTTGTTTACGAAAATCAGAATGGGTTTCCGTTATCGAGCAGGCAAGGCTTGCGTCACAGCGTTTGGCAATCTATCTGGCTATTCGTGGGCAAGCTCAATAGTACTGCATCTCAGTGGGAAGGTTTATGACTATTGACAATTACGAGAACAAGAGGCCGTTCATGAACTGAAGTTTTTCAAGCCAGTTACCGTTCCTAAAGGTTTCACGCTTTTCTTTTCTATTTGTTGTTAACGTTGTAACCTGCTATTTGTCCAATCCCATCAGTTTGTAAAGGCATAAAATGTGCAATCTGGTTTAGTTGATATTTCAAATGGCGTGCTCCAGGGGTCTGTTCTGGGACCGCTATTATTCATCATGTATATTAATGATTTACCTTGATCCTCTGCATTTTGTACTGCACTATACGCTGATTATACTTATCTTTGCCTATCTCATAAAAATCATGACCATTTGCAGCATGTGGTGAGACAACAGCCTGCGTTCAAATAAATTGTCCTTAAATTACTCCAAATCAACATTTACACTCACAAAATATTTGCAAAAATAATCGCAAATCATCTGAAATTTGTTCCTTCCAAATAAAAATTAATGACAGCTGTACTTTCAACGAAAAAGGTGTGCAACGAAAATCGTGTGCTTTTCGCTGAAGGGAGCCAAATCCAGTCTTACGACTTAGAGGCCGCACAAAATATATTTTAGCACAAGTTAATTGAGACATTTTGCTTTATTGCAGAACGAAGTTTGTAACAAAAAATATCAATGGTGTTAGTTATTGAAAAACTGCTGAGGGCCGCACAAAGGGTACTTGGGAGTCGCACGCGGCAAAGCAGTGGTTCAGAACCAATGGTCCAGTCAGTGCAGTGGTTGAGAACCACGGTTCTAGTCAGTTGTAGGTAAAGCTCCTAACACAAGAGGACTACTCAGGCATGAAATTGCTTTAGCAAGGCAAACAGCTTTAGAAAACAATGCCAAATATTTTCTTTCGTTAGTAGAATTCATTTGTTGCAACCTCTCCGGTGGTGTTGCGTTGATTGTGTGATTCACCACGAACGGGATGTGCGCGAAGAACAAAAATATATGTACGTGGCCCGAACAAGCAATAATAGAGTGATCGTGGCGTGGAAGGTCTGCCTATATGAACTTGTGAACGATTGAAGGTAACGACTAGCGTACGCGGAGAGTGATCATGGCATGTGAACTCTATTGTTGCTTGCTGCCACGGTGCGAAGCTTTGCGCATATGCCGCTCGGGATTTCCGATCGCAACACATTCACAGCCTAACGAAAAAATATGCCTCCGGTTTAGACAAAGCACCAAGGTTGTTTGTTCGTTAGTTGATTTTAGCATGCAACAGGCTTTTTGGTGGTTACTGAGATATGGGAGTTTTATTAGCAATGTCCAGTTTTACGCCGCAGAACATAACGGGTTGTCGCGCGCCTGTTTTCTGAGCAAGTCATGATGAAAACGCAATAAAGTTTTACAAATGGAATGAACTGAACGCTGTACAAAAGACCTAGTTGCGCTGTTTACCATTCTTGCACGCAGCAAAAAATGTCAACTCCACTCAGATGATTTTCACTGCGTTATTTTTTAACTTTAAGATATAAAGCAGCACAATGATTTTTGAAAAGCGTTTGAGAAATTCCCTAAGCAAGTAAGAGAACATGGCTTACTTGGGGCAATTTGTACAAAGCACTTTTGACAATTTTGTGTTCAGAGGAATATGTTTCCACGCAGTCACTTGCGTTTTTTGCTGATGGGCGACTGTAGCATCATAATGTTTCCGTAGTTTTTCCGGTCCTGACTCAGTGGCTTTCTACTGCACCACCTGGTACGCACATGTTGCAACTACAAATAGCAAGTTATGTTCTGTTTTCCAGGATATATTTTTAGCGGTTGACAGCAGCTATGCCAAAAAACACCTTTCTTAATGAACTACCCTTCCGGTTTGAAACTGCTTTTTTCCAAGTGCTGTCGTCACGGCGTAACAGTAAAACTCCATCCTAAGTCAACGCTTTGATTATGTTAGCTCCTAATTACTTGGCGTTCAGCAACAGAATATAAGTAAGTTTGACAGTGGTGGTTAATTTTTGGTTTGCTTTCTTTAAACTCGGCAGTGGAAAATTTCAGGGAAGGAAAGTTTCTACTCTTTTATAGCGAGCAAACCAGAATGGTCACACTGCAATCACAGCAACTTACACACATTTCGTAGCGTGTGAATTGATACGCATAGCACTGCTACGCAGAGGATCGGTAGTTGTTTAAAATATTTTGGTTTGAAGATGCCGCTGCAAAGCAGTCGCTTCGTTGGTCAGATTGGGAGAAAGAATAAAGCGACTGATAAAATTAAACTGCTGATTACATGCACGTTAATGCGTTCCCAACATGTGAGCTTTTGAATGTTTGTCACTTTCGAATAAAATGAATCGTGCGAAACGAAAGGTTAATGCTGACGTGATAGGAACAGGCGAAAGCTTTGTAATTTTTAGTTAACTCTGCAAGAATGACTCGGTCATATTTACTTTGTTACAGAACAGGGAAAACCAGATTAGCACTGCAAACGAAATGCGTTAAGTTATCTGCAAAGCCTTTCTTGCTTTAGGTCAGTGTTTCCCAACTTTTTAGGCTTGCGGCACCCGACAGAGGCAAATATGATTTGCGGTACCCAATGGAGAGCCCATAGCTCTTTTGCTTTAAGGTTTTATGACATTTTGAAACTAAAATTTTTAATGATGTATTGAACAAAACGTTAGCTCGCGGCACCCCTGAGTATCGTAAATGGCACCCTAGGGTGCCGCGGCACCCTGGTTGGGAACCACTGCTTTAGGTTATAGTCATCGTAATGAGATTTTGTTTGCTTTAGTTAAAGTGGGAAGATCATCAGGGTAGTTTACTACGGAAAAAAATTGAATAAATGCTCCTCCGCTAAAATAATATTAGGTTGTTTTGAAACTACATCCTCTAGCGACGTGCTAGCTGATCTAAACCTCATAAGCTTACATCTACGTAGAGAAATATCTTCGCTATTTCTCCAAATAAATTTTTGATATTTTGTCCTGCCTTTTCATGCCTGTTCTAGATCATTGAAAGAATTCACTCCTGATGCTTTAGGTCACAACCAAAATGTTCAAATTCCATTTTTTTAATCCTGGCCTAAACTTCTTTCTCGGCAAGGCGTCCAGCATCTGGAACTGTCTCCCACTCACAATCAAGTCTTCAGTGAGCCACTCCATCTTCATGAATCACCTAAATTCTCATTATCGCATACGTATAAAAAAAAGTACCCATCACTTGTTAGGAATCATGCCCCATCTGACGTCCACACGTGTATGCTTCGCTTCGCCCATAGCCCGTTAAATATCTCCAAAAACAGTTAATTATCGTGTTCATCGTGTTTGTGTATGCGACGACACAGAGACTGAATTACACCTATTGTTTCACTGCAACGTGTACTGCACAGCCCGAAAAGCAATTTATAATAAGATTCATGATATTCTGACCGAATGCGGGCTTGCTCAACAATTTGAGCGGTTGGGCCACGTGCGTCAGTATTCCCATTCGGTGTGCCTGATGCATAGACGTCTGCTTCAGTTCCCGTTTTTTGGTGCTGTTGACGAGTTCCTGAAATGCTGTAATAAATTCTAGTGGTACAGTGCAATCGTCCTTGCCTATTCTTAATGCTTGCTACAGTTTAGTTTTCTTGCTTTGTTGTACTTTTGAAAGTTTGGCGTGACACGATAAAATTGCACCAGTCAGGCCGCCACCTGTAGCAAGATTGTCGCTGAATAAACACATTGTAAAGAATAGAAGATAGCGGTGTTAGCTAGGAAATGGAGGTCGTCGCCTGAGAAGAGATTTCGTTTTGAAACCAGCACCCACTCTGATTTAGTGCGAATTCCTTAAACATAGGCCCAGTTTGATGAAAGGAAAATGATGTCGCACTTGAAAACAGAACAGAAAGCAGAAAAAGGCGCGTGGTGTGAAAACAAAGTGACGCAAAAGTAATGACTGCTGAAGGATTAGACTGATTTTTTGCAAATTCTGGAGAGCAGTGACGCGAATCTTTTAACATAACGTATCGTGTTTCCACAAAAAGAAAACGCTGCACAGACCAGTGACGTCACATTCCGTTTTTGTAACAATCGCTGCAACAACACCATCTGTCGCCGATGTGACGTCTTACAATTTGCAAACGTGTGCGATCTCCAACACTCAGTCAAACGTGTTGAAAAAGCAAGAGTGTAATGGCAGGGTGGATGACTTGGGCAAGTGTTTAGACCAGTGGTTCTTAACCTTTTTTGTCTCATTTACCCTTTACCACAGTCAAAAAATTCATTTTACCCCCAACAATATTTAGTATGTCAAGGCATGGATTTTTTTGAAAGGGTCTGGGGAGGTTCCCCTGGAAAAACGTTGTGAACTTACACTCAGATACATGAATTTTTCTGCTTACTGGAACCAATTTTGGTTATGCTTGTGCGAAACTTGTCAGTCTCTGAGATGAAACCTTGATGAAATGCTCTTACGAGCAAGCATGAATACTTTTAAGAAGTGGTTCGCTGAGGTTGTTGAAATTCCTAAAACAATTTCATGCGAACCGGCATATCACTGAATCAACTGAATCAAAGGGCGAAACGTTTGGAAGAAGGAATACACAGCCATGTTTAAATTTTTCCTTTTCTGAAAAATGACAAACAATTTCAAACCAGTCAGTCACTCAGTAGTGGGTCTTTCGTGCTTGTTTTCTACGCACAAGATTTGATTTTCTGGAAACAGTGGTTGAAAGAGATACTCTCATATCATCCTTGGGAATCAATCGAGATCGATGATCGATGTTTTGTTTTGTGGTCATCATGAGGAAAACCCTGCCTCACACATATAAGTATTTTGAAAAGGTACAGTGACTTCAAATGCGCGGATAGACAGCATAGGAATTGTTTCTCCCAGTCCACATCAAAATTTGAAAAAGTCACAATTGCAAGATATGAATTTGGAATAAAGCATTGTTTAACATTGAAGATCAATCAATTCATCTTTATAAGGCGCTTTGAAAACATGAGCCCGTGCCCTGATAAACTATTTTC
>JGI24021J15306_10002707_pt1 | contig 19433 bp, 7 predicted proteins | sample Ectturendosymbi1_FD_15306 | JGI IMG/M metagenome (IMG submission 15306)
CATAATCCAGGGGGGTCAAGGCCCCTCCCTTCCCCCCTTTCCGACACCCATGGTTGTGACAACAGTAACAAAAATTGCGCTTCGTTGGCTACAATGTTATTTTCTCACTCATGTGGTATTTTCACATAGTATAAAACTACGTGACCTACCGCTATCAACAGCCACTCTTATCGCATTACTTGCCAAGATGTCTACGTTCAACAGTCACTCGCGGCCAAACGCCTACTACCTTAACTTGAAGAAAAACTTTGAAGATTCGTTTCCAATGTTATTGTTACGCAATAAAGACCTACGGTCAGCCCCGTAGCCCCTGGGGGATTCGGGGGCAGTGTCCCTCCAAATTTTTTTTTCTCCCCCACATTTTGTTGTGCCCAGAAAAATTATTTTGAAAATATAATAAAACAAAAATCTTGCTCCATAAACCCTAAAACCTACGGGCCTGCCTACAGTAGAAAGGCTACGGGCCTGCCTAGAGTAGAACAACCACTCATAAGTTTCGCATCCTGCCACTGCACGCAAATGAGTGAACTGCAAGCTCATCACTGCATGACACCAAAATAGCATCGGCAAATAATCAAATCAATTAGTTGGAGTTACTCATTGCGGGAATCAAATCAAGCGGAATTAAGCTGCTGATGTTAGGTTTTCTAGAAATTTTTGGTTATTAGTCCCAATTTCCAGGGGCGGCAGTGCCCTTTTCCCCCTGCTGACGCCCATGCCGGCACAGATGAGACAATGACATAGTTTTGGATTTTAAGCTTCCTATAGAAACGAGCCAATTTTAAGTTTTTCTGTTGCCGATTGGAAGTTTTTTGTTGATTCAATGTTCGTCTCTCGGTTGTTGGAGGGTTTGGATGCTGACGGTTTAAACTTGGTAGAAATGACATGCCGACGCTTCTGTCCACAGGGCAGTTAGTCGGCCGGCGGAGCACGCGCATAAAAACAACATATTTTCACGAGGTCAAATTCCTGTGTTTATATTTTAGAGTCTAATATAGGCAATGCAGATAGCTCGTCAACGTGTTCTGTCTTGGTGCATCGTAGCTTGCTTCGATGTGGTGGTGGTACCGATTTCAGGGTTCGTTAATCGCTTTTGATGCCAAGTGTGGCACAAAAATTTGTGGAAGCCAGCTAACTTTGAGCCCATTTGCTTAAATAGTGGCTGGGCTAAAATTACGATGAGTTGTTCTGAGTTTCATGTTTGCAAATTTTGATTGAAAGGCCAATGTTGCTTTGCTACGTTTCTACTCAGCTGTTACGTTTCAGTTTTGCATTGCACAAGCCAGTGCTACTTCATGCAACACCAGCGATCTTCTTGCTAGGCAACAGCAGAAAACAATCAAATAGCGTAGGAAACGGGTTCTCACTTTACAGCACAGCGAAGCATCCATACCATAGCCTAGCAGCTAATGAGTATTGTATGTGCCAATATTTCTGTACGCAAGCAAAACAACTGTTAATGAATGATATTAGATTGCACAGTTGGAAACAGCAAGAAGGCGTGCACAGACAGCTGTGATATGAGTCCAAATGTCACTTCATTGTCGCAGTACCACAATCTTCCACGCCAGATACCAAGAAAAGACTAGGACATGGAAACGCGCGCGCTACTCAGCCCACGTGGTTGGGCTAAGAGGCCAAGCTTGGGGTCCATGTCACAAGCGGACATGGAAACACAGTTGCCTTGTCTCCTTTGATTAACTGTTTACGCGACACGCATACGCTGATGTCACGTTTTGCACCTGAACTAAAGCTCTTGTTCTGTGTTGCAGTAGTTAATTTTTAAGTAAGTTACTAACGTAAAAACTATCTTAAGTGCTTATGGCATGATAAGCAGTTGTGGATATCAGTGCAGTGGTCAAGTCGTACATCTTGCTTGTGCTGATAAACTATTTTCTTCTGTGCGTTTGTAACAGTAAAGTAAAACTTGTTATCTGAAAACACTTGAATGGCGAAGAGGCTAATCACCGAAGTTGTTTTGCGTACATATTGCTAACGATGTTGGTCAACGAGAAAATGCGCTAAGCGGATGGATTTGCCCAACGGCCTGGATTCACATAATGTGCTACGTCGTGTTCATGCTCGAGATATTTTAACAAACGCTTTGCCGCGGTCGAGAGGACCATTCCCAGGCAAAGTTCCGGTAAAAGCTGGAACGTCTGCTCGAAATGATGGGACGGCGTTGTTTACATCTGCGCAGTTGCTGAGGCAAGTGAAGGTTTCTGACAGCCAAGCTACGAAAGTTAATGGTGACCCAGAGGCAGAAATGAATGAAGCATACGAAAATACATCTCGAATGAGAGAAGTTGAGGACATAACCATACCTGGAGAAGAGGAGTTCAAAAGCATTTGCAACTCCATTCATAAAACGCGGATCCAGTCTGATTTCGTTGCTTCTTTCACCAAGACCACAGAAAAGTTCATCGAGGTGGATAATGCCCATCGTGAAAAAGTAGCAATAACTTACGGGAAAGAAACGGACGATATAGGAGAATCCAGCATTAATTCTCGTCGGCATAAGGCTTCGTTAGTTTCTCTGTATGCTAAAACAGAGAATGCTAACAACAAAAGACCGGGGACAGATTCAGAGACAACTGCAGAAAATGGACCTAACTCTGGCAAGGCTGTGGGACGTAGGCGTGGCACCCGGACCACTGGCAACCGGACTAAACGTCATGAAGAGCGTGTGCACACCAGTGTGGGAAAACACTACATTCCGTCATATGTGCAACCTGTTAGTGACAGCAACGTTTTGCGAAGCTCACAAAACTATGTAGGAAGCTCAAATAACTTGTCCACGTTTGCCGAGAGTGTTAACAGGAGGCCTGGTGGTAAAGGCTTTGTGAAAAGACAGCACGCGCAGCGTGGTGACAATCGCCTCTCCAGCAGCTCCAGTGGAGATAGTAGTGACAACGAACCAGCACCATCAAGGCAGACACCTCCTCGTGTTTTAAGAAGACGTATGAGAGGGCATCGTAGTGGTGCTGCCAATCCAACTGTCTCGAGGAGTTCCTCACATGAGGATAATCAGACTTCTGATACATTTGGTCAAGCATGTGGACGTCGTAACAAGCATGCATTATTGTCAGATGACAGCAAATATGCAACACTTCCTGCTAACTTCAGGCCATCTTTTAAAGACGTTTCTTCTACGCCTGCAAAGGCCGCAGAAAAATATCAGCAAAACATTTTGCATGGTTCAAATGAACCCAGTGATGTTAACAAGAAAACTCTGCTCAATGTTCATAACATGATTAGTGAAGGGAAAAATTTTCCTTTGGATATCAACATGCAACACAATCAACCTGCTGTGTTGAATAATGCAACTGACCCTCATGTTGAGTATGGACCCAGATCTGTAGGATTTAGAACTAATAAGGGATCAACCCATGTGTCTGAAGACCGACATGGGTCATCAGCACAAGTTCGCAGAGCTTCCCTGGACAAAAACACTGTGCAACTGCCCAACACCACTCCTTCTGTTGATGCTATCAGACGTGTGTTTGGCACTCCTGATTTACCTAAAACAGAATTTGGTCAAGTTTATAATACTGTTAAACGAAAAGCACAAAAAGATTCCAATGGTTTATCAGAAAAATCTACTTTTTTTGTGCCAGCAAATGACTCACAAGAAGTGCTTCATCGACCAATATTGACAAAAGCAAGGAAAGTTGGTGTTGACTGTTGGCCTCGGGATGAAGATACAATAAAGCTTCTTAATTTAGGTACACCAGATCAGTCTCTAAGTTATGGGTATGGGAGCAGCACTGCTATTTCCAAGGCTAACACAGCAACAACTGTTAAAAGCCCTTCCACTATGAACGCGAAAGCATGCAAAAACCCTGAGAAATCTTGTGTTGATTTGAACGTTTCATTGAGTGTGTCACCCAAAGAAACAAATTTGAATGATCCACATTGCAAACAACCTGGAGTTGTAAAAAATCAGGATGCTGGTATCATGTCAAAAGAGCATAATGGACAGCACAATCGTAACAATCAAAAATGTTTGGAATGTGAAAATCATGAAGATATTGATCATACAGAGGAAACATGTAAGTCTCAATGGAGATTTGAAGATGCAGATGCAAAATTAAATGCGTTTAATGCTTCTGTTGCAATCAAAAGTGACCGTCAATCATATAACCAAGATATATACAATGAGGTACTCCAAGAGTTGACTGCAAGTTTGCATGATATATCATTGGATGGATCACCACTTTATACCTCACCAGGTCTCACTTCCTCTAAAAGCAAAATGTTACCACCTGATGACCATGATATGCTCCATCAGATAAACGGAAGTTCTGTACAAGCTATTCCACAACATTCACCATCATCTCGCAAGAGTAGTGTTGTGTCACAGTCAACTGCTTTGCCAAGGAAAGGCAGTATGCCTCACTCAGGACTAATGTCTGAAAGTACAGTTGAGCCTTACGAAGATTTTGTGGAACAAGATACTGCAAATAGGAATAATTTGAAACAAGAGACACCATATTCTGAAGTAAGTTTTTCTGCTAGTTCTATAGTATCAAGCCAAGAACAAAAAAGGCATTCTCAGGAGCTGCCACAGACATCTGTTGCTTACAGTCTTGCCTCTGTTGATCAACATCAAACTGATCATAACCTGATCACTTCAGACACTGGACATCAAACAGCTGTTTCTAAGTCATTTGTTAACATAGCTGACAAATCTTTAAAAAACTCAGTTGGTGATCTGTCATGCTTTAGTGAAAGTGCTGCCATAATGGATAATTTTGATACTTCAATGATAAATGGAAACAAGTATGATAGTTTAAGTAAGATGACTTACAAAGTATGCAAAAAGAAATCTTTCAGCGATCCTATCACTGATGCTGTTGTTACAGCCGGAAAAAAAATTACTTCTGAGCATGACAATGCTGCATTGAATCCATCATCCAGTGAGCCTAATATTTCAGAGCAAATGAATGCTTCAGGGGAACTTAACTCCAGAACTTATAAAAACGTAGGAACGAACTTGCATACAGCAGGTCCACCAGTGACTACTGCTACATACGAACGTCCTTTGGCTCCTCAGGAAGAGAGTCATGAAAGTGCACAGTTGGTAGATCCCAGGTTTCCTACTTCTCATTTTCATGTTGGGTCTGCACATTCAGATTCATCAAATAGATCATCATTAGCGGAAAGGTCAGACACAATGGAGCATTCATTTGAAAAAGAAGAAAAACACTTTCAACAGGTTCTTGAAAGCATGACATCAGAAGCCTCATCAAGAAAGGCTTCTATTGTGCATGCTCGATCATGCAGTGAGCCATTTGATGCAGGTAAAACAGAAAATCACATGCTACGTGATTCTGGAAAGCGTAGCAGACGACCTGGAACAATTTTAGCTCCATCTTTGGATGATGTATCACTGTCATTCAACTCTAAACCTGCAACCTTGTTTGGCTCTGAAACCAGAAGTCATGCTTCTACTCTTCCTCGTGTTTCTGGTGGTCGAAGTGTGAACTATATGGGAGATCTTAATAGATCAAATGACAGAGCAAAATTGGTGAGTTGCTTTGTTTCAAATATTAGGTAAATTTACCTATTCTACCAAAGAATGCATTGCTCTGCATTGTCATCATTATGTCACAAATTTTACCATGCATTATTTGTTGGTGTCCCACGTCATGTTGATCTTGGCCCTCATTAGACCAGGGTTTTCTAAACTGGATCCGCAGACTATTGGGCGTCTGTCATCACTGCACAGGGGGTCCATCAAGATATGACAAAAATCGGGTGTATATATTGTACAGTATGTGCAATGTCGTGAATATTTACTGCCATGATTCAAAATTGAAATAATTTCACAACTTTTGCAATTGTAAATATTAGTTGTTGCACCATCTTAAAATTTGCAGTTAAAACATTGTTTACAATGATTTTTGCATTCGGCATTGATGCAGTAATCAAATGACTTAACTAGTCAGAATGTTGAACACTTTGCTAAGATCATGCCTGAATTTTAATATAGGGTCTGCAGCCCAAAAATTTGGGGAACCCTGTATTAGACATTCAACAATTAGTTGCTACTGTATCATTGGAAGATGCATGCTAACAATGTTTTGTCTGATCAGTAGTGGGATTTTGACATGTGGATGCTTAGTACCTGTCAGGACAGGGTAAATAATGCTATAGATGAGACATGTTTTATTGTGCATGGAGTGATTGCACTTTAAATACAACATTTATAATGTGGAGTATTTTCTATTCCTTTTAATAGCAAAGTGTTCTGGTTTTATCCAAAATCGTCAGGTTTGATTTGACTTTTGGCAGCAGATAATCTCCATTATTATGGCCGAGCTTTATCCACTATGGCCACTGAATTTTTAATATTTTGTAAAGAACTACAGGTCAAGTAAACATGGTATATACTGCTTTTGCTAAAGCATGATTGCATTGGTGTAAATGTCAGTTTCTTGGTTTGCTTTCAAAGCAAGTATAAAGCAACCATTAGATTATAGAAAGCCTGTAAATGTGAACATGCTCTGAGCATCATGTTCTTAAAGGTTTCATTAACTCTCACTGATAATTACTCTAACATGGTAATTGTCAGTAACGACATTATTAAGGTGCAGTTTTAACCGTAATCTTTCCAACTTATGTCCCATTAACTTTGTTTTTTGTAATTCTTGTCACATGAAATGCTATGCAAAGTGCATATTTTACTAAGAAATTTACTTTTGCCATTTAGGTGTAATTGTGTTCGAACGTCAACTCATGAAAATTGTTTATTTGACCTAAGTTTTTGTGACATTGCATTATTTGTCACATTTTTTTTGTTATTGGCCATTTGCAGCAGGCCGAAACCTGAATTTTGCTTCTTGCCAAGGCAGCTGAGGTGAACGCTCTTGCCCAATGATCACTGCGGCAATTCACACAGTGGCCGATCGAACACCCAACATTCCAATTGAGAGGCGGACACTTTACCACTGAGCTATTGCTGCCCCCATTTGTCATATTTCTGATCCTCACCTTGAAACTAAAAGTGTTTGCTCTTGTTTATGCTTGGCCTTGACTTCAGTTTCAAATTGTTCTTGTTCAGATTATAGCATTTGGCAGGTTTTGGCCTTCATTGCAAGCATTTTAATCAGTATATTGCTGGAATTTATGCAGCATGCTTAGCTATGTTCTGAATTCAATACAATATTGACTGTAAATGTTTTTGATGTATTTACAAAGGCTGTGCAATTCTATGACAAAATGAACATTGAAGAATTGGGAAAAAGTGTTTGAAATAACTTCGTGTAGTTTTGCCGCAGCACCTTTGGGTATTCATTCAAACTAACCCATTTTGAATCTCTCAATGTACTGCAAATCATTCTATAAAATGCCATGGTTATCTTAATCTACTTTGTGTTTGAATATGATGACCAATGGGCTTTGCATATCTATACACTGCAACATCATTTGGAACCTGAATCTCATTTTTTTATAACTAAAATGAATCTGAACTTTCCTTTCAAAATAAAACGAAGCTTCAAAGACAGGCATAAACAATAAACATGAATGTGGTACACGTTATCTTTTGATTCTATTTTTAATGTGAACTCACACTTCTGCTTGCTGGTCTAACACTGGTTTGATGCAGTTAAAGAATGAATATATAACATTTTTGTGCGTGGATTGTTAGTCTGTAGATGTTTTATGACAGGTTATCTATCATATCTCACATGTGTAAACTGCCTTTGCAGTCATCAACATATTCGGTTATTTGCAAATTCAGTAAGGAGCATGATTTGCATGAAACGCCTTGTATTTATAATCAGTGAAACGGCTGCTGACATCACAAGTGTCAGCAGCCTTGAAAGTGCTCGTCATGCCAATTGTGTTATGTTGACCAGGACAAAAGGAACTATGTGGTGCAAAGCTTGTTGGAGACGGAACGATCGTATGTTGCATCGTTGCGGATCCTTGCTGAGGTAAATTGACTTTTTTCGCTAGGGATACACATGATTCTTCGCATGCATTGACGCAGGAACTCCCTTTAACCTTACAGAGTTGTATGTTTGTACTTTTTCATACTTACGTGGAGAAGATGACTAACTGCTCATTGTTTGACTCAGTACGCAGTTCCAAAACCGCAAATCTTAGCGTTTTAAGGTGGCATGGTTGCTAAGCGAAACCTTGGTGGTAGGTTTATTTTAAAAATCGAAACCTAACAAGGTTGAGTTCTTGGCGGTAACGTTCACTTCTCTTCATGTGTTTTCAGAGGCACTCAGTGGAAGTCAAATGAGTTTTGATTCACGTATTCCACAAAATCTAGCAAATAACACTCTGCTGCTGGATTGCATTACTTGGTTGTAACGTATTTTGTGTGCCATGAGTATGAATGCTATTGATTACGAATACCCTTTAGCATAAGTTTGTTGTGTTACGGGTTGTTAATTTTTATTGAGCAAACATAAAAAAGTAAATGAAAACATGTTCAACTCGTAAAGAACGATTGAAACGAAGATGATGGCGGAGAATTGTGAGTTTTTAGAACGCACAAATATAAAGCAAAATCCAAGTAGGACATGCGCAGAAAATTTAACTGGTACTCCAGGTTTGAATCCTAACATTTTGGGGAAAAGACTGGATTGCGTGTCATCAGTGAACTAACGAAACTCTTATAGTATGATCATTTAAAATTAAAAAATGAAAGGTAACTTGAAGTGGTTGGCTTCAAAAGTTATTGCTCTGCTTTGTTTTGCTCCTGTTGTCAGGAATTGCGGATATGAGGAAAACATGGTAAAAAAGCAGTTTCCGGCTAATATTGACACTGCATTAAAATTTAAACCTACTCAACTGAATCTGTATTAATGCTCAAAACTTAACAAATGTCGTTGTCAGCAACTGCGTCCATTTGCTTTTTATTGGTGACCGTTTAATTTTATCTGTGTAATATGTGACGTTTTTCGGTTTATTTGAACTCTTTTCTTTGTTTCTTGCTCGTACTGATGCCGTTTGTGTTTTCGATTTCTACAGGATTACTTGGCACCCTTACGGCTCGATTGTCAGCATCTTTGCGAACCCAGATTAGTTGATGAAATTTTCTACCAAATTCCGGACATACTGAAACATCACATTAAGTTTTTGGGGCAAATTAGTGAACGCGATCGTGATTGGGATTCTGAAGCGTCGAAAATCGGGGACTTGCTCGTGTCAGCAGTAAGTATACGACTCTTTTCTCAATGAGTTTCAGAGTTGAGCATTGTAATGGCAGTCCGCCTGACTAACCTGTATGGAAATTTGTTCCACATGCAATGCAGTTTTGTCGCACGTTTACTCTCAGATGCCTGGTACCTGTGTATGCTATCTTCTATCTTTGCAATACTGTCCTCATAGCATTTTAAAAAAATCTGGTAGAAAGACTGACAGTCGACAGTGCGCCTGTGTGGACTGTGAATGGAGTTTTGCGCCATTGTTTATTCAACAAGCGAACTGTTGAAATGCATCAGTGTATATCTAAAGTCTAAACAATCAATTTACTTCTGAAGGTGTAAATACTTAATGCGAGCATAATGCTAGTGAACAGTGTTGAAACCTAAAAATTTATGTTGGTTTAACCTTGAAATTTGCTAACTTTTGACTTGATAGCTGCAAACAGGTTTAAAGCAAAAGAAAAGATTAACCACAGTTAGCAGAAATACAGCGATTTCAATGGGCTGCTTTATAAAGATTTAAGCGGTAGCTTTTTTGTAAGGTGGAGTGTAACGCTGTACGTTACGAACACTTACGTAGTAAAACATTCTTTTTCAGTCGAGTCAATTACGTGCCCAGCTGGTCTTTGACTCGTATCTTCTGGATTTCAGTTATTTAAGCTTTTTTCCGGCAGGAGAACGGTTGAAACAAATAGTTCAGAGTTGTTTCAGTTTTCAGACGTTTAAACCTATTGGACAGAACAGCCTTTCTTTGCTCTTTACAGTAGAGGCAGCGCTATCAGAATTAGTGTGCAAAGATGTCAGTCCGTAGCGTAGCCAGCCCAAAAATTTGGGAGGGGCCGAAAAAATCTGGGGGGACAAAATGCTTGATTTTAGGCAAATAACACTATTTTGTTTGGAATACCGCTTCTCAAAGCACAAAATGGTTATATGTTTTAAAAATTAGGGGGCATGGCTCCCTAGCCTCCCCGGATACGCCTATGATGTCAGTGTTATCTGAAAGAATTTGTCATGCCTGAATAAAAACTACGAGCTAACTCAGTAAATGAATTTTCATTTTACCACTGTTTGTTTGGTTTCTTGGCACGTTTTTGATTATTGTAATGTTTTTTGCAAGAAACAAGCAGGCCTGAGACTTTATACATTTGGTCTATTTGCATGTAGTCCAGTTTAGTCCTTACTGCAAAATTCAGGTATGTGATTGGCAGGCACCGTGTCCGGTGAGTGGTAGATCGGCGGTTTGAAGTGTAAGGTTAATTTATACTCAGGTTAGTTCGGACGGAGCGCACACAAAGATGTTCATTGCCCTATAAGGTGAAGCGTTGTGAGACTAACTATAATAAGATGATCTGTCCAGAACATCGTTTGCTACTAAATGCCTATTTGTGGTGAAACAAGGTAATAATGTGTTTTCGGACTTTTCTCTTTTGAATGGATTAGAATTTTCTGAATTGAATCACCGACTCAAACGATGCACACGCAAATCCTCTAGAGCTGACAAATTTATACCGGTATTTGGGGATTTGAACCCTGATGGTTCGCAAGAAGCTTTTCGTAAATACTTAGAAGCTCACCAATAAGTTACCACATATTCATCCCTTGCTTAGCATCGTTATAAATTACGTGCTAAGCTTATGCATTCACTTAATAAGACCACAATCACCATCGTAATTGTTTGCCATATCCCGTATACTGCCATTACAAATTGAACTTACGTTCATTATGCATCATTCTACATCGGTACGGTGTTTTTGAGGTTACCCTATAGAACATGAACAGGGGTTCTCAATTGGCGACACCCATGTACCGGGGGGTATGGCAACAAAATACTGGTGTATGGGACGCAATCTCTTTTTTCCTTTTGTGAATAAATCTGATAAAGTTACCGATGCTAATGATTTTGTTTCATGCTCTCTTCCTAGCCATAAAGTACAGTAAATTGAAGCTGCTACCAAATGTGGAAGCAATATTGGCGACTAAGGGATGATTATTTCGACAAATGAAGGAGCTATGGGATCATATTTTACAAGCCATTAGGGGCACGGATTCATCAAAAGATTAAGAATCCTTGTTATAGAACAATGGTGGGCAAAGTGCGGCTCGCTGACATGTTTTGTGTGGCTCTTCTAGTTGAGTAGCAATATCTCAAATTGATAGCAAGTTGTCGCCTCATATTCAAAGTTCGTTTCATTTATCAGTGTGTTTACACGAAATTGTAAGGTTAGTTTCCAAGGAGTTAACGCGATTTGATGTAGGTCATTTTATGTAAAACTTGCATTCTTCACCAAACTGTATTCGTATTAACACTGCAAACTCATTTTGGGGCTCGCTGGTGTTTTTGATTTTCTGCAAATGTCTCTTCTACTGAACAAGCTTGCCCATTCCTATTATAGAAGGTCTTGGGGGCCGGGGGGAGGCTACTTACTGAAAAAAAGGTCAGGAATACCAGCCCAAGAAGGAATTTTAACTGAAGCTTGAGACGTTAAAGCGTGGTTTAGGCGTTGCAAAAAGGTAATCCTATCTTGGCTGTTCTTATACGTGGTTACGTTTGTGTCAGTTACCTCTCCATTCATGGACGTACTTGCTTTGCTTCTTAATGTTTCACAAACAGTGCATGAGGACTAAGATTACTTCGTTAGAATATTACAAATGAAATTACTTCAAGACTGAGCTGTTTGTGCATACAGTATACCGTCGCTTTGAAAACAATTTTATGGTGCGTATGACTAGGTCGCTTTTTTCCAACGGTTCAACCGTTTGTGTACCAATTATGAATAAAGTTGACACACATCAGGTAACTTTAATACACGATATTCTGCTTGATGGAATTTATCTTGCAAATATTTCAATTAACCTTGAGTTTTGCTGTTGTGCACCTTCAGTATCTCGAAATCGTTTCCATCTGAGCGAAGATTCAGTTTGAGCGTGGTGGGTAAATCCAAACTGTTCTTGACGGGGCGGATAGTCTTTGTGAGAATGGAAGTTGAGGCAGGCACGAATTGAACAGGAGTGTGGATACCAGTGGCGTACGCAGAAAATTTTCATGGGGGGTTTCATTCAGTGGCATATAGTGGTAAATTGTATTTGGGGTGCGCTCTTTGTGACGTCACAATTTGACGTCATATTCATGTTTCCAAATCAACGTTTTGGCGAAGTTTATTGACATCATAGGCATATTCTTCTACATCCACTCCCCTTATTTTGTGTCATTGCACTGAATATAAACTATCAGTGCTCCAAGTTAGGATATCGACGCTAAGACAGAGCAGTTTATAACTACAAAAATATCAAGATGCGTGTTAAAACAGGGGAGCAAAACACACTCAGCACTGCGTCAGAGCAATTTACAGCTGCAAAACGAGGCTGCGCTGACGACTTGTCGAATACGAGCAGTCTAGCATAGACAGTGTGCGGCTGGACTGGCTGGCGCATACCCCGGTTTGCAAGATCGAATCATGCTAACTTATACAAGAATTGAGAATGCACATAAAGTACGCAAGATAACTGTCAATTTTTTGTTATTTATAGAAGGTCAGCAAACTTTTAGTTTCCTTTTTCCCTGCTGAGACATTATCAAATGCCTGAATGCTTCTATGTTAAAAACTGCTGTTTTTGAGCTCGTGCAACAGTTCTATCATGCTACACAAATTTGTATAATGTAGCCAATGGGGTCAGCGCTTGCGCTGATCAGCGTAAGCCCAGTGGGAGAAAGATCTGCAAAAAGTGGTGAGTTGGTTTCTGGATGCAGACAATAATCCAGATTCCCACCAAAACGTAATTATTATTTCTTAGCCCGTTTACAATGCTCCTTAAAATTTGCATGCAAATTCATTCCGTGGTATTTGCATTAAGTCGACAAATTAACAAGCAAAACTACGCAAAAACAATCAATCTCCTTGCGAAGGTAGTAAAGTTTTTGTATAATATCAAGCTCAAGGGGGGGGGTTAACCCCAACCCCCCTTGCGTACGCCCTTGGTGGATACTTCCTTTAATTGTAACAAAGATATGTTAACGCCTTGTTTAGTTCGGGTCACACCTACTCCAAATCACCCGAAGTTTTACACACTTTGGTGCTTACGGAGGGGTTTTCAGTGAAAAACGAAATGTGAAAATGCAGGAACAGCAGTGAAACGTAATAGTATTTCAATACTCAGTGCTGTGGAAACTCATGTAACTTGTTTAATCACTGAATTAGAAACGGCGGTTTCCAAACCTTGTATGCTCGCGAGTGAATCGAGTTGCACTGAATTGGTCCTTGTGTGATGGTTTTGATGAAAGAAGAACTTTTTATGTACGCCATATTTGCGTGAACAAACATTCCTGGCGTATCGGAGTGTTACTATTACTTTGAGTTTGTGTTTTCACACTTACCCAAATGGAATATGAAAAAGTATCTAATAATTATGCAAACTACTGTATGCATATGGTCAACAAAACTTAATGTTAAATGTACTGTTACAAGTATATTTTGTCCTACACGCTGAACTGCGTAACATAATCCTAAGCTCAGCATGAGAACTGCAGCATGTGCTGTCTGCTAGTGTTGAAAACTTCGATCGACATTGGCCATTTACAAGTGGCTATAGTCAACTGTACTTGATTCCATTGCAAAGTCTGATCTGAACGTTGAACGTTTTTAGGCTGTTAGTGCAGCGGATTTTGTGCGGGAATGTTAGATCGCTCTGTCCGTGACGTACGTTTGTGTAGCTTCAGGATATTTTGCTAATTTGCATACCTGCTTAGGAGCTCCTAACAAACCCAAATGAGAAAGTTTCTCAGAGTCGTTCTTAACAGCCGGAATTGCCGGACTTGAATTGCTTAAGTTGTGGCTGACCACAAGAACCTTCAGTGGAAGCTTGCTGGTTGATACCGGTTCCAATAAATACTGTCCATTTCGTGCCGACGCTGTTTGTCTACCGTTTTGCTGTATCACTATTCTGTACAACTTGGCATATGCCCATTTCTTCATTTTAGTGTCATTTGTTTGTTTTTACCAGTTTGAAAAGCTCTCGTTCGGGAAAATCATTAGACAGTTGTCCTAATGATTGTGAAACTGTGAAAAGACAACTTTTTAAGATAAAGCGCGCGACGAAAAACATGCGTGTTGGATTTTGCCGACCCATTCGCATATGTTTGCCTGGGCTGTTGCACGCTCCAATACGCACACCGTGTTTGTTTTGAATCTCTTCACTACTTTGTTCATTGGGCACTATTTGTTTGTAAACGCTTCAGAGGTTATGTCAGCTCTTTTAACCGTTGCTCTGTTTTTGGAATTTGGTTAGATTCACTGGTTTGTTGTGAGAGCAGATTTTTGTTAGCTGCTTCGTTGAACTGTAGTGCATACCAGCAAGCTTTGCGGCTGCCTGCGGTGTGGTATAGAGGCGTTGCTTCACGGATGAAACAGTAGTTTTGCATTTGGGGTTGCGTTTTTTTTTCATTTTTTTGAAAGCCTGGTTACCTCAAATCCTTTCAGCTTGTTATTGCTGGCGAGTACTCTCCATTTGCTGAAGTACATGCTCAGCGCGGATAGCTGCTTTACAGTATGTTTCGACTTTTTCTGGAGTTTCGCTGACCTTAAATTGAAACCTTTCCTGGAGTATGTTGTCTCACGAGAATATGATTTTAATGCGCTAGTGCGGGGGTCACCAGCCTTTTTGAAACTGCGAACTACTTCTTGTGTACCGATTAATGCATAGGGTTACTAGTTTGATACACAGTTCTGAAAAAAAAATTTGCTCAGTTTACCCTCAATGATTTCAGTATTGATATTCGTTAATGCGAAGACATTGATAATAATGCTGATGTTATTTTTAGAATAGGCCCGCGGGCGACCTACTTGGTCCTTGCGGGTACCACGTTGGCGACCCTGCGCTAGTGAGTAGAACATCAAAATAACGTTCCCATTGGGTGGGATATCACCGTCTTTAAGAATTAGGAAACTCAAATAAGCTTTAATGTCATTTTGAAAGTTGCGGCTCACTGAGACTAGGCTTGTCGCTAAAGGGAATGAATCTTGCGTGGGGTGCATGGTGTGTTGCAGAAGTTTCTGCTACTCAGTATCATAGTTTACGAGCTGTGGTTATCATCACGAAATTAAAAAGAACTTTTTACGAATGCTTGTATCAGTGATTGAAATTTTCTTGTTTTTTCAGCCATGTTCTGACTTGATTTGGCAAAAACGTCCGTCGTAAGAACCGCTGTGCCTTGGTAATGGGCGGCAAAGATGATTTTGTGGCGCAGTCAGTTGTACAGGCTTTGAAGCAGCATGCCGTTAGTCGGCTACCAAGTATAGGACCTCAGTTTTGATTTGTAAGGTATAAGTCCGTCACGTGAGGTGCCCAAGTCTGCTTAGTGTAGAATGTGCACGAAGTACGCCCATCCACTTTCATTCATAATCATCACCAATACCACAAAAACAGTGGAAGCAAGCACGTCCGGTCTAGAAGTAATCGTTGAAAACCTCCGTTTTAGTTGTGGAATTGCACATACTTGTTACTGCTGCTGCATTATTGGCGGTTCTATATTAACATCAAGAATTAATCAGATTTTGCATCTGATTTGATATTACGCTAAACCAGCTGTCTACTACTTCGAATTGGTTGTACCAGGACCGAATGAAAAATTGTGAATTAACGAAATGCCACATTTTGGTTCCTAACAATTTTCACTCCCAGTTTGCAGCAAAACAATTGTGTTGGCTTGTCCTATTGCTGACGTGTGCCGTACAGCTATTCACTGGACGAATAAACTGTTGCCATGTTTGGATGCAAACCACTATTATCGTGCATGTAATGGGACTGGAAGGTTGCTTAGGAGGTGGGAACTCGTTAAACAGACTGCAAACCTAAAAACGCTGCAGCCAGAGGTTTGTCTAAACATAGTACGTCCTCCATCATGGTAAACAAGCTTACCAGCAACATCGTCAACACTTCATTTTAGAAAAAGATTGTTTGCGTTTTGTGATGCGTAACATTGCGGTAGTTACGTGGTAGAAAGAGTGCAATATAATTCAGCGACCAGTTCCATTCCTTATCAAACAATTTGCGTTTGCATTTAATGCAGAAAAGTTGGGTTCACTGTTCATTTTTTGGAGTAACCTATTGCAATTAATTTTTTATCGAGATATGTGAAGCCGTTGACATTTACAGTAATTACATATGTTGAGGTTCTGCGATTTTCATGCTAGAAAAGGCTTAAAGCCGAAAACGTATGTTTGCGATAAAACGATTGGTTATCAATAGGGCAATCAATTTTTTTGACCTAAAAACTTAAAATTTCGACTTTATAATTAACAAATTTTGACTTTGTTTTGACCTATACATTTTCTGCGTTTGCAACTGCAAAATAATTCAGCCTTAGGTGTTGAGGTTAACCCAGAAGCATATTTATGCACTCAGCTTTGAAATATAAAAAAATTGGTTGTTTAACTTTGGGGATGATATATTGAGAAGTACATTAATAACTACGTAGTTATACTGTACAGTAGAGTCAAACCTGAGAACATCATAAAGCTGAAACACTATATGCATAATGGATTGAGCATTTATCAAAACAAGTACTGTAAGACTACATTTCTCGCCTACCACGCCTATCCTACATAATATTCAATCATCCAGTAGTGAGCAAAACAACATTACTACGTCAGAAATCGCAACAAGTCCATTGTCCTTACAGAATTGCGACTAAACTTGCAAAGCATAACACTATCTGTTTTTGCAGTTTCAATAAAATATCGACAAAGAGAAAAAACTCTGCTGCAAGAAAATTTTGACCTAACGATAAATTTTGACCTAATGATAAATTTTGACTTTTTTTTGACTTAATAACTTGGGATTCCCTCAGGATGTAACCGTGAAATTTGGTTTGTGGGCGTTTCATAAATTTTAGAAACAGCAGAAAAATTTTGACTTTATTGACTTTTGGTTGCCCTAGTTATCATCAATCTGGCAATAATAAACTCAATGCATTCTGTTACTTTTCTCGCATAATCGTTAATTGTTTAATTTAAAGCATGTAAGGCATTAGTTCCCAACCGGGGTGCCGCGACACCCTAGGGCCTAGGGTGCCATTTGCAATATTAAGGGGTGCCGCGAGTTAAGACGTTTTTCAGTACATCATTAAAAATACGTTTTGAAAATGTCATCAAATCTTAAAGCAAATTGCTATGGGTTCACCACCGGGTTCCGCAAATTTTATTTTTTTTCTGCAGGGTGCCGCAACTCTGATAAGGTTGGGAAACACTGATATAAGGCATCTTATTAACTAGGCGCGGGCAGGATATTTTTGTGGTTTTTCATGGCGAATGTTTGATCGGACTATGCGTCGCTGCTGAGCCTGTTTAATCAATGTCAAAAATTAGTTTGAGGCACGCGTCTCTGCTCCTGATGTGCATCTGAAGCAAAACGAATGCTGGCAGAACAGTTACTGGTTTTTGTGGTCATTGACCGATTTTTTTTAAATGACCGAAAAAATTTAAGTCAATTCGGTCATAGTGCTTTTTTCACTTTTTTCAGTCATGAAAAAGTACCCTAAAATGAAAAGATGACAGAAGTTTTTAAGCTATTTCGGACAAATGACCGAAATGTCTCAGCGAAAAGAAAAACCCAGCAACAGCACACTGTGGCAGCGCCTGCTTGCAGAGAGGCATTGAGAAAAATGTATTTGGTGCTCGTCGGTGGTACGCGCTCCGCGCTTTTGGGAAAACGCAAATCATTTTTTGTGTCTGCTTATGCAGCATTCGAAATAAGTCCCTATCAACTTCAGAAAATCTGGTGTTATTTCGTAAAATCACACGCTAAAGAGTCAAACGCGTTTCTGATCACACTGAGGCTTTCTGAACATGCGGGCTTCAGTTTGAATGTCACTCCAGAAACGTGACTCAACAGTGCGGTCGCAGGTCGGAACCAGCAAACCGCGCGCTCTGTTTTTGAAATCACTTTGTGCTCGAATGGCTAACGTATTTGCTGAGCCTCACCTAGTTATCAGTGCACAATTTTGGTCACTTCATTGGAATAGGTCAATACCTGTTCTCCGCAGCTGTCTTTTGACACCGTATTACGGATATTGTGACCGCAATTGGGACCTGTGTTCAGGCAAACCATTCTATTTTTGGTGTCATACGCAGAAGCTTTCACCTGTTGTTAGCGTAGAATGTAAATAAGAGTAAGCGTAGTTGCTTGCAAATTAATTCTTCGTAAGCCTTTCGAAATCGTTATTTTCATTGCTTCTAACTACTTGGGGATGGTTGTTAAATTTTGAAAAGGTCAGCAGCGTAATTATGTAACTGGGGATTCTTGCATATCCACGCAGTTTTGCTCCATCGGGAAACAATGCGTTTCATAGGATTTCCTGTATTCTGTTCCACTTGGTTGGAACGCTTCCCCCGGGATGTGCAAAGTAGAGCTACTGCTTTGTAGCAGTAAGTTGGTGAAAGAATCCGTGTTTGCCACGTACTTGCTGTGGCTGCAGATTTTACGGATCATTCCTTTGGACTCTGTGGATGATTCGTGTTGCTTTCAAAATTTCGTCAGTTCTTACTTCCAAGCTGAGCCACTGTTAATTGGACAACGAAGCCGAAGCCGGAGCTAGTGTGGAGCTGGCGTGTTATTCAAGTGAAAAAATGAACAAAGCCGATCATCTTGGGGCTGATAGGAATCGAATGGTCAGGGCTGACTTTGCGTGTACGCTAGCGATCGGGACAAGGACAACCCAAAAGTGTGCAGCACCTTGCGCGGCTGGCTTCTCATCACATCGCACCAATGTTCTGAATGTTTCCGGCGCAATCGCCGTCCTATGTGTGTGACCGTGCATCCCGGTACAAAACGCTACGACCATTGTTGCCCTTCAGTGTAGCGAGTTAATTGTACCCGGTCGATATTGCGCCGCGTTTTGTAGATGAAGCCTGAAAATCATTTATAAACAAATTTGTATTGACTGACCCTTCACTCGATAAGTGTGCGTTACTGCGTCAAGACCAAGTAATTACCTGAATTTTAATTAGCTAAGCAGCTGATGACGGAAATCTGGAAGTTACCTTATTAGGAGGCAAGTTTTGTGTGAACCGAATCATACCTGTATCTGTTAACGTCCTGTCTTCTGGAAAGTCTCTTCTAACCTAGGTTGCGAACAGTGGCGTACGCAGAAAATTTTCATGGGGGGGTTTGTTTCAAGGTCATATGGTGGTTATTTGTATTTGGTGTGCACTGTTTGTGACGTCACAATTTGACGTCATTTCCATGTTTCCAAACCAACGTTTTGGCGAAGTT
>JGI24021J15306_10002708_pt1 | contig 19432 bp, 12 predicted proteins | sample Ectturendosymbi1_FD_15306 | JGI IMG/M metagenome (IMG submission 15306)
GGATTCATTAGGTGCTTGGAAGAGAAACTGGGGAGACCATTGCAATGGGTAGTCTGCCTTTTGCACTGCAACGAGTTGCTTCTAAGGCATGTGTTTCTTGAATTGGATGGAACAACTAAAAGTCCTGACAGTTTTTCGGAGCCTGTGGGAAAAAAAACTGAATGGAAAAGTATCAACTTGGCCAGTGAAAAATTTTGAACCAATTGAAAATGGTTCCAATTGAACCAATTGATTATGCAGGAAATTTTGCAACAGGTTTCAAGTGGTTACCTTTCCAGAAAATCTAGCTTAATTTTGGGGATAACGTTAATCACCTCCCACGACCACACCCACCAGGTGCGACACGGCAGACCACCAGCTCGTCGTACAGTAAGCCATACCAGATGATGTGACACCATTAGAAATTGGTTACCTTTCCAGATAACTTGAACCGTCTGGGCTCCCACTGTAACCCTTAGTGTCTGCTTTCTTGCAAAGTTTTACAATTTTTTCTTTTTTGTATGTGTCAAAGTCTTCCTTACAATTACAATGTGGACTGTAAATCTTAACGTAAATCAATAAATTTTTATGATAAAAGTCCCTGTTGCTTGTTTTATGCAGATACAAGATGGCCGGAGAAGCACAGTAATCCATTCTTACAAAAGCAAAAATGGAAATTATTACAAAACGACAGACAAGTATGAATCGTAAGTATTGAGATGTTTTGAAACAGCATTGCCCCAAAATTTTCCATCGGTGTCTAGGTTCCAAAATCGCTTTTTTAATAGTTCTAAAAGTTAGAAAGTGATAAAAAATACCACACCTAAGTACTGCTATGTTGTTGGCACAACACTGAAAGCGTTTTTATTGCTTATCCGCGATTGATTTTCAAAGTTTAAGTTAGTTTTGGAAAATCTNTGCTNCGTTTGCGGCAGGTTTGAATTCTTAAATTATGCTTTGGTGCTGCTGAAAGCGTTTTTATTACTTATTACTACTATCCTTTTTTTTATTACTAAAAAGGAATATGTCCCTATTGACTNTGTTTAAACATTCAAGGCTTTTATGTTAGATCTCTGAAATAAAACTTTTCTTCTTCAACCAGAGTTAGAAATAGTTTACGTGATCTTTTTTCACCAAAAATCATTTTATATTGGATTGTATCGGTTTTCCAGAAGTTGTACGGTAACCTCATGGTTTGGAGGCGCCTGGGAGAGCAAAAACCCGTGGCGTATATATAGGCGACAGACTTCGTGCAGGCGGATTATTGCTCAACTTTCACGAGCTGCCTGCGTTCTCACAATGAGACGATCATCACTGCCACTCTCACTTACCGCTCACAAGCAGCAAGTTACTGACTTTTCCAAGAAATTACTTAGTAATAGGCTTTTGCATATTATTGTTTTAGCAACAATTATCTGCATATCTCGTTTAACAAAACCAAAATAGAAAATATTCTTTTATTTAGCAATAACGTAAAACGTCGTGTCAGATAGCAAACCTAAAGTATAATTTTGTGTGACAAAGACAGTCCTTAGAAAAAATCTTACTCTAAGTTTTTGGTGGTTGTTTTTCATTTCATAAGAAATCAAAGCGTTTAAAAACTCCTTGGATTCTTTTCAAGAACGTTTGTGCAAATTGACCCACCTCATTGGGAAAGCTCCTGTTTGCTATTGAATTTTCTTTTGTTGTTCTCATGTAGCATGTTGCATGTGAGGCAGCGAAGGCAAAAGTTGGATTTATATACAATAAAATATAACAGGTATCCTTGATTTTACCAAGGGAAAATAAAAAACGGCTTTTCAATATTTTTTTTTAGTTCTACGATATGTCCAACGGTATATAAATAAACACCACATCCTCTTTAAAATACTAAAAGGTATCGCAAACGCAACAAGTAATCTCTGCTCAAGTTATTTGGTCACATTAAATATTGTATTCAAGTTGATTTTAGTCGCTTTCTCCATGTATTTTAAAACAGGAAACTGATTTGAAACAGGACTTGCATGTCAGAATAAAAGACATTTAAGAAGGGAAGCTATCGATAAGAAACGTTCTAAAAGTTCGAAAATGTATTTCTTAAAGCAAAATGTCAATGAAAACGTACACGTAACATAGATTTTCCAAAAGCTTTATTTCAGAATCAAATGGTTCTCTTTTAAAACTTAGATTTCTAGTAAGATGATCTCTAAACGCAAAATCACATTTTTCTGAAAAACAATGAACAACAATATACAAGATTATATTTAAATTAGAGCTGATGATACCTACGCAGTAGGCGAAATATTATACTCTGTAAGATTTTAGTGTCCGATTCTTTACTGAGAAAGCAGTGGTGTAGCAGTTGGATGTGCAGGGGTGTAAGTGCANCCCCAAAAGTTTTGGTTTGTCAAAAATTTGGTCAAAATCTTAAAAAATTGGGCAAAGAATTTTTGACATTTTTAGCAATAATAATGAAATTATACTTTTTTTAAATTTAGTGCATAGATACAATTTTATTATGTCATAAAAAACACATTGCAGATAAATTAATCAAACGGTGTCTAGTAACTTCATGTTTTAGTGTGTGAGAGTTGATGAGTAACTGCCTCACTTGAGAATTGAAATTTTGAGCAATAAAAGGCATTAATTTACGTGCTTTATTAATTGTACACTGCGGGAATCGAGTATGCTGCAGGGCACCTACTTCATATGAGTAGATTCCATGCCAGGCAATACAGAAAAGCCGTGCTTTTATTTTTAAGCAGTGTTTTGATGAACACATTTTACCATACAGTATGTTGCATTTTACATATATGTCCTCAGCTAGGTGTGAGGCAGGGTTGTCCGATGAAAATTTCAACGAAAAGCCAAATAGTGCTAAAAAGAGGCCAGAAAAAGGCAAAACCAGTTTTTTTTGAGGAAAATGTTAGGAACTCGGTTTGGATTTGTAGGGACCCGATTTCTCTGATTCTAGGGATCCGATTTTCTCTGATTTTAGGAACCCGATGATAATTTTCTCTGATTCTAGGGATCCGATTTGAAAGTCTAAGGGACTCGAATCGGGTCCCTAAAACGCCTTAAGAAAACCCTGACAAAACCAATAGTTTTCAGGCCAGATAAAAAACAAACTTTGTTTGCGGTATTGCCATTCCTTTGTCACAAACAAAGATATATATTACAAGAATATCATAAGAATTTTTCTTCGAAATTAAGATGAAGTCTTGCTTGGCATTGTACTGAAAGTGATGCTTCTCTGACTTTTCATGGTTTGTGACATTGCACACTTTGGGTACAATGGTGCCACAGTTTATCGGCAACTTTCTGCACTCATACGAAAGTCATCTCGAATTCACGCTTGTACTTACGACCAGAATCATAAAAGCCCTTCCACTTACTCGACGTCATTCTCGCATTTCTGTCGTGGAGGCGCAAACTTTTCTGCAAGCGTTAATTGAGCCTGCTTAGTGCTTACAACACTATAAACACTACACAGTGCACACATTTCCTGTGACTACGCAAAAACTTTATTTCGAAACTCGCATCCCTCAAATCTTACTCACATCAGAAGGCTGGCGTCGTTCTAATTTAGCATTTATCACAAATACTTTGCAAATGTGGTGCCGAAAAAAACGGAATAGTAATATAATAATAACATGTGATCTCAAATGAATGTTTTCGTAAAGAGAAACCTACATCAGCATAAAAAGGCCGAAAAAGAGCCGAAATGCCAAACACATTTTTAAGACCAACCAACTTGAGATAAGGCCAATTAATTTTTTAGGCCAACCAATTTGAAAGGTGGCCTGTTTTCTAAAATATGGCCTAAAACGCCAAACTGGGAACCCTGGTGTGAGGTTTCTTGCTGACAGCAACAGCGCAGCTGGAATGTGAATGGAATGCTAAACCTTAGAACTGTGAGGCAGATCCTAAGAGTACTAATCCAGCTGGCTTCTGACAATGTTCTTAAACAGCCTAGCGTAAATGTTTCAGTTGGGTTGTTCTAAACCATATTTCAAGTAGCAAATTTTATATTTTCAAGTCTATATGGCAACATGGCGGAGGAAAATAGTATGTACAAATAGCTACAGAAAATTTCTAGGGGAAAGTTTTTCTTAAAAACTTTTTTCCGGCAAAATATTGTTTGCACCCCAAAAAAATGCCTGCTCCTACATGTTGGAAAGGATTAATTTTAATAGACAACAATATACAAAGATTATTGTTTTACGCAAAAAAGTATATATACACCACGTTTTACAATCAGATAACATTTAAAGTTTGTGCCGTAAGATCTGCTGCATTTGCGCAAAAATTTAACATTAAAGTCAAAGTGTTTAAAAACATTGCCGCTGCGTTTTTCTGAAGTTAGTAATTCAAGTTCAGGCTTCTTTTTTTGACTTCAAAAAAGGTCATTAAGACATGATCAATAAACATTTCAAGTACAAATCGATTGCTTAAAATTAGAGCATATAGATACTGTAATATATCATTTGGAATTACTTTTTGAAAGACAACTAACGACAGTTTACAAAGACTAGTATATCTTTATTTACACAAAAAGTGTTACACTTCGAATTAATTAACTTTCTTTCGTTTCATTCAAAAATGTTACTTCAAATTGACACTAAAAGCCTCGTCAAGTAAAATACAACATATAAAACCACAGTACAGGAATCAAAACACTTTCAAAAGGTTTGAACGGGTGTTTTGCATTCTACAGCGGTAAAAACACAAGTCTCATTTCCATGACCATTTCCTTATTTTTGCACAATGTGTTGGTTTGTTTCATTTGTTAAAATAATTTTTAAATAAAGTCATGTCAAAATTTTCTTTTCAAGCTGCAAGTGTTTTTTTGCTATTAAATAAGCAAAATTTTTCAAACTCGGAATTTCCATTTGGTATAGTTTGTCTGGAAATTTTCTTTGATATATTAACTTCGGATTTGGTTTGGTATTTCGAATGTACTCATATGAAAAGAAGTAAACAGTGAAAACATTTTTGATGACACTTTTAAGTGAAAATTACTGTCCAAATTATTTGTTTAAGTTAGTTTAATAATGTTTATTGATTTAAAAATTTTTGCAGACGCCGCTCATAATACTTTAAGGTTACACTTTTTTGTAGAATCTGGAATCGTGTTGAAGAAAGTACTATCCAATTTGGTTCTCAAACACAGCGTTTGTTCATTTTGTATGAATGGACTTCGATTTCTGACAAACTCCAAGGTCCAGGTTTCACAGCAAGATACGAAAGTAAGTTGTCTTTTGTGTCATCTATCCGACATTTGTGTAGTGAGGTACCTATTTCGGTTTTAGAAACGAGTTTTTGAGCTCTTCCGTCTGGTATTTTNTTGCACTTAAAAAGTTTTTTCATAGGCTTGTCTAAAGCGCACTTTTTTCGTTTCTATTTCATCCCATGGAAATTTCTAATCTCATGGTATTCCCGCAAAACTAGCAATAGGAAGCACATTGTATTATGTGCGTGTGCGCTTCCCGTGGGAATCCCATTCTTATGGACATGCCTAGTTTTTCAACTATCAATCCATCGTACAACCTCACGATCAATATTATGATCTCCCATATCTTACAATAACTTAGCTTTTGTAAAAAGATTTGCAAAAGTTCTTTTTTATCGTTTGTGCTCCTCCGAATTCAACCTGAATTTTCATTTGTACGTTACGATGTGAGTTGATTTCATCAGTCTTTATGAACAAAAGCAAAAAGTTTTGATTTATTTTTAAGCGTTTTGTCGATCAGTAAAGGATACAACAAGAAGTTTCATGCACTGAGGTTTGACGTTTTTTCAATAACAGCAATACAGTAGGAATTGCTTTTTGGCAAATCTTTGTTTATTGTTTACAATTAGGATTTATATTTTGCCTGAGATACAACAAATAATCTTGTGCAGCGTATCCAGCAAACTTGTGTGATCTAAATGGACTTCCTATGAGCAGCACTCAAGCAGTCTGTCAACCAAGCTATCAAATAGCCCATGTGGCCTCCAGCTGCACGAGAAGATGCTCTGCTAACTACATTGCAAAAGGGTGAGAGAAAAATATTTGCGAACAAACGAACTGCAGTTTGAAAATGTGCGTTTCTGAAACTGAACTATGAGTTTATTTTCAACAAAAGGGTAGAAAGGAGTCAATTTGAGCAAATACCTGCACGGGAAAAATATAACCAAACTTTATTTAGAATCAATCACGCTACTACATTTTTAACCACCAATTACTGGCCAAACAGAGAGTTCAATAAATCCTTGATTGAACATTCCCTTGAGTTCACTGGCATATGCGCAATGCAGTTTTGATCAGTTGTTCATGAGGTGCTAGCACAGCAAAGTAGTCCATCGGATATTTTTTTAAAAAGATGATCCATGAGTCAAAACATATTGAGAACCACTGAATTAAACTATTTGTTGATCTAAACTACTAACTAAACTGCACGAACACAGCGATACATAAAAGATAAGATTTTAATTACATTCTGCAGTGTGCCAAAAAGAAACTTACTTAAGAACAAACAATCACAACACCAGGCTTTAAAACATGGGTTGAATGGGTAACACTACAACTTATGCTTTGATCGTCGACGAGGAGTGCAAAGCTTTGCGAACATCACGTTTGGTAGTTCAAAAAGATAGACAAAATTCGTTGTTAATGTTTTATGAGCAGGAGACGGGACCTCATTTCTTAGCATCCAGTAGCTGGTTAATAAAATAACAAGTCGGAGGAAAATGTTGTTTGTTCCATCGACTTTGAACTAGGGCTGTGGAGTCGGAAGTCTCTTCATCCGACTCCAACTCCGACTCCGGGAAATTTCGATTATCTGACTCCGACTCCGAACCCATTCCAACCTTCAGCTGCATTAGTTGCTTGAAGTGATAATTTTTTTCAGATGAGTTCATAAACCCTACTTGCACTTTTTAAAGCATACGGAAACTTGTTTTGAAATGATGTACATGCACATTCATCTTTCACTTTTGCAAAATGTGGTCAAGCAGGGGTTAGTCTTTTAAATTTACAAGAAAAAAATACTCGTCTAAAGTAGCTACAATTCAAATTATCATAGAACGCTGATAACTGATTAAAGCAGATACCTTGTAAACGACATCAGTAAACAAGTAAAATAACAAATGTATGCATCCTACCGGTGTGCACGTGCACATATTGCGCGACGCGGTTGAAAAACACGTTCGGGCTTACTATCTCAAATGATTTTATTGACACAACTTTTTTACGGTCGAACGCTGCCAAGCTTCAGCTCCGCTGAACGCACATGTGTCGAAATCTTTATCCTTAGATGGCCAAATGAACATGTTACAAGTAAGCTCTTATACAGGTCAAAATCCACGAACTATCAACCAAGAAAGAAAGCAAACTCATTTGCACGTTTTTAGGGAATTTGTTTCTTTTAAGGAAGGCCTGCCAAAGGGGGGTAGGAGAGGTACATCCTACCCGGGCCCGGCAGGTGCAGGGCCCCCGGGTAAGTTAAAGTACGCATGATCAGTTTTTCTGTAAACAAGCCTGAGATTATTAGTGTGAGCCACCTGCCAGTATAACAATTAATCTATTTATAAATCTTAGCACGACAGCTCATTCTGATCACTATACAAAGAAGCTATAAAGTTTCGACGAGGGTCGAAGAAAATAAAAGGGCCCAGTGTCAGTCTTCGTACCCCCTGGTAAAATTTATCTCGGAGGCCCGGGTTTTCAGATACTCATTTGTACGTTTAACGTTTAAGGACGTTTGCTACTATACGTAGAAAACCAAGCGAAGCAACTGTGTTGTCTTCAATTAATTGTATCAAAGCATTGCAAAGCAGTAGAAGTATGACCAGAAACCAGAGGTTGGGATTATCGTTCGCGGTCAGTCAGTTACCGCGCTTCGCCCATCCATGCTGCGCGATAAAGAACACGGCAACCTGGCAACGTAGTGAAATCCACGTGTCTATTCTACTGGGGATTAAGGCCACAGTGCGTGTTTATTTTGAGCTGCCACTTACTTGTTAATCGAATGGAACTGTGGAGTGCCGAGTGTGGACAAGCCAATCAACACCAGCACGTGTTTGCGGGGAAAAGTCCTTGTGCAAAAACATGTGTAGGCAGTGGCGACACCGGCACTTAGCATCAGCCCGAATCTTCGACTACGCTTTATATTGCAGAACGCGAGCTTGCTTGCTTTGCATATTTGTGCCACCACCCACTTCACTGATTAAGGTTGTTAACTCGGGCTGTTTCCATTGGGCCTTGTCAATGTTCGTATGTTTTCGTTTCGTGCTGAACCTCCGCGTTCATTTTGCAGGTGACGTGAATCAAAAACATCGTTCTTAGCAACGGTTCTCACGAATAAGTTCGGTCGCGCTTTAGTCGGGCTCATCAGTTTGAACCCGAGCTGCCCCAAGGCCTTCGAGACAGAACTCTAGAAAGCCTTGGATGCCCTCTGCGATTAAGTTTTTTTTCAAATTAGTTCATATCAGATTGAATGTATTCTGAAGCAGTTGGTTTGCTTAGAACATTTGAATTCCAATCCAATGGACGGTCCCCATTCGAGAATAATTTCAAACGAACGATAAATTGTCCAGTAACTCGGGCTAATATTATGAATGAGCCTAGTACGTAGAGGACTAACTGGGGTTATCATTGCTGTGCGCTGCTGACCTGGAATCGCCCCTGAGTGTAGGTATACAAGTCAATGTGCTGCAGCCTTTCTGCATAGCCACGATCATCTCTTGTTGAAATTTTATGCTGCTTAAATTACCATGTGTGACGCTTACGAACGTTTGTGGCACAAAAAGTCACGATCGGCAAGGAAAAGGTCAGCTCAGAGTCAGAGTCGTTAAAATTTTCTGCGACTACGACTCTGACTCCTCAGTTTCAAAATCCTTCCGACTCCGGCTCCACAGCCCTGCTTTGCATCCTCCATCCAAACTCTTCAGACATACACTGATTACACTCACCCCTGGATGCAGATGGGCCTGCGGTTCCTGCAATACAAGGAATACCTCTTGAACAACATATTTTGTGCATCTACTGACCATCAAACTTGTAAGGTGGAAATATTTTTAGTTTGGAATGGCATATGTTACATCAGCAGCCAATCCACAACCACAGCCGTAGAATGGCAAGGTTTGACTAAGTTTGATCAACAGTTTGGAACACTACTTTCGTCTGCTTAAAAATGAGAGCACAAAGCTTTCCAAGTATGTAGTGTATACTCTCAATGCATAGTAGCAGAGACAAACACCTGGTATATGCATGGTGAAGAATTTCAAGTAAGGCTGTATTTGCAAATAAATTAAAACTTTGAGAGTTTAACGTCTGTTTGCTGAGACTAACAAATGACCATCAAATTTTAGGACAGCATTTTCTAGGTCCAGTTATCCACATTCAAGTTTCTCAGATCATATCTTACAACAGGGGTCAGCAACCTTTTGTTAAATGTGTGCTGAATTAAGGTTTCAAATCATTCAGCGTGCCAATAACATACATTTTTTGGTACAAGTCAAGGTCAATATGCCTTTTGCGTGATGAATCATAACAAAATTGATATGCGAAACTTGGAGCTTCTGCGTGCCATTGGAAATTTCTTGTTGTGCCAAGTGTGGCACGCGTGCAGTAGCTTGCCGACCTCTGTCTTGCAACATTATGTAAAATGCAAGCATTGTAGTTAGCAATAACATCATTCATTATGAGGGTATTTGTGTATGTTTTCGTCCAAATTTGTGATTTGTGTTATCTGCACTTAAGAAAAAGCTTTTTTTTCCGATTCTATATTCTCCATTGTATTCTTCAAGCAGTTGAATATTCCATCTGCAATCGCAAAAAAAAAAACAATTACGCAATTAGCTTTGCCGATTTCCACATTAAAATATTAAACATGTTTTCATGATTTGATGCATCAGTTTGAAGAACAAAGAAGAGAGGAGGTTCACGTTGTTTCAAATTGTTGATAACTACTTCTGAAGATATTTGCCACGAACATTTGTAACAAATGCCTCTGACTTGGTTCGACCACAAGATAGTTTTTCTTCAATTTTTGAATCCTTGTAAAGTTTTGATTTTACTTTCAATCAAGTTAATTGTATGAAAGATTGTGCTAGACTGCATGATATATCTGAGCTCTTCTGAAACAGCAACATCACCTGCACCTTTAGCTTTCAACCCAAATTTATCCAAAAGAGAACTAAAAGAAATAGCTCTTGATTTACTCTTGTGGCCATCTGAATTCCAATGTTGCTTTACTACAGCACCAATGTAAACGATTAGCATTGAACTGGACGTGGATTGATTGGATCCAAACTATAGCAAACATTTTGGATTTGGATTGGATTCGGACTGTAAACCCTTTCAAAAAGTTAGATCAGGATCGGATTTGGGCTGAGTAGAATTGTAGCATTTTTGTTGTTGAAAAACTATAATCTGTTAATTTTTTGTACTTCATTTGGACTTGGACTTTGGAATTTTTAAATCATTTGGAATGTGTTTGGATTTGGACTGATCTGGATCGCAAAATTTGACAGCCCGCTCATTTCTGCCATACATCCTATTTTAATGAAGGTTCAGTATAGGTGCAATGTCAAAAAGGACAAGGACAGAAGAGGAAATTCGAGGACTGTCCTCTGAGATAAACGACGGTTGGCTATTCTATAATCGCTGACTAGTTAAATCTTGATCTCGGTCTCTGAAATTCACAACATCTAATTCTTTTCTTTCCCACTTATGTGCAATCTAGGTCCAGATTCTACGTTATTTTTGAATACCCTACTTTTCATGTGTGACTTTTATTTTGAGATATATTTACTTTCAATTTTTGACGATGATTTTTTCACGACGCAATGTTTAAGTTTGAAATACAATAGATTTTTATTCATATCTGAAGATAGCAGCTAGATTATAAATGCAATTTGAAACTTTGCACTGAAAACTTGCCAGAAAATTTGAATGCCACTTTGCAAGTCCGTGTAATTCATGCTAACATAGGCGTAGCCAGGGGGGCCTAGGGGGCCATTCCCTCAAATTTTTACCGTACCTCGTCATTTTGTGCTTTGTGAAGCGGCGATCCAAACAAAAATACTTTTGATCGCCTAAGTCAAACATTTTGCCACCCCCCAAAAATTTTGGGCTGGCTACGCCACTGCATCCTAAGCATGTCATTTGCTAATTACTGTGATGACTAACATGTATTAGTGCAATCTCATTCAATCCGAAATGCGATTTCTATATTTGATTGAATTGAGCGTTTTTAAACTGATTATCACAATCCGTTGCTTGTTATGCCACAATCTCTTGCCTGTTATGTCACCCAAACAATTGCCTTTTGTGGAAAGGCATTATAGAAATAAATGATCATCTCAGAAACACTTGTACTTAAACTTACCACATTGTTTTAGTTTTTGACATTTATCACATGATTCATATATACATGCACAATGTTAAACTGTTGTGCTTTTTGCACTTATTTTCATAGCCATGTTTGTTCAATTTACCACTTAAAATATGCAAAAACTTTAAAAAAATTGAATAATTGTACATAGAAAAACAGGTTTACTGTTACTTTATAAATGACTAATCAGTCCAATTTGTGATGTTGGTGTAGAATCTTTTGGCTTGTGCGATTTATGTTTTGCAATTTTCATAAACTAGCTTCGAAACAAGGTTTATGCAAAAATACAATTTACACGTTTTGTTACATGAACTTGTTTTCGATGCACACATTGCTAGTACCCTAGTTCCAACGCTTTCTTAGTTCCTAGTATATTTACGCTGACGATGGATTTTTCTTATGACTTTCTGTATGCAGCAATCTAAGCATGTTTGTAAGGAACAACACGTATAGAAAATCATTTTTAAAATTATCAACATACCTGAAACGAACTGACGGTTTGTGCTGTGCAGTGGAAGATAGGAAGTATTTTTGGCGAATTTTAGGAATCTTACCTGCATTAACGGACAATGGTATGGTTTTCCAACGTGTACTCTGGACTCGACAGTTGTTTCGCAATGCAATATCGACGAAGAAGCAGAAGACATGGTAAGATAAACATTTCCTAATTTAATCTTGTCAACAGCAATAAGCATAAAAATATTCATTAGAGCCTTGGGGTAAGCAATTTTTAATCAATTTTTGATTTAAGATTATGAACAATTTTGCCAGTTTCAAATATACTCACAGTTTTATTCTGTTCACTAAAAGAGGTTCCGAAAATTGCAAACTAGTATGTTAGTCAAAATATTTATCAACTCCTAATTTTTGCAGTTTTACTTGTAGCTATGATAGACCAAGCAGTGTTTCATAAGAAAGAAGTGTTTCATAAGAAACACTGAAAATTTTGAGAAAACGTCCTCTTTAAAAAAAATTTGACGAAAATACTGCCACTGTGAAATCACATAAATCATAAAACTTGTTACAAATCATTACGACGTTGGAACAAAGAATCCCATGTTTTCATTTTTGTCGAAATGTTATACAAATGTAACTAGACCGTAGGTTCTGCATCAGTGCGCTCTGTTACTTTTCAACTGGTTTATACACAACTTTATAAATCTTAAAAACTACTGGCGCAAGCTTGAAGCAAGTGCACTGCCAGCTCATAAAATGTTTGACGACAATAATTCAAACAATTTTTTTCCAATTTGTGTTGATCAAATGCAAATTAGGCTATTTCAGTACCAGAATTACATAAATTTCCTTGAGATTCAGGTGATCACTATAAAAATGTATTTCTCGGGTTCTGAGAAAAAAGTCTCTAGTCAGTAACTTTTTCATTGTGTGTTTGTGCCAGGGGCGTAACGTAGGGGGCACAATTCCCCAGACGTCGAATGGCTACGGGGGGCGCCGAAAAATTCCAACAATGTCACCAGTATTATCTTCAATACAGTGCATTTGCTTCCGAAAGACCTCAGGTTCGAACATGGGGGCGCCATATTTGCTTCTTGCCCCGGACAGCATCTAATTTTTTACAATTCGGAAAACAACATTCATGATACGAGCCCATTCCATTGTTTTGACACAGCAAAGTATATTTCATCTCTCTTACAGTAGTGAACCCGTAATGAGACTTGAATGTCAAATAATACTGAAATCTTCCCCCTAAAGTTACTGGCTGGATCCTCCCCTGCGCAGAACTGCTTAAGCTTTACTAATCCGTGTATCAATTCCTTTGTTCCGACTTCCGTCACTCGTGAGTACAACCCCAAGGTACTTGAGCGTCTCCACCTGCTGCAGTATATTTCCGCTCACTTGAAGAATACACTACCTTGGGCGACTTGAGAGACACAATGCCTCAATCTTTTCAGAGCTGATTTTCGTTCCTTCTTGGTCGCACGCAGTAGGAAATCGATCAAATGCGTGCTGAAGACCCTGTTGAGAAGATCCATGCATGCATTACTAATTCGTCCGCAAAAAGCAAACGGTTTATCCTGCAGTCCCCAACAATGGCATCCTCGTCGACGCGTCTATGACTGTCTATCCAATTCATATAGACCAGGGCTCACCAAAACTTTTGGGAGAGGACCACATAAGCTGTTGCAAAACAGTATGAGGGCCGGACATCTTGCGTCATGTTATTTTTTCAAGATATGTTACATTCTACCAAATCAACACATTTTTCGTAAATATATTATTTTTTCATTATTGGCAAAATGTATTGCGGCCTGGTGAAATGGTTTCACAGGTCGGATTTGGCCCGAGACCCGTTGTGTAGAGAGCCCTAATATAGACAGAAGAGTAGTGACAGCACACACCATTGCCTGAGTCCAACACCAACGCTGAACGGTTGTGATTTACCTCCGTCGACACGGACACAAATTTCTGAGCAGGCATACAGTTATTTGACGGCCAGCAAGAGGCACCAGTCAACACCGTTACTCCCACAACACTCACAGAACGTTTCACGAGAAACCCGGCCATATACTTTCCCGAGGTCGACAAAACATGTCTATACTTCTTTGGCATGCTCCCAGGATTTTGGGAAAATTTGCTGAAGAGTCGAAATTTGGTCTGTAGTGCTATGGCAGCAACGAAAACCGCACTGGGTATCATCCAGCTTTGGTTCAATTATTTTCGTGGCATCATGGCAGGCACTCTTCCTGGGAGACGAAGCAAAGAGATGCCGCGGTAGTTCGTTCATTCACCCCTCTCTCCCTTTTTATGTATGGAGATGATCAGTTAATCTTTCGGTGCCCTTCCAAAGCGCCATGCCACTTGACACACAACCATCCGGCGTTCTACGTTCCCCAAATTCACTGTCAAACTTTTCACAATTAGCTTTAAGCTCGAATTTAGCAGCGGCATCAGAGAGCTTGTTGATGCACAGTTCTACGGAAGGTTTTATCTGTGAAAAGTTAAAATATCCCGCCTCAAATCTTTGCTCAGTTCTGACAGGTGAGGTGCCGATGTTGACAAAAGGAAAGCAGCATGTTGAAACTTTTTGTTTCAGTAAGTCGCAATGAAACAACGCACATTGCAGCATTTTTATTTTCTGACCACTGCTTCAGTGCGGCCCAAATAACCAAAATCTCACTCCTTGCCGCTTCACTCGACAACCACCTTGTTTTGAATGCGCGCTGCAACTGCCTACCTTTTGTCCTTATTGTAGTTTGATGCATCGCCAGGCAAGCCCATCGCAACACTGAAACAGTAAAACACTTCCATAATTGCAATAAAGTGTTTTAATTGCAATAAAGTGTTTTGTACATTGTACTGTACAAATCTGCGGCCGTATAGTAAGAGGCCGAAGCGAGGCGGTGCCCACGACAATGCACAGATACCTAATTTACAATTACAGCCATCTGTTGCAGTAGCCACGTGCAGAAAAACATGATGCTTTCCTCAATTCGTTTTACTTAAATACAAGACAAAACCATATCTTCGCTTTCAGAATTTAGGGTGCCATTGCAAAATTTTAGGGTGTCATTATGACACCCAAAAACGGCTTAAAAAACACTGTTCAGAGCAACAGGTTTTTAATTCGTCTCAACAAAGGCGACGCAGCCGAGTCTAAATCACCTTCGATGCTGTGGCTACTTTTCACCAACTTAACGTTGGGTGCTGTTTTGGGCGAAATCGGAGTTATTTTCATCTTGTACTTAAACAAACNGTAGATATATTTCAAAGAACTTTCACAAAGTGTGTAATCAATATCTTTGATTAAGACATTAATGCCGACAAAATTTCNAAATTTTTTGATGCACCAATTGGCTGTTTGTCGTATTTTATAAGTGCTACGAAATATAGTTGTTGAAAGTTGATAAGGTATTTTTAAAGTTATAAGAAGATTGAAATTGTTGTTTTGCTGTCACAAAATAATTTTTGTCGGTTTTGGTGTATAGACATGCCATTTTGGTACTTGTAGAGAGGAACGTCATGAAATCTAAAATGGTGACCTCACAAATAATAATATGAAGGTCATGAAAAAAACTGAACAGAAAAAGAGAAAAATACTCTGTCAGACGCGTACCACGGTGTGTAGTAACAGCAAGGCACTCAGACGTTCCAGAACTTACTGTACTTACAAAAGAAAAGGGATTAGCATGGCACTATTGCATAGATTTTTCAAAATTACGCCAAATGACGTGATACGTCGGCGCCCCTTGCATTGAGAGGTACTGCGTCGCCCAACGTAGCTTGGATCTGAATGTGTTGCCAGCAATAATTTTAACAAAAATAAAAAATAAAATAAAAAATTCCTGGTAGATTTGACCACCTCACCTTTGTGGAGACTAGATACTTAAACATAGATATGTGCAAGTTCGAATCATCCAGCTGATAACTCGAAAGCTTGCAGCAAGCCTAGAGCTTTCCAATTGTTGTCAACAGATTTCCAACCATCCCACTCCATTGGATACGCAGTAGGTTGATCTTGTGGAGAACTGCTGACCTAATGATCCTTGGTCCTTTGCAGTCTTTCAGTCCCACGTATAACGTTATTATTTGTTCTACTTGGACTTCGTCACAGCAACACACAGCGATGATAATCTCTCGATGTTAGCTTGTTTGTAACGTGTATCAGTGGGTTATTATTTCTGTTGTTGGTTGTACGTGGGTGTGAAGACATTAAATACGTGCCAAAATATAAGTAAGAACCGCAGTTAACTTACCTTGCAGGGATGTCCGTATTCCATGTCAGAAATCGGCAGTTATTACGCAACATTGGATGACGGTGGTGACGTTCCTCGCAGCATGATGGAGAAAAGCGAACCTGGGAGATCATTCAACAGGAAGTGGTATGCTGATTGTACCAAAGGGTCGTGCAGAACCAAAGCAAATGGTTATTACATAGCCCCATGCAGACAACTGTGGAGTAAGTGCTACAGCTTAAGTTATTTTGCTCTAACTTAAGGAATAGTCTTGTACAGCGAAGAAAGTCAGATATACATATATTATAATTCTTTTGATTTCAGTCTTAAAAGTTGATTGCCAGTGACAATATTTTGTGCCTATACTTGGCTTATTGCTAGACAATATTGGAATTTTAGAGGTGGTGTTTTAATCAAATTGTGATAATAACTGTCATGTAAATCCAAGTATGAAAGTAATACAAACCAAATCGATTACTGTGTTTCAGAAAAAATTGATCTGGCTCAGCAATTGTGTACAAAATAAATTAAGTTTCTCGATTTGATTCGCTTGTTGTAAATTTTATAGGTTCCCACGCAGTATTGAAAAAGTATTGAATTGTGCAATCGGTTTTCAAGAACTTGAAGTATTGAATTTGGCCAAAATGCACAAAGTATTGAAAAAGTGTGGAAATTCTAAATTCAGTCTTTTGTTTATTCTAATTTTGCTCTTTACCGGGATGACAGTTCTGCAGATGTTTTTTGCATTGTATTCCATGAATAAAATTTTTGGAAAATGAGGCTAAACGATGCTGTTAAAAATTTTTAATGGGGTATTGAAAGGTATTGAAAAACTATGGAAAATGGTTTTTGAAAATGTGTGGGAACCCTGTATGATGATGATTGCTCGAGAAAAGCGTTTTTTATGAGCTTTGGAATTTGTCTTTGATATTAGCTCTTGCATTCAAAACATACAGAGGAAATAACAAATGATTTTGTTAACATCGATTGTTGCATTGATTATCTGCCTAACTGGTCAATATCGTAGCTGACATTTGTGGCTGCTTCTCAGCAAAGTTTCGTCGCAGAAGTCTTAGCCTGAATAAAAACTCCCTTTTTCACGCATTTTATCGAATAATCAAAAACTACTAAATGCAGGTTCGAGATGGTTGCTAGAGAGTGTTTCAGCTTGTATCATTTACGAAGATCATTTTTTCAGTTTTTCTGAATAGTTGAAATACGTCGTGTCAGAAGTCAAACGTTACTGAGCAAGATCCTTTAAACTGGACGTTCGCCTGCAATGTGATTGCGTTTGAAGACAAAATGAAGCTTTGTATTCCAATGCAAATAGAACTGTAGTAATTGTTTGATCAAAAATTGTTCCTGAAAGCGTATAAACATAATTTAGTTGAATTTTATCTCAAAATGAAAAAGGTTCGTACAAAATCCGATTTTGTCGACACCACCTGTTAAAAACGCTCGCTTGGTGCGATTGCGGATCAAGAAATTATTTCCACATATCTTCAAATGTCTGTTGTCAACCCTTCTTAAAAAAGATCAGTCAAGCCAACGAACAGCAACTCCAGCAAACTAATTGCACAGTTACGGAAAGCTTCTGAATTGATTTTTAATGTCGCAGTATTCAACCAACATTGACAAACACTAGAAAAATCTCGGTAATATAAGTGAAAAAGATATGGAGATCTATGCCCATAAAAAATTTCAACGAATAAGGAGCGGCGCTGCATATGCTGAAAGATTCGGAATATTTCACAACACATGAAAAAACTTCTTTTTTCGATGAAATAGTTCTTCTGCGAAAGGTCTGAAATGTTCTAGTGCAGGGAAGATTGCGTGAGTTTGAAGAAAAAACCAAATTGAAGGAATGGTGGTAATGAAAGAAACAGGCTGGTCAGAGCATGGCAGATTGAAAGAGAACGTTACTTGAACTTCAATTTTTCAAGTGAATGGGAAGATATTAATCAAGTTCACCCAGGCAGACATAGCAGCAAAAGAACGAGATAAATCAACACTGTGGTAGGCTGCAAGGAACATTCACGTCAAGCAATGTTAAGCGGCTCACGATTAAACTTTTAGAGTGAACAAGCGATTAACTTATGCTGATCTGGTGTATCAAAAATGATTTAGATGCAGCACGAAAGTTCTGGCGAAACTGATTGAAAAAGCATTGTTACTAACCGCCATGATTTTTCTTCTTTTTTCATGCTGCCTTTTTGACCTTTGTGATTGTCGCAACCATTATTTACATATTTTATATATGGTAACTGCATGATGGCCATTATTGCGTGAAAGTGTGGTTGCGTATCAAACATGATAATCTTTTATATGAAATCTGAAATATGTTTTGGAATGAACCTTGCAACAAAAATATTTTCTCTTGTAGCATTTTTTAAATCTAGCATTTTATGGCTTTGTTTAAAATAGTAATCTACGATTCTAAGACACACTTATGAAGCAGAGAAAAAAATTTAGTGTCAAAATAGGCGTCTGAAAGAGTGTAATTAATTTATCTCGGTATATCTCCTCGACTGTACAACAACAAAAAACAATCAGATGGTGAAAACGCAACTTTTTTGTTGACAACCATTTGACAGATACCCCCTTGGACCCCATTCTTGGTCACGATTTTGAAATATTTGAGGAAAGTAGCAAAATGCATGTTTGATAAAAAAGCGTATAGCAATCTTCTGATTCAAATGTTTTTTTTAATGTAACATTTCCTATGACTATGATAATAAATATAACCTTACTTTTTCAGGAAATCTTAAAGACAAATTCTGTTGCGTTCTCTGCCGGGTCAGAGGTTGCAGATTTCCCAACGTCCCATTTCCTTAGGCTCGAGCATCATTAGAGTCATGTGAGCTCAAGCAAGTTACTGACCATCAAGATGACGGAACAAGTGATAAACAACCTTGTGTTTGTAAAAATGTTTTGTTGATATTGTGACGTTATTGTACAGTAAATGTAAGTCATGATAACCTGAGGATAAGTCTTGCAAAAACGTTTTCGCTGACTGATGTCTTTATTAAAAAAGTGAAGGTTATTCATCAGGATGTATAGCTTGTTACTTGTATGTCACTGTTGCGGCCAGTGGCCCAACTATATGGACAAATACGTACGGACTGGAGCCAGTGCTTTGTAACAAACTGCTCATTGAGCCATCCGCCTGGGCACAAACCGTTCACATGTGCACACAGCGTTTTACGTAACACGTGACTCACTATTCACGCCGTTCGTTGAATGCGTTTTTCTGCTCGCCTTTCTGTGCATGTATTTACGATCTCGCGGAACCTTACTTGTTTCTTTTCGTCAGTAGTGCCGTGAGCGAGTTGTCGTCTGCCTGATCCATTAACTGTTTACTGCGATATGTTTGCTGCTGTATAGTCGTAAAAGACAAGT
>JGI24021J15306_10002711_pt1 | contig 19412 bp, 10 predicted proteins | sample Ectturendosymbi1_FD_15306 | JGI IMG/M metagenome (IMG submission 15306)
GTTATATGTACAATTACTGGGGCAAAACAGATACAGGCTTGTGTGAGCTGTTGTGATCAATCCGCCTGAACTGCCAATGACGAAGCTCAGAATGATGAACGTATTGCAAGCACATGTGTGTGTCTGTATTAGCGCACACTCAGGGTTGCCACATCAAAAAAAGAAAAATGATGCATTAAAAAGTCAGATAAATCAAGCAAGTTGAAATATCAAGCCTTTAGGCCGTTTACAGACTAGCTAGTGTTCCAATCCGACTTAACGCACTCCTGGTTATTTATTATTGCCTCTGACCTCATTGTACTTGCTATGCCGCCAGAGCAAGATCATCGGCTCCATTGGCGTTGTTTTGTGTTTGTTCTGTTGCACATACAGTTCTGTGTTTATATCATTCCCAAGATTATGTTGCTTCCCCAATATTGCCATGACACTTTACGTCACAATGACTCCGTTTGTGCATGTTGGAACGACTCTGAAAGATGACTGCGGATTTTGTGTTCGGGCAGTCACAGGTATGCCTGTATCGCGTAGTCACTACCAGTGGAGCTGACTGGTGGTGTTCTGCCACTTTCCACTGAAGGGTGCCTGGATTCCAAACGTATAAGTGCGTGGGTAAGTCTGACCATGTGTAGGTCGCTGTGGCTCGTGTTAGGGTTTGTTTCGGCATTTGGAGCCGGACAAAAAATCCGACTCTTGACTCCTAGTGATCTTAGGAATCCGACTCCACCCAAAAACCTCCGATTCCTTGCGACACCGACTCTGCAACCCTAGTCAGACACAGTGCATCTACCTAACGGGAAAGTGGGTATCGCTGCTGTCGAAAGAATGTCAGTTGTTTGTATAATGCATTTTAGAGAAGGGTATTAAGTTGATCAATGCAAACACTGGGAGCATAATGGTTGGCTTTCAACAAACTTTTCGCGAAATACTTTGTGCAGTAATTGATGGCAAGCTTAAGTAAAACCACGCACAGCCCGGTTTGAATTATCCATATGTGGGCAACTCTGAAAAGAACAAGCAACTTTTGTTATATTTTAAGAAGACTAAAGTGATGATTGAAATGTCAGAATTGCATGATGATATCTGTTACCTTTTCTTTTTTGAAGAAACTGGGATTCCTTAAATTCAGTTTTTAAAAATGCGTTATTTCAGTCTTGCAAAGTAAATTCCAAAGCTATACCCGATTTTCTGACCCTTGTTTTTCTAAGCAGAAGTTCACTGCCCTGAATTAGCAAACACATCTGTTGCATATGGGCGGATCGTTGGTTTACTGTCGAACACACAATGCGGATCATTGTATCAGAGGTAGTACTGCTGCGACGCACGCCCGTAGAAGTAAAATAAAGTCTAAGTGTGGAAATCTAGGAACGCTGAAATGGAACTTTGCGGAATAAAATGTGTAATCCAGTTACTTTAAGTTTTTCAAAACAGCGATAGATTATTATTCAACTAGTTAATTGTAGTCTGTAGTTGTATTTGTTATATGTTCGCAGTCGTGTTGTTCTTTGGATCTATCACGCATTTAAGATTTTTGCGTGTGTAGAAACCTCCATTTTGAAATGTATTAATTTGAATATATTTGCATGACAGCATGCGTTTCCACCAACGTTTTTCACGTGTTGATACGTTTTTCAATTGTTGATATAACAGCTGCATATATGTGTCAAATAGTAGAGCTCGGTATGTCTACATTGTAAATAAGCATGCTCCGGTTTTGACACCAAGGAACACAAGCAAGCTTGCTTCAGAGCCGTGACTAACAGGCTAGGTTTTTCAGTATAGGTTAACACCAAAAATTGTTTGCATGAAAAAACTGCCTGTAGAAAGAAATTGCGCTATACTGGATAGCACTGGTAAGAAGTATGAAAGGATATTGACTCGTATTAAAAAGAAACAGAATTGTGTAGTGGACTCGGTTTGTTTTTTCGGTCATAGACCGATTTTTTATAATCACCGAAAAAGTGTAAGTCAATTCGGTCGTAATTTCAGAAAAAATAGGCTAGCGAATACAGTTGCGGGGAGTTTTAATTGTGTTACGTGACAACTGACCGAAATGTCTGGTGAAAAAAATAACCCAGAGTGGAAATAAGCTTAAAACTGTTGTGTCCAAGAGGGTACATATTGTCATGTATAGAGTTCACCTATCTACCAGCGTGAGCGCATATAGACATATCGCCGGTCTCTGCGGTCGTGCCCAAAAGAAACTAAATCCGTGTGCACGTTAGCAAACTTTCTCTCGGGAACTTCAAAGGGTCGAAATGCCAGGCGCGGTCGCCTACTGTTCTCCTGCCAGCAGATCGGACAACGTTTGTAAAATTGTGTCACATCTGCGGGCAACCCCTTCCAGAAATATCTCTACTTGCACAAGCGCTTAGTTTCCCTTTTTCCTGGGTGTGTTTGACTGTGCACTAATTTAAAAGCTAAGTCGCGTTGCGAAGCGGAGATCCAAAGTTTCGCAGGTTGTTTTCCCGCACAGTGTGTCCACAGCGGAGCACCGGTAATAAGCTCCTTCTCAAAATGCAAGTTTTCATGCGAAAGTTATCTAGTTCTTGCAGAGATTTGGCTTGTTCTTGCGCTGAGTGTTCGAGCTGTAGCTTTTGTTACGATCGGAAAGCCCGAGCGGCATGTGCGCAAAGCTTCGCAGTGTGGCAGCAAGCAACAATAGAGATCACCCGACGAGATCACTCTATAATGCTTGTTCGCGCCACATATATATGGTGTTGTTCTTCGCGCACGTTCCGTTCGTGGTGAACCGCGCATTCAGCGCAACGCCAGCGGAGTGGTTGCAACAAAACAAATAAACGAAACAACAAATTGAAAAATCCATAATCAAGTTCAAAGCAGACATAAGCAAAACTCATCGTTAACGAATTTGAAATCAGATTTCTCGAATACATCTACTTCATACAAACCGCACATTGCAGATACTTTAAAAATCTATTTTTTGTAGTTCGACCCACCCTGGCTTCTAAGTTTAAAACTGCAACTTGTGGCTGTACTCTAGCACAGTGCTCTTCAACCTTTTTTGTTACGGTGCACCCTTAAAGATATTTTGACGAACTCATGCACCCTATTTACTAAACACTTAAACTCATTGCACCCTATTTACTGACACTTCCACCATGTCCTCCACCTAACTGCACCCATGCCTGTAAGTACCCGGGTCTAAATAAGCAAGTACCCTAATTCAGTAGCTCAGCTACATAATTTAATTGATAATGGCTCATTGCCTTGTGCTTATGAATCACAAATAATCGTCTAATTACAATTGGCTTGGTATGATGTGATGCTTTTGCACCACAGTTTAGATGGTGTAAAGTATCGGTTAAATTCTGAAAGTGATTGGTTGGTTAATGATTCATTTTTGCTAACAGAAAGTTTGTGCAAAAATTATCTGTTTAGTGTAACAAGTTTGTGACGCACCTTTGTGAACCTTTTTTTAGTGGTGCACCCCACGCATATTTTGGTGCACCCTTGGGTGCACCGTGCACACCGGTTGAAGAGCGCTGCTCTAGCAGACCCCAAATCAAAATTTTCAGTGTTTATGGCTCCCATAATGACTGATGATTTGTTGCACAAATTTGTTATTTATGCTCAAAGAAGCACTGATCCTTACGCCATACCTGTTACATTGATTAAAAAAAGTTCGATTATTTCATTGTCTGCCTAACAAACGATTACGGCCACTGCTATGCGGACAAAATATTTTTTATCCACTGTAAGTAGCAAAAGTGATACTTCTTTTAAAAGTCGAAAGTCCGTCATCACATTAAAGGCTGATTTCCTTGCTTTCTCACTTATCTAGATTTTTCGAAACGCTTTTGTGTTAACGTAACTAAGTTTTTTTTATTAAGGGAGATGTGTTATGCCGATAGCAGATTGAATTTAGCATTTCGAAAAGGACTTTTTTAAGATTTTCCGCTTGTGAAACTCTATACGGCAATATCTTATAACAAATTTCAAGTGATTCTCACGTATGCCATGTTTTTAGATTTAATTATAGGTTTATACTTAAGACGTTGATCTTTATGGGATAAAAGGGAGTGCTTGTGATTTATTTGCAAGTTGGCTAACTGCCCGGCACCAATTATAAATGCCGATCTCCATAAATCAGCGTTCCCCAAAATTCGGCCCGCGAAGGGTTCCCAGGAATGTTTAGTATTTTAACAATTTCGTGTAAATAAATTAATGTGGGATGTAATTACACGAAAAGCTAAAAGCACACGCTGTATTTGAGAATTTTATCCCGATAGGCTTCAGAAACTAAAATAATCCAAGCTTTCCGCTTTGATCAAAAGTTCAACTATAAAAGTTTGAGTTTACTTGCAATGTGTGAAATAAAAGTGATGCCTTTGGGGACCTAGTCCCAGCCCATTCGTTTGTAATACAGTATTACACATACTTTACGAACAACACAGACAAGTAAACGTAAACACAAACAATTGTTACGTCATAGCTGCTTTATCCATTGTAAGTTACCGCGGCTAGTCCGCCCCGCGGACGCTGATAAGATCGCGAATATGGCGCAGTATCCGAAAAGTTGGGGACCGCTGCCATAAATCTATCAATCGCGCGTCTCTTCATGACGTTCTTCAAGGTACCCTTGTTGAGCCGATATTGTTTGTTTTATTGATTAGTGACATTCCGAATGCTTGAATTCTGAGGCTGTCTGTGAATGCCGCGACATTAGTCCAATCTCAAAAACATCTTAATGATTATGTAAATGTTGTCACTGAAGAACTTCCTTAATTCAGAAATGGATGCAGCTTAATACATTACGATGATTTTCGGAAAACTATTTTAATGATCCTCTCAAAACACTAGCCAAACCATTCGTGTAACTTCCTGTAAGCGAAGGCAACATTAAGTGTTTATGTTGTTTTTTTGACAAAAAAAATTACCAATGATGTTGGGATGCTTGAAACTCCAGCTTTCTTTGGTCGCTGAATTGGGCGAATAGTAAATTTCCAATAATTCGGATTCACCTGCTCCACTACTCATTTTAGCAACTTGTACTGTATAACTCCACAGTCATAGCCAGCCAGCTTGGTCATAGTTAACAATAGGGTCGTGGAACATATTCCAGTCAGTGATATGCACTATCATAAGGAACGTATTCAAATCTGTGATGTGATATGCATGTAACAAATATATTCCAATCACTCCAGACTAAATTCTGGAAATAAATAAGTTGTCTGCATTTAACTTTGAATAGTATGTTAAGTCATAATAGTCGACAGTGTGTATGCTGTATTAAAATTATATAACTCAGGATTATCGCCATTTGTCGAACTATATAATTTCATAATTCTACAACAATTAGAAAGTAATTTGTAAGATATCTTTTTGCAAACCATCCACAACAGCGCTACTCGGTTTATAGTGGCAAAAAGTTACGGATCAGTATTTCGTGGCCAACTGCATCATTTGGCTTTCACCAATTCTGTCACCTCTTCAAAGGTTTGCTTTTCTTTCGTATTTGAGAAAGCCTATCGTTGCGCGCTGATTATTATTCTATCTATCTTATTGGTATATTATTTTTGTCTATAATCCCTTGCGTCTTTTTTCTGCAAGCATATCACTAATCGCTGGTTTCGCTCAATCAATGTTGCCAACACGTTCTATTTCTGTTATTTTTCAGTCTACTGAACCTTTATCCTGCATACCTGTCTTACTTTTCTCCAATTATTATAACAGCGCGTTCGGCTAGTGATCAAAGCCTATAGCTATTCTTTCTGTTACGTAACCACCAATCAATAAACGGTTTGGTTGACAAGTAGGTTTCTGGGTCNTTTCGGCTGTCGCGCTTTCTACGCTGATGGAAACGAATATCTTTCTTTCTGTCACATTGGCACCAACACTCTTTCCAGTGTTGCTTTGAAACTTGTAAATCCTTGCGTGCTTCTGTTAGATGTTGTTGGTACTAACACTGATTATAATTTGTGCTTGTTGCAGAGTTAGGGTTCATACGTGGGTTTAATTTCGTTTTTTTTCTCTGCAGTCTTCCAGCCAACCCAAGACTGAGGGTATATGTCATACACAGTAAAGCTGTAGACGTGCTGATTGAAGTTGTGGGATGGATGTATTTTGTCGCTTGGTCAGTTTCGTTCTACCCACAAGTTGTATTAAATTTCCAACGTAAAAGGTAAGTTGCTTCCCGGTAGTTTATAGTATACTACGACTTTGGAGTATTATTTGTTCCAACATGTTCAAGTTGCCACAGTGCGATCGCCGTTCTTACAGTAATCACCAGACACTTGACAATTTTTCTGATGCGTTCGCGAGGATGAGTATGTAACATTTTAATAAGCTTTTTCAATTGATATTTGCCCACGTCAAGTAATATGTTTGTGTCAGACACAGCTTACATGTCTTCATTTATGAAAATTGTGTGCACAGTATGTACTGTAGTATAAGCGGGTGATTTATTATATTTTGCCTGCTACTCATTTCATAAAGCATACCGTAAATATTGCAGGCTGCATGCGTCTGTTGTTCAAAGCTATTAAAGGCGGCCAACATCACCTATCTCTATATAATATCAGTATATATCGATGAATTGATTTTTCCAATTGGTTTATAGTCACGTTGTTTGGAGCTGTGTTTTTTCATAAGTTTTGCTTATTTTGTGCTGCGTTAGTACTTTAGTGCACTTACTTTATTGCTTGTTCCTTAGTGTTATCGGGCTCAACTTCGACTTCCTTGCATACAACCTCACTGGATTCGTTGCGTACGGTTTATATAACATCGGACTCTTCTGGATACCTTTAGTCAAGGTTGGGGAAGTTAAAAATGATTTTTCAGACTTTTTTCTGGTAGTATTATTAGCACAGTATTTCTAATTTCGGTACACAAAAAACAGCAGTCTTGAATAGTGTAGTAACAAAAATAACCGCCGAGGTAAACAAAGTAAAAGACATATAGTGGACGAACACTGTTCGGCAACAAGCGTCTGTAAGCACTAGTTGGAATAGCACGGATAAAAATTTGAATGAAAACGCGAAAGCTGCGACGGCAGTGACGTTGGCGGGAACCGTTGCTTGGCAGTGATGCAACTCATCGCGACACGTGGCGGTGGTGATAGCGTGTGACCTCACGATTGATGTATGAAACGAAACTGTGCTACAAGCTATAAATGCATCGAGGGCAGGTCCGCAACCAGCTAATATTTTTGGGTTAGTGGCAAAATGATTGTAACTTGTGCTATTTTCAGGGGAATGATTGTAACTTGTTGTTTTGCGTATCAACTAAACATGGTTTTGAAAATTTCGGGGGCAGTTGCTCGGTTGTCCACCCCCTGGTTGCGGGCCTGATCGAGGGAACGTTTGGGTTAAGCTGTGGTTTGTATTTTTCAAACAAAGTAAGTTCAAGAATCTGAAACCGGACGTGAAAATCGACGTGGCTTGGCCTGTAGATGTCTGTGGACTGACAAGCTCTGCGAGGATCGATGTTCCTTCGTACGATTTCTTAAACAGTGTTGCGTTTGCGCAACGTTAGCGGCGCTGCAAGAGCATGTAATCCTGTGAACAACGTTGTAACGGTTGAATAAATCTTGCCGGTCTTCAACCAAAATCCAGCTTTGAAGTTTCTGGATGTTTTGAAAACAACGCTTCACGCGTTCACTACAGAATTTGTAAAGTCACTGAGCTCTTGTCCTACATTGTTGGATGCGGACTCCAAACAAGGTAGATATGATGAAATATCTTCGGGTGGAAGAGAGGCATTAGTTGGTGAAACGCGTTCTTGTGTATTTGTTGTAGACTAAAGTTCGACATAGCAAGCTATTAGCTTTAATGAACTGAATACGCACAACTCTTAATAATAAAAGAATATTGGAAGTCGGACAATACGCCAACATAACCGAACAGTACGCTGACAAGTTACCAAATGCAACGCCCGATAACGAATCTCAAAACACATAGCATTCCATCAAGTGAGCGGCACACTTGCAGCGGGCACAATGCGCAAACTAATGATTACAACAGTATTACCATGAGATAATCTTGGTTTGGAAACCGCAAAAACAGGTCAACCAGCATGGCGGTAGAGCAGGTCTGTTCGACACTGACCTTGGTGTCACTGCCACAGCCTGGTCTGTAACGTAGTTCATGCATACGCCTACCAGGAGCTTTTGGTGAGCTGATGGCAACTCCATCCAACTGTCGATAAAAGGAACCGTTAAACTGAAATCTTGTTTTCACAACCCGTTCAAGTAGTTTCTTTGAGCGCCTACTGTTATCGGAAACACGAGGAAAATAAATTTTCAAGTTGTGACTTTGCCTCAGTTATAATTCTGTCAAAATTTTTGTATCGATTTCATTGATCTACGTTTTGTTTCAAAATATGGCAATCCACTTTGATGCCATTCGAAAAAGTTCCGATTTATAGTTTTTTCTGTCGAGAATTACTGTGGCATTGAGGCTTTGATTTTTAAGTATATGGAAGGTATGTTTCAGGAAAAAGGTGAAAAATTATGGTCTTTTTTGTTGGCAAAACGTTCTCATGTAGATAAATGGCACGTTTTCCTCAAGCATCACTGATTGTTTTCGCCCTCGGTTTCTGTACAAACCACGCGATGCTTCAGTTCAAGTCGTTTGGTGTTGAGACTCACGCGAGTGGCCCACATATACGAGTTTGATCTGGGTTGATAACGCATGGCCTGGAATTTTGAGGAAGAAGCGGGTGATTTCGTAGATTCTTTTTAAGGAGGTCGAGTATACACTTGCAAGCCCTGTGAGTAATGGACAAAATCCCCAAATCGTGAACGCCTACGGACCACATTTACTGTTTGCGTGGCACATTTCATTGTGTCTGAATTGTGGTTTTGCTTCGATTGTAGCTATTTTTTCTGAGTCATCTTCCAAAGTGCGGCTTTCACTGCCCTGCTTGCCAGGTGTTCCAAAACTTCAAACCCACAATGAGTTGTGGCCAATGTGCACGTAATTGCGAGTTGTGATCGATGTTAGTCACAATTTTTAGCCGACCGCAGTCGAAAAAAGCCGTAATTACTAAGTGCTTACTCATTACTGCACAGGATCACCGTCAACTACCAAAAACCCTCTGCAAAAATCGCTGTATCCAGTAATCATAGCAATCGCAACTGTGATTGTTGATGTCAATCAGTGTGTGTTTTTTTAATATAGCGATTATTTTATCCAGCACATACCAGTTATGGATCGGATAAAAATCCTTAAGTCCGGCGTTAGTGATTGTAGGGTATCCAGTTGAGTAAAGCTAAGTTGTGCTTCAAATGGACTAGTGTTGTGTTGGACTACATCAATATCCCAATTTTTAAGGTGTAATTAACAGTGCATTGTCTTGATCTTCAGACGGTACTGATCTTTCTGAAACAGTGGTCTTTACAGGGATCCCACTAAAATGCTCGGCTATCACATTTTTTAAATGTGGGAGTACATCTACTTATATAGTGAAGAGTATCACTAATGTTCTTCATTCCTGATACAGTTTATTATGAAACAAGTCCTTGCCATGAGCAAGCCCGAATGGTTCAGGCAGCCATGGCATGAGGTCCTGAAGGGGAACCTAACTAGTAGTTTGTATCACCTTTGGCTCACTGACCCGGGCCACTCTCGAATCCGAGTCTGGACTAAAGATGTTAGTGAGTTCGCGGGACTTCTAGTCACAAAGGGCTGTCTAATAAAAAGGGATATCACAACAAGCTTTCTGGAGTGAAGATAGTGGTGGAATTTCCTTTCACTTCAATCCAGTATAGTTTACGAGTCTTCGACGACGTGTGCCAATAAGAAAGTTGGTCCCCAACATAAAAAAGTTAAGAACGGTTGCACTAAAACAACGGTGCACAACCTGAGGCCGTACGGCAGCACAGTGGCGTAGCCAGCCTAAAAATTTAAAGGGGGCCAAAAAATTTTTTTTTGGGGAAAAATGTTTGATTCTAGGTGAATAACACTGTTTTGTTTAGAAAAACACCTCTCAAAGCACAAATGACTATATTTTCTAAAAATTTGGGGGGTGCATGGCCCCTTCCCCCCCTGGCTGCGCCTATGCGGCTTTTGACAATGAAATTTGCGGCCGTCCACATGTAACATAAAATATAGGATTTGGCGGCCGTGCTGGCGTATATTGAAGCAAAACAAACGCAAGGCAAGAAAATCATTCGACACCCGACATGATGCGTAAAAGTCTGTTTTGCAAACTTTTCTTTTAGTAAATTCGGTAAATGTTTGACATTTTATTATACTCTTAGGCCCAAGTAAATGACATATACCGGATAAAACCTTTTCTCAATTAAACGTGTCTAATAAATATAACTCAAACTCATTGGCGGCCGTACTTCACATACGTAAACGTAATGCGCCCGGCAATAGCGAAAGGTTGCATAGCCCTGCACTAAACAGTACTTAAATCTTGAGTGGAATATGTAAACCGCACGTTTAAGACTCGCCTGAAATTTGCCGAAATTAGCTGTGGACAATATCAACAGAAATGAACTTGAATGATGCATCTTATCCCAACTCGTAAAAATCGCAGTTCAATTCTCTTATCCCTTCAAATGATCCTTAAAGAATAGGGAGCATTGGATAAGAAAAATGCGGTGCATATCTGAAAGATATTTGACTGCATATACAAAATAAAATTTTAGGCATCGAAAATTTCTGTAAGCAAGAAAATACGAGACTGAATGCGTCTTAATTGTCGTCGGGAAATTATTCATTCAGTGGTTACGTTGTTAATTGAGAAAGGGGTTAAGCCATGGCTGGGGTGATAAACTAGTTTTGGCATCCTGTTTTTCAAGATTTACCATAATTGAATCCAGTAGGTGGGTACAACGTTTTTTGTTAGCCTAAATACTAGTAAACTGACATTCCCAAATCATGTTTTTATTTCCCCGGTGAACTGTTGGCAGAATGTTTACCTTCTGCTGTACTCTTTCCAACTTCTATAGAAACTAGTGTAATATTCTTAGATCCCTCAGTGAAAATTTCCGGAAACCTTGTGTACGACCCACCGTAGTGTGTGTTGCTTGACCGTGACATTTATTATTGCCTGCAATTTTCTTTGCAGCAACAATACATTGAAAAGTTCCCTGATGGAGTAAACCCGGTTGAGGTCAATGACGTTGTCTTCACGTTGCATGCTATCCTCCTGACTTCTATCACGATAGGACAATGCTTCATCTACAAGGTCAGAGAACAACATCCTCGTTCGTGGCTGTTTCGGTTCTTGTGTTACAATTCGCTTAATCTCTACGGGTAGATCGTGTGCACCTGTTGAGTAAGTGCTGAAGTCTATGAAATATCTCTTCTGTAACGTGTTTCTCTATACGGTTGTAATGGTGAACGCCAACTTTTCATGAATATGTAGTACGCTCGCAATGTAACAGCGTCCATGTCCGAACGACAATCGAATCGCTGGCGTTGACGTGCAAGTTGAGAACACTGCATATCGTAATATCTCGACCACTGCTGTACAAGATGCATGCACAACCCGGGTTTCGTGAACGGCGCAATTTTCACTCGAAAATCATTACCAAGCTTGCTAAAAATTACCTCGAATTTCGACATCGTTATTTTTGGCTTATTGTTTCGTTGAGAGACTTAGTCATGCTGTGCTTTCAAACTATCTGATCTTGCAATTTCAGAGAGGGGGACAAAAAGTTTCCATCGTTGCTAGATGCTTACTCGGCGCCGGATTGCTCGCAGTTTTCATCTTGTTGTTTGTTGCGATTGGCAAGAAGTTGACTTGGCTGGATTATCTTATGGCCCTCTCGTATCTTAAGCTTGGTGTGACGTTGATCAAATACGTTCCGCAGGTAAATTGATCCGTTTCTTTGCATGGCTTAACAAATTTGTATCTACACAGCTTGAAATCGACCAACTGACCAAAATAGTGAAAAGCACCAGAGTTGCAGGAACGTAAAAAGCAAAATANGCAGCGGCAGATCACGTCGGCCGAACACACTTTCCTAGCAACCTTTTCACCTGCAGCAAAGTTATTTTTGCACAACCGTTTAAGCAATAGTGATGAAAAGCTAGTATCGGGTGGGGAGCCTGCGACGCTGGTCTGTGTGTCAAACTTCCTGCCAACGCACGTGTGCTGCATGAGGCTGAATGGTTTTTGTTAACTCAACATTTAATGGTTATTCCAGAAGCGCAGCTGACTCCGGCATTCAATTATAGAGTCTGCGTGAGTCATGGTATTAATGATAACCGTTTTGTTTGAGTTCCTCGAACTGTGAAAAAGTTCAAACAATCGATCGAACTTTGTAAACTGTTGCCCAAGATTCTTGTCAGAAATAATCCACTCGCTACCGAAAAAAGGTCGATGAAATTGTAGCAATGTTGATGTTCTTGCTTATATTTTGAATTCCAAACAACATTTTTTGTAGTTACATATGAAAGATCATTTGATTGTACACTTTCTGCTTGGGCACACAACAATAAACTAGGTCGAGATTTTTTGGCAGGTCAACTGGTGTATCTGAACAGTGCTGGTCCTGTTGAAAACCAGTGAAACATGCTACATTGATGAGGTCTCGTTTCTCAGTATCTTAAATAATGTCGTTTGGATATTACGAATATATTAATTGTGTGTTTATTCACAAACTAACGGGACATTGTCTACAATTAAAAAAAAATAGCTTGTTTCTTAAATTAATTTGTAATGTAGTCCAGATCAAGTTTCGTTGTTGTACGCCATTGTTAGTCTTGAGATTATTGCAGACTGTTGCAGTGTATTGAAGCTGTAGCGCTGCGTTAACGCTGTTGCCAACATTGCATTTTGTGATGCTCCAGGCTTACATGAACTACAAACGCAAGAGCACAGAGGGATGGAGTATTGGAAATGTGTTGTTGGACTTCTCGGGTGGTTCACTCAGCATTCTGCAAATGTTTCTGCAGTCATACAACAACGGTTCGTAATTTGTTTTCCACGTAATAATGCATGAGAAATGTTCACGCGTTCAATTGATGAGATGCGAGTGGGATCTAATTATCGCGGTCGTGGCAGTCCTTTAAAGTTCTTCATTCATGGCTTAGCATTTAAACATTCCCGACTCTTTCAGCTCTGGCGTGACATTTATGACATCTACTCGTTCATAACGGCTGGTTGATGGTAGTCTAGGAAAATTCCAGGTAGTGTTTCAAGAAGTTTTACAGATCGTGCTGTTGATAGTCTTATTTCTGTCGTTAAAGGTACTGAGAATATCTTGCCCAAAATGTTGTTTAAAACGTTCGATCGACTGCCCAGAACCACACCAAAGAGTTACAGCCAACGTAACAGCCGTTTCATGGATGTCCATATTTGCAGGTTTATTTTGATGAAACCCTACGTGGAAACCCATACATCGACATAGACAAAAGTGCCTTGGCCAGATTTCCCGTTCTCTGTAAAAAAATTGTTGTGCGATCGTTTTTTGAAAACGTTGATTTACGATTTATGTTACAGATGAGTGGGGCTTGGTCTTCGGCGATCCAACGAAATTTGGTCTTGGTCTCTTCTCCATTTTGTTTGATATTTTCTTCATTGTTCAGCATTATGTTCTCTATCGTCACCCAAAGCTTAGTACAGGGTCTGGTTTACTGGCCCACGACTCGGACGAAGTTGATGACGACTGATGTGACTGTAATGAACAATAGCTTTACAACTGTGTTGAAGTCGGTTGAAATAATGCTTAATGAAATTAGTTCCCTGCAAAGTGCAATAGAGTTTTACTATTGTTTTACCAGCTACAGTAACGTTCATCAATCTCCAAGTGGCTGCAGAAAGAACGTTTTGAGCTTGTTGCAAACTTCTGTCGTTATGAATTGCAACAATGCACTTGTAGCAAATGTCAGTTGATTACACCTGTAATATCTCTCAGCCAAATGCGTTGTAAAGTGCATGTGATTGGCCGAGAATGAAACCCCTTGTTGTGGAACATGCACGATCAAGAACAGTTGAATTTAAAAGGTTGCAAGCAATAATTCAGATCATTGTATCTTTTCTGAAAACTGATTGCGATTGAAAATACACAAGTTGAGCATTCTTGTCAGTAACTGAAATGACAGACTTTACTGTTTTTCATCATATGATTTCCTGCATTTTAGTAAAATTGAATCCAACATTTTTTGAGATAATCAATCGCTGCTTTTACTGATTTTATTGCCATTCGCTTTAATCATGTGATATTCGCCAGCTTACTTATTTTTTCGCTTTAGTGAGGTGGTGATTTGCCAGCAGAGCCATGCTGGGCGTGCGTCATACGAAGTGACAGTTTGGTTCATTGCATTGTGTTCTGAATGATCGTCAAGTTTTTTGCTTTGGGCCTGTGTTCGTTGTCATCGCAACAATGCGTTGTTTGTACGGTTTTCATCACGATTTGACAACGCGAAGGCTCGTCACGTGGTTGGTTGAGCTTCGGGCTCCTTTGACAGCTCAACCGACTTTGTCCTGTTGTAGAAATTAAATGTCGCCGAGTTCGGTCGATCAACATTGCCCAGTTGATTACTGACTCCCTGGACCTCATTGTGTGCAGTTGTGCGCTGGAATGATTTGACTTGAGAATTCAACAGAGCGCTTTTATTGAAAGGGTCGGCATCGAGGCCCACTGGCCAGGGACCCCACATCTAACAAGCGTGTTTTTTTCTGCTCGATCTCCGGACAACACCATTTCGACTCGTGTGGCGTGCAGAGCGCCCCTACTCCATCGTGAAGTAGTGGTTAAGTTGTCTGCAGCCACAAAAAGCGAAATGCAGTTGTTTTCCTGCAACTAAAAAGCTTTCCAAAATTGGTAGGAATCGGTCAGAATGTTTTCGAAATTTGAAACTTCTATGATTGGTTTCAAGTACACAAGAACAGTCCCTTTGCAGTTGTTTGCCAGATATTGAATACAATTCTTAACATATGTGCGTGTGCTGATGGTTCAGTCGCACGAAGACAAAATTCTGAACATTTTCGGGAGAAATTGTTCGAAGACATTTCACTGATAATTCTTTCTTGACCTGCGCATCTTCTGTGTAAAGCTAAAATTTTTGGCCGTTCTGCGTCTCTCGAGAAGCTTCAAATGTGTGACATCTGCGGGGTACCGGTCATGATTGGGGGGGAAGGTTGTTGTCATTTTTAATCGGCCAAACGTCGCGGCACAAAATATTCGAATACTTTAATAATTTTTTCGTGAAGTTGTGTATATTTCAACATATTGCTTCGGCCCCATATTGCGCTGAGCAGATTCGTGTTCGCTTCTCACATTCTTTAACGTTGGATTGCAGATGCGATTGACTTTGCGTTGGAACTTACCGCGTCATTCAATGATTTTTCTTTACGATTTAGAACAATGTCATAATTTACGCCAAATAATTTGAATATGCGCAGCCTCGCGTTGATACTAGTTGAAAGTGAACTTCTTGAATCTGTCGTAAGCGTCGTCATCGTTCCACAGCAGTTTTTCGAGCGTTCTGATCTTAGCGCTGACGTCTTGAATATGCGCATCCTCATGAAATGCTTGTAAATTACAAATCTTCCAGTCAATTTTTAAACCTTTTCATCGCGATTTGCGGTTTTCGTGAATAAATTGATCATGACTCACCTAAAGACCGTCTGTCCCTCTGTTTATAACAGGCTTGGTTTTGAGACTGGGATGAACGAGAGGTGAAGCGCTGGTAGTTTCTGTATTTGTGAGAGGTAATCCCCGGTTAAATCCATAGGGGATTGATTAATTAACTATCGTTTTTTGGCTATAACTTGCCAACCACGAACACAGATAGCCAATCAAGGACTCTGAAGACGCGAATTTTTGCCTAGTTTATTTTAAAAGAAAAAAACAAGTACTGTAAATTGCTACTGGAACTTTTTTCTCCAGCTTTGATGACGACATCAAAAAATCCCTTGACCTCCCCGCGGTGGTTACGTCATACCAAAAAAGCTCAAACCCAAATATGCCTGGATTTTTTTAATAGAAGCTTGGAGACTGCTTCTTCAGTGGGTTTGAACAGCTCTATCAGTCGGCAAGTTATGACTGGAAAAGTCCAAGAGGATATTTTTGCGATTCTTAAAGGGTTAAGTAGCAAACCAAGGTGGAATTATCGATTTTGAATGAAAAAAAATTGATCTTCACTTAAATTTTGGCGAAAAAATGTTTAATGTCAGGGGAGTTCACAGGCGTATGACTAATTCCATGCTCTGTCCTCGTTTGAAAGATCAAGACTGTGGTCATCCAATTTTGAAACGAATTAATTGTTTCGGCCGATTATGTTTTACCGCATTCGTGTTTCCGAATGCCTGAAATTTTTGAATTGGCCGTAGCTTTGTTTCGGTTGAGCATTGCTCCTGCTAATGTATGCTGTGAAATATAAAGAGTCATGTAAGCTGATGGCGTGCAGTTAAACTAATGGAAGGTGCACACAGTTAACTTGCTTCAATAATTAAGTGTTGATTACAGATTTGAAACAGCTAACAGGAAAATATTTTGGTAGAGTTGAATGAACAGACAAAATACCTTGTGTTGAAACTTTGGACACTCGTTTGGTGACTAAAGCAGTTGAAACATCACCAAGGTCAGTGAAAATAAAACTACATAAAAAGCAAACTCAACAAATCCGGAAGAAAAGTGTGAAGTCGGAATTACTGCCTGTGTCCTTTGCAAATCCATGCAATGTGCGATATACTGACAACAGAAAATTGTATATACAGTGGAATTGCTCTATAATATCACTTCATGGGACCGTAGAAAAAGCGTCGTTGTAGGCAAATTCTATTGTATTTTGGTTTCGCAAGGATTGTCTTGTGAAATTTGAAAACCTTGTGCCACAATCTCTTCCAAATTAGCAACCCAGGTATACCATTTAGCAGAGTGGGTGTTTTCACCTGCATAGGAAAATACGTTATTTTATTGGAATGCCTACGAAAATACGTTACTTTATTGGAAGAGATAAATTATTTATTTCATGTATTTTCGCGTGAGCTCAATTCTCTTGGGGGAGCTTCGATCCATACACTGACCAGCATGTTGGACTGAAAAACGGAATACCATGAGACGGACGAAACCAGTACGGTGCGTTGTCTGATATTGATGAAATGGACTAATACGTTGTCGAGATATTTGGCAAAAAGGCTGTGGACCGATGTGGTAATGTAATTATATTGCTGATGATTATTGTCTGGGAATAGTTTGTTTCATGATGTAATTTGCTTGTTTCTCACAGCTGACATCAAATAATCGATTGCATGGGCGTAATTTGGTGGGGGACACGGGGGACGTGCCCCCCACTTTTTTAGACGGGGGGGACATAACATGCCATGTCCCCCACTTTTTCTCGTAGGGTTTGTATTTGGAGAGGTTTCAAAACTAAATGTTACATTTGTCACCTTTTATGTGAAGAATTTTTCATGTTAGATAGAACACATAGATATGTTGATGTTAAAACAGAGTTTGGTGTGGTATCACTGATTCTGATATTTTTATAAATTTTTACTTCAAAGATGATTTTTAGCATTTTGCAAGTTTCTAGAGACCGCAAAAGATTGTTAACTGCCTCTGTCCGATATTCATCTGGTGTGGTTTACAGTAAGAAGGTCGCTTTCTTGAAACAGTGAAGTTCAACGACTGCGCACGTGAGAGACCTTAGTACATCCTTGATTTGTTTCGTGCAAAAACGTTGGCTAACTTTAATGTAACGGTGGTTGTCACGTATTCAGAAACAGACAGCGTACAATTTAAAGATGCAAGCGTAGCCTACAACGTTAGAGTTACATTTTCAGGCAAAAGTCTGCGAAGTTTTTGCCGAAAACAAACAGCAGCACTATCGTGGAGACTAAGTTTTAGGATGGGTAGTCTTGCAAAAGACTGTCTTCAACCATTAGTAAACAGGATTTCCATCAAAACTTTAGAGAAGTGTTGACCTAGTTATATATTGTCCTATAGCTCAAAACTTAATGACTTGACTAGGAATTGAAGATAGCTAATATATTTAACCTTTTTTTATATGTGACGACAAGGGTGACCAATAAATTCAAAAGATATTTGTACCCACAATGCAGCAATGCTTTCATCCAAGTGTGATACATTTGCTTTACACGTAGCCTACGCGTGGGTAGCGGAACTATTTTCAAAGTGGGGGGAACAAGTGCACGTAAAAAGAATTAGAACATTTAATATGACGTCATTAACTTTTGTCAGCATGTTTAAGCGATTTTATTCAAAATTTGATAAGCCCTCAGCGACCCCTATCTGTACAACACCTATCTATCATACACATTGTCTTGAGCACATAATATAATTAGTTGTTCTTAGTCTTGCACAAAACAATTTACTTTAACAATGGACCCAATACGAATTGTGTTACTTAAACGTATTTAGGCAAAATTCGAAATTTAAAAGTGGGAGGGCCAGTCCCTCCCAGAAAAAAGTGGGGGAGCCTAGACCCATGCGACTCTCCAGGTTCCGCCACCTATGAGCCTACGTAACACCTAGTTTTGCTGGACATTCTTTTCGTGGTAATTTCAGGTGAAACGTGGCACTATTTTCCAATTCACCGTTGTCCATTTTGATTTTTGTTTAATCTCAAATATATTTTCGTGTCGTTATGCATGCATAACTCTAGAATAAAACTTCTGACGTTAATTTCGCCTATTAAAATTTGATGTTAAACCTGAAAAATTTGATTGTGAAAATACTGAAACGAGTGGCATAACTGACAGAAGTCACAAGGCAACAGTCACCAGCAGACCCGTAACCAGCTTGGGACACCAGGGGGGACGAATAATTTGCTGAAGGAGGCCCAAATTTTACATTGATAGCATGTAACAATGCGTTACATAGCATGTAACAACGAAAACAATGGTTATGCCAGGGTTTTTTTAAGGAAAATGTTCGGTACCCGATATGCATGTGTAGGGACCCGATTTCTCTGATTCTAGGGACCCAATTTTCTCTGATTTTAGGGACCCGATGATAATTTTCTGGGATTCTAGAGACCCGATTTGAAATTCTAGGAACCTGAATCGGGTCCCGAAAACGCCTTAAAAAAATCTGGTTATGCATACAATATGTTCAAGACATTTTTTCATAGGAGAGAAAGTTTTTCCAAAGGGGCGAAGCCCTCCCCTTAGTTACGGGCCTGGTCACCAGATGATTAGGTATGCAGAAATCATATTGTAGGCTAGATTGGTATATGGGTATGTATTCAGAAATACTTCTGGTTCGTTTTCTTTAGGATACCTTGAATCTTCTCTAGTTGGCTTGGATAATTCTGCTTGGGAGTTTGATTGATGTTGGGAAAGGTTATTAGACAAACGATGTTTGGATAATCAAAAGGGTACCCAACAGCATGCAGGGGCTGACAAGGGGAGAATGAAGGGATACATCCTCCACTCATCAGCAGTTAAAATAAATTGTAAATCATTTTGTGAACTACGTTAATTTTGGCCAAACATTTTTTGCTACTGTAAGAGGATATCAA
>JGI24021J15306_10002714_pt1 | contig 19409 bp, 10 predicted proteins | sample Ectturendosymbi1_FD_15306 | JGI IMG/M metagenome (IMG submission 15306)
GCGCTGTAAACCACACGTCTTATAAAATGCAGGAAAATTTATGTGTTCTACAATAAGAGTGATATGCACGTGCGACCAATGCGATTCAGCATTTTGTGCACTCCAATTAACAGCTCTGATAAAACCCAATTGATGTATTAGCGTGATTAGTCTTGCTTTTAAAACACCTCTGTAAGCAAGATTTGGAATCTGTATTTATAAAACTTTACTTCTGCATCGACCCGATGAGTTCATTGATTTCACACTAAACTGTCCCCACCACATTTTACAACAAAATTGCGCCCATGGGTCTACTTCAGAGTGATATGCACGTGCGACCACTGCGATTCACCGTTTTGTGCACTCCAACTGACAACTCTGATAAAACCCAATTGATGTGTTCTACTATATTGCTGTGCTTGTTTGTATCATAGTCTGACAACAGCTAAACTACAGTACCATGTCCAACAACAAAATTAGGTTAATTAATTTCTAAATAATTTATAGGGATAAAGCAAAGCGTGATTAGTGTTGGTTTGCGAACACCTCTAAAACACAACTTTGGGAATGTGTATTTATAAAACTTCACTTCTGCATCGGCCCGACAACTACACTGGTTTTACATCAAGCTGCCCCCCCCCACATTTTACAACAAAACTGCGCCCATGTTTCAGAGAGAAAAAAATTACCTATTTTCTTGTGTGTATTAAGCCCTGCTGTTCCACTTGCCTCTCTGCCTCTCTGTGATAAAGGAAGGAGCATCTGCTCACCATACCTCCGCATTCCGGCATTCATGGCAGCAAAGCCAGCAATGGGTTTCTTAACAGGCGTATAACAGTTACGAAAAGAGATTTATGGTTTGTGTGGCCGTTATTTGTTGTAATAGTCTCCAACATCAAAATACCGCTACGTTTACATGCAGGGCGTGCTGGATTGAGCAGGATATTTTGCCTTTAAAAACTTTTTTTCGAAACAAATTGTTTTTTGCCGGCCTTATGGCCAAGAACTGCACAATTAATGACGGATTTTCGTAAATGAAAGAAGCTGAAGGTCTTCCTGTAATTGCAGTTAGTGGCTCTTAACTTTTGCGCATACCACGCAACATCAACTTATTTGGCTTATGTATTAACTTTAGCCCTTGTAAAGTAAAATTTTTTTTTGTTTCTCCGTAAAGATTTTAAATCACCAGCGTGCTTGTCGGTAAAATAGAGAAAAAAATGTTTTAGGAGAGATTATTAAATATTTACTTAAGCGACAATGACAAAGTTGGCAATGAATTTTCATCAGACGACATTTTTCAAATTTTGTCACCCGAACCAGGATTTAAAAGATACCGGTAGATAATTTCTTCGTCGTAGCACGTTGTTTTTGTGCAAGTGCCAGGTTGTGTTTTCTGTATAACGTCAAAAATTATACAAAAAGAACAACCCGGCGTCCGGTGTGAGGTCAAGCAGGGCGGATGCAAGAGTGCCAAAACCCTTCAAATGACCATCAACGTACCACCAATTGCTAGCTAAAGACTCAAATGCTCGAGTCTGAAACCATCTATAAACATTTTACACATACCAGCGGCTGGTGTGATTAAACAAGGTACGGCCGAGAAGCTACTCTGAGAAAAGTTTCTCATTGGCTGACAACCTTTTATTAGCAACGTCCCCCAAAATAGAGTAAATTGGGGCAACTCCTCTAACGCATACCTAAATCAAAGCAGTTTCCCAGGCAATTGTACCTGTTACTTGNTTGGTCTATTGCGTATTATCCTGTGCACTGAAACGCTTTTCAAANNTTAAGCACGCAGTGGCCGGTACACGTCAGAAAACCATATTGGGAAGAGTTTCAGGAGGCTGTTCGTTGAAGTCAAGCCACCAGAATGATGTTTCTACGCGCATCCACGCGCTGACTACTTGTGAGGTAAAAAACGGCTGACGAAGCAAAAAATATCTAGAGGATTCGGTGGTTTCAAAGTGTTTTACATTGCCGCTCCAACTGTTTCCAAAGCAGCTTGATTACAAAAAAGAAGTTGCTTGCTGGCGTATCAGTACGTAGTATATGCGATTTATAACTATTGTAAAGCGGCCTAGCGATGACCATAGACGGGCATACTTCTGCAGCCCGAATTCATCACCTACAGCAAATTGTGTGTGTTACAGAAAAATGTCACATGACCGCAGCAGTTAATCTGCATTCCGAGGTGCGCGACGCTGCTGCTGATTCTATCCGGTTTGTGATGGTGAACTGTGTTTAACACTAAAGAATGTGAGCCGCAGTAATAATAGCATTTCTTTCCAAGTATGCACCCAACCGGAAGCTTTTCGGAATACTGACAATTGAAAAAAACGGCAGAAGGCTCAAAGGTATTCAGTAAAATAAAATCGTGCAAGTGGTGCGTTAACAATAAAGGTGTCAAAAAGCAAACATTAGCCATTAACCCAAGGTTTTGATCGAAAAAAGTTGAAATTAAATACTGCTCATAGATATGATAAGATTCAAATGTTTTAAAGTTACGAGTTTCAGAAGCAACACCAGGAAAAATAGCATTACTTTTTTATTTCTACAGATAAATAATTTATGAAAGTTAATGGTGCGCATGTGAAAATGCTTGAGTCCAGCCCAGCGCCGTTCTGATTCATAAAAAGGCGCGTTTTTTATTTTGACGAAGAATTGAAAGATCGCATCAAGAGAGCATGAGCACCGTAAAAAATGCCATAATAGCTTTTCATTTTCAAATCGTGGGATTTATCCACCACTACAGGCAATAGGTACGCTGATTGTTAGGTAAAGTTACCAAATTGACATATTTGTCATACCTTCTGTCGGCCAATGTCATACTTACACTTGCCTCGGAACTCGATGAGCTCTAGCTCCGAGATTCGCCCAGACAGCAGGCACGTGAGAAAATGTCCGTTTTGTTTAACCATGAAAGCTCGTTTCTGCATGCCTATCTTGAACAAGTATGTGAAATAATGTCCGTCACCATGCCATCGAAAGTGAAAAAAGATTTTATTCAACGTATTTACCAAGGTGCAGTCGGACCTTCCCGGTATTAATTGGGCTCCTGATTACTGGCAGGATCTAATGCTTTTGGGTAGATGTGGTGCTGGTTGACTTCATCGTGTTTGTCGCCGTAGTTCCTCCAACTCAGTGAAATAAATGATTTCCCATTACTTTTCATTCACTTCAGTCTTGCTAACTACCAGAAGTCCAGCAGCTCTTGATCCTTAAATGCTATAGCCCACACTTGACGCATAAAAGTCATAAAAAAGCGACCAGCGATCAACGCGGACCTTGTCTCAGCTCAGGACTGCACCACAGGAAAACAGTAATTTCACATTTATCTCTCACATTGGAAACATCGCTTAGGACTGTTTTGCTTTCCTTCAGGCGACGTTACTGCAGAGTATACTTTTGAGTTTCTGTCTGAATGAAGCTTTTAATAAATCATTCATCAAGTTCGACGTTGCAGTTAGTTGTATCGATTTTTCGAAAACATACGAGCACAATAAATGTGGCGATGTGTGTCAGTCAATCGAATAGCCTCTCGAAAGAAGGCAACCTCGCACTTTCATTGATTTTCCAGTATTCTTGATTATTATTTGCCAGTGTTCTTTGCATCGTATTGGACAACGTCTTCACACCCACACGCAACGGAGTGGACATACATGGCACTAACAAGGAACACACAGATACAAGAAAGCACACCACCATATGATATGCGGTGGTGATAGAATTTTCGATTAGGTTTGTTACTGTAGTAAACAATACGCTAAAAATAGCAGGTATTAGTCAAAAATTATAAAATATAAGTTGTGTTGTGATAACGTTTTTAGAATTTTCGTGTAAGTTATTTTGTCATCAACGAAGCGCACATCTAAACCAACTTGCACAAATTAGCTACATTTTTGGGATCTTGCCGGCATCAATCGTACAGGTATTGAGTTTGTACTGGTATTAATGCATCTAGTCTGAAGAACATAGATCTATTGAACTGTCTAACGATTTTTTCAATAGGATGTTTAAAAGTTGTAAGCTCATCATTGTGTTTTTTCTGTTTCAAGAGCTTTCTTCCGCAGAGACCTTTCTGGTTGCATTTCTGCCGCTTGTCAAAACATGCGTCCACCCTCGCGTGATTTCACGTTCACAGATGAAAAACCGTTGATAAAAAGTTAAACAGTTTCATTTTCAATTCTCTATACTTTCACTCCCATGTTTTTGTACGCAACATGCACAGACATGCATGGTCGCCAGTACAGGGACGATAAAAACATCGAAGTTAACCCTTTCGTGCAACCTTCCCGGATAACATCGCGCTCCGGAATTTGCTCGACTCTGCCGCTGGAAAACGTTTGCTTCTTAAACTTTGCCATGCTATGCCTCAGTTAATATCAACCCACAATCATCACCTGAAAACTTGTATGATCACTAATTTCGAAGCGAAATGTGTGACTTGTTAACAAACGTTCTTTGGGACATTTCTGGTTCGTGAACTGGTGAAAACCTTTGGAAAGAAGTGAAACTTGTGGAGTACATTAAACGCAAAACTTCAAAAAGCTACGCATTCGCAAGCAAATGCTGATGTGCGGGGAGAAAACAGCACTCAAAACCGTTCTTGACGGTCACTTAACGCGCATGCACGCTCTTCATAGGCTTTCAGATTTTTAAGAAGATTACATGCAGAGTTCGGAGTGGTTAGTTAAAATGGCCTTCTCACGAGAAAATTAACGTAGTTCAAGTGTGGCATTAACCAAGCTCATTCGAAACAATTGCACAGTGCGCGCAACGTGATATAAGCGTAGGCCATACGCGCACGTTCTTGCAATTGGCAAAAACCTATGATTTAAAGATTTACGCTTGATTTGGAAATCACTTTAGAGGCTCTGAATTTCGACTTGCGGCCACAAGAGCGCCTTAATGCAGCTTATTGTAATTTTTTCATGCAATGCGTAAAAATCGCTTGCACACGCTAATCCGAAGAGGTTCTGTATAGCTTATCATTTTGTGCAGTACAATGGAGCAGAGAGTTTCCGAATCTTTTGTCACAAGCAAAGGTTGCAGGATGTTCAAGACAAGTGCTATTTGTCTGTATATGTTTGCCACAACTCAATCGCCAGTTTTGCTGGTAAGGTAAAAAAAACTTTTTTCCTACCGGATAAGGAAATGCCATTCGCTCATGAGCGTGCTCCTTGTCTTGCAACAAAAAATCCATGAACGCTTCAGCATCCAGGGGAGGTAAAGGAAACCAATTCTACTGTATTTCGACGAAAAGCTTTTCCCGTTACACAATTTTCGTTTGGAGGTGAAATTCATTCTTTGTTGTTGACTGGAAAGATAACATATCAAATAGGTTTTACTACCCAGGAGAAACAAGAACAAGTTTGAGGCGCTTGCTCGTACTAGATCATCTACAAGCACTGGAAAGTCTTTCTCCAAATATTTTTATAAAACGCGAAGTAGCACTAAGAAATTAATTTATACCGCTTTGCCACCACTCACAGTATAAAGAACGATAATTAACATCTGATCACAAACGCACCATGTGCTTCATCGTTTTGATGAGAATTGATAATTCCAACAAATTGAAATCACACAACACCGCTGACAATTATGTGAAATAAGAAAAATTGTGGTGAGCAAAACTGGCAAGATTATTTCAAGCATGCCATAACAAAATGCAAAGAAATGGCTCTTTGAAAACAACCGCAAAAGGATTGAGGCAGTTCGATGACTTGGAAGAAGGATAGTTATTGTGGGTGAGACGATGACGCACAGTTTGTGACCTAACGTCCACTTTGTTTTTGTATAAAGAAGAGTAAAGAAACGCGCTTTCGGTGAGTCTGAAAGCAGTCTTCCTCAGTTAAATAAGGACTTCACTTTCAGATGTATTCAAAATTGTGCGGTTTTAAAACAAGACTGAAGTTTCGGTGACTATACTCCAGCCTGTGAAAACAAATGCTTTGTTGGTGAAAGTTTTGTCATGAGACGAAACAAACAAAATATGTTTTTTGTCAAGACCGTAGTAAAGTTGCTTATTTTAATTCTGTTTTCAATGCATGTTCCCACATAATCAAATAATTGTCAATTTTAAAAACTGCAATTAAAATCCTCATGATCGGACTGCAAGGTGGTCTACTAAAATCGGACTTTTCACATTTACCATGTTCAATGTATACCAGTGCTGTAAATTTTTGACAGTTTTCATGACAACATGATTACTATGTTGAAAGCGCATTGTCGAAATGTGTGCAAGTAGGTGTAGAAGTCAGCAGCCAAACAAGTCTTGTTATAAATAGAACTTTCAACCCACCTAGCAGTATGTCCAAGTGGATGACCTTGCCACTATACAAGCTTCGCAGTCAAGAGCATCCTAGTAAGACGGCCGAAGAGTGCCATCGTCCTCAGGACTTGCGGTTGATTAAATCTTTTAATGATGCGTGCGGCTAAGGCTGCAGTCGGCCGTCGACCGGAAAAAATCTAAATTCAAATGAATTTAGTGACCTAATTGAAGAACGCGCAGTATGTGTCAGAAATGTAATATCATCGTGTTTGTTCGCCAGCTGCGCTCTGCAAGAGTGGGAGGGAGCAAACAGCTCACACTTGTCAGTGCGCGACCTCTTTGGCGCTCGTCACAGTGGCGAGAGGTTAAAGAATTGACAGGATTTTGGAAGCAACCGGAGCTTTGTGACGCCTCACGCCTGTATTACACGTTTCGAGTGTCTAACAGGCTTAACAGTTTCTGTGTTGCTTCTTAATCGCTGTGTTTCTTCCCAAAATGTTAACAAAGACAGCAGGAATCGGCGTTGTGTTATTTATCAAAAATGGATCACTGACTGAAAAGTTTTCTTTCAAGGTGTCTTTTTTACAGCCAAAGTGCACAAGAAGTAGTGACCAATCCGTAAGCAAGTACTTAGCTGGGTTTTTATTTTACGGCATGTGGATAATGAGGGTCTGAAACTCCGTTCCCAGCGCAGTCACGCCAATCGATTTTTGTTGCGATTATCACTGGATTGTGCCACGCGGTATTCCATCAGGGTTTACCCGCACACGAGTGTTGCTTCTCTGATTCGCAATTCTTCATCGGAACAGATCAGATGGTTTAATAAGAACTACAAGAATAAGCAATGGTAAACTGCTCAATGACCAGGACGAGAGGCTGTCACTGCCCGCAGCAAGTCTGAATGTTACACTGTTTATGAATATGTTATGAAAAGAACCTGGAATGCACAGGGCGCGAACGAAGGCACACTTGAAGTTTGTCCTCCAGCTCTTAAGCGTCGCGCGCCACTACTACGAGATAGCTTAAAAAGGAAGGACCATTCAATCACTGCTTGCAGGTCGGGGTGTTGGTTTCCCACCCAAATTATATTTAGATAATCGGGCTGAACATCAAACGGTATGGTGTCTTGTGCTTTTTATGGTTACCAGTTATAGTAACAACGTCATCACCCTTTTGCTCAAGTAACGGCCTGTCGACAAAGCTTCAGGAGTAGATGGCATTGAGGTGTAGACATCTGGGTTTTCAATTTAGAATAATCTCTGATATAATCAATGATCTAAATCCCTGACAAGCTTGACAAAATAAATCAAGTGGTTCAATTAGTTTACATGCCCAAACAAACATTGCCATGCATAAGATAATGCTGAAATGATTTTATCACATATTTCATTATTCTCTTCCCCCCAAAAAAAATTGAAAAGCAAACGCGGTTCAGACAGGCAGTGACATGTATCAAGTATTCCAGCTTTCAAAAAATAATTGATTATAATTTTATTAATAAGCAACGCGGCCCTGAAATTTTCAGAATGCTTTTATCAGTCGTCAGCACTTTAAATTGTGAATGAACAGTCAAGAAGTATTCCTGGATTACTTCTTAGTAAAAAAATCCAAGACAGGTGTCAGTATTCAAGCGTTTCGTGAGTAACAGAAGGTAATACGACCCATATTTTCTCAAATTTTTGTGACAACATCCGTAGGTGTGTGGTGACGACGGCATATTCGAAGACGAAAGACTTTGTTGTCACTAAAGCGATGGATGGGCCAGGGACATAGTTGTCGTAACAACCTATCTGAAAGTGCTGCATTGAACTTAAAGAGCTGTCGCGACGTATGGTTCCGCCCATTTCCCCATAGTCTGAGACAACTATAGAAAACACAAGTTGTGCATTGCTTTTATCCCCTGTACAAACGAACTTGCGGCAAAGCGAGATCGGAGAAGCCTTTGATTCTACTCTCAACAAGGGTTTGGTGACCATTTGGAGTGCTGGGCGGGATCTTCATTTTCGACATGAAAGTACAGCTATGGAAGCGCAATACATCTTTTTCGGTCGAAGATAAAGTTGAATAAAAACAGGAGTGACGAAGCAGGAATCGGTATTTATAGTGCGGCCATGCGTGACTGCTGGATATATAACACAGAAGCAAGGTTTCATGGTGCTGAGGATTGTGATACTCAGCCATATAATTAACAGTCGAGACACTTTTTATGAATCAACATCAAGTAGGAAAATGACCATCAACGTTGCTGAAATAGACCTTGTTATTAAACCGCAAAACTTCAACGCAGGTGTGCAGAACTTGCAAGTTTCGTTGTTGTAATAGTCTTGCCAATACGTTACTATAGGGAGTAGTTCAGACGTTGGTGTGACGTAATCGATGTGATGACGTTCGCAAAAAGTATCGTTTTGGTTTTTAAGCCGTCGGATAACACAAGCAGATTGTTTTTGAAGGCGCTTGATGGTATGTGTTAATAAAGATTAGAATTTAAAGCCCTGCTTAGATACACGCAAGGGTGGTGTTAATGAATTAGACTTTTAGAGCTGCTGAATTGTGAAAAAAACGAAGACGTTTGCGAAAGCAAGATGAATTATTGCACTCGTTTTGAGAAAAATAATACGAATGAACTTTTAAGGAAAGTATGCCCTTGTATGAAAAAAAAACACTATCAAACAAATTGTTTAATCTACACTTCGCCTATCTACTTTCGTGGCAGTTACTTTTGATTACAAGTAAAATTCATATAAAATTTTCTGCCTTTTCCAGACCTTCTAAATTGCTCGTTCCACATCACAAAATTTCAAATCAGCAAGCCTTATCAGAGAGGAAATATGTGCCATCGAAATCACGCCCATTACATCCAGCCACACAGGTGTGGCCACCAGTATAGAAGACACGATTGCAGCGGTAATAGGGCGATCGAAAACCTAGAGACTTTTTGATCTGTGGGACTGCCGGTAGCTGCGAGACAAGTCAGCTGCAATGGTGCTTTTGTATGCGATGGCGATTGTCGTCAGTTTGTCACAACACTGCCGCCCCGGGACATGAAACAAATTCAATAGCTTTCAAGTGCGTACTTATGCTCGCGCGTACGTCCGTCGCTCTCAAAGAGACTGCTGCTCAAAAGTCTGAACATGCGGTTTCGAACAACAAGCCGCGAAATCATTGAGTTGATGATGATTCACTGCCACACAACGACGCCTGATAGTCCGAAACGATTATCTCAAAGTTATTTTCATGTTTGTGTACGTTAACAACGCCATTGTTCACAGCGCATCGGAAAGTAATGTTTTCAAGGAATGGCGATTAAAATACCGCGTCACTTTCTGGACGTACAAATTTCTTTTTCGCCTGCAAGCAGTCGTGGTGCCAGTTCCGCCGACGGGCACTGGCCATCTAAAGTGTGATCCAATCTTTCTTTCTGTACCTTTGCTCTGACGTTTCCATTGCTATAACTTACAGCCAAAACAAGCGACCAAAGCAACAAAAATCTGCGAACCGCGTATCGATTTTGGCACCTGATCAAGGGGCCGCCACATGAAAGCAATGGCCCATATGGAGGCAAGTTCTCACCGGGGGAATAAAAGCTAGTTCCTTGTCGAGTGTCACTAAACTGTCAACCATTGCTCACTGTGTAGCAACTTTCCTTTCATCCGGGGTTGATTCGGTCAACAATATGCCCCCCGCGTAGACGCGCTTCCGTGAATGGTTCACGGCCAAGCGCAAAACCACAAATGAAAACACGACAACTTTTCGGGACAGGCGTGCGGGAGTCGCAAAAGGCGTTTGGCCGTTTGGCTTGCTGAATAGTGAAATCGGTTCATCAAAAACTTTTCCACCGAGAAGAATCAAACTCATTTACTTTTACGGTTGTTTATTGTGCTGCAAATGAAAACAGGACGCCTTCATATAACCAGAAAACACTTTATCAAAAGACAGTGGATGCATGCATACATGCAACCTAAGAAGAAAACTGCCCACTTACAAAGACACCGACTGATCGACCGAGAACAGATTAAACATTTAGCATGTGCGACACAAATACTCTGGAGCAGCACTGGCAAACATTTTGCACTCACCAATGAACAGGGCATGATGCATGGTGCCCAATTAGCTCCCTACTTGCTCCTTTTGCATTTCTTTTGTCGTTCCCAGTCTTGAAAAGGGCTTGGTGGAATCAATTTTCTGATGAAATTGCTGTACAGGGATGGGCACACGACAATAGTAACATGCTGGGTAAACATGCTCGACAAGATGGAGTTGCACTGAGCTGAGCACGACGTGCGTTGGCGACACAAGCCGCAAATATATCTTCGACATAACACAACATACAATCTGCACAACTGCGATACAGACAAGAATGGCCAAAGTATGATTAACTTAAAGTGATGTAAGAACACTACGAGCACCGATATGCAAGTTGAAGAGTATCCCTGTCAAAAGTCAGACACCAAACGTGTAGCGAGGTGAAAAGAGATGCACTAGCCACTTAACAAAGATATGCGGACATGCTGGACTAACATGTGACCAAACCGACTGAGCTGTTCTTACAGGAAATCCAATAAAGCGAGACTACTTGGATGCAATAACAAAATCACTGGACGTTTACTACAGTCCCTGGGATGTTTCTTGCAAAAAATATACAACTGCGTGAGCATAGAGCTCAGTTGTTTGGCTTGAGGAGGATGCGGTTGCATCTCCAAATAACCGATTTATCAGTCTAGTTCCAACCGCCCAAAACCCACTTCTATTTAAAATACTAACCGACAAAAACCACTAATATTAATTTCTGCAAGGCGAAAGGTGAGGTGGATGAATTTCAGCTGAGCAATCTTTGAATGTCAGTCTTCAGCGAAATTCCACGACCAAAAACGAGCAGAAAGGCTGAATTTCAAACTTCGTGCAAACATGGCTGTTGTCTGGTTCGACCCAAGCACTTGCTGATATATGGTTTGTTTCTTGTCTGCGAAACTGGTGAAAATTACGAGCAACCTTATCTATGGCGCAGTAAAGTAACAAAAACCGCCCTTACTCAGGCATTCTCGATCAAATATCGGAGTCTGTTGTGAATACAGGAGCATTGATTTCCATGTTTTCCTCAAGCTCATGTTGCATTTACACAACTAGTAGCGCGTAGGTGCAATGCTATCCGTGGGGTGTCTGTGTGCTCTCGGTACCCAGCATTTGCGCAAGCCTAAGTGTATTTAGAGATGAGATTTAAGGGACCATTTATGGCATAACTGAAACAGCTTTTGCTACACATGGGTTGGTAAAAGCTGGGTGCTTGCAGTTCTTTCAACAACACCTTAATGCTTTCATTTTTGATATTTTCAGGAACTCCGGTTGCAATTTCTGTAGCTGCTCTATACTAACTGAATGCTTCAAGGAGAGCCAAACTTTTAAAATTTTCTCAAATTGCTGTAAAACTGAAAACGGCTCTACCAATTTCAAGCTCTTTGAGAATTTTATAGTGTAGTGACCTGGTTTGACCCTTGCTTGCCAATGGGCAATCAGTTGACTTTATTTGCGCTTTGAACAAAAAACATTGTTTTTTAAGTTTGTTGCCCATCTGCGGCATGGTAAAAACACGTCATCATATACTACTGAGATTACTCGCTTGAATGCGTTTATTCTTATGTCGAAATTACAACTGAAGAAATAGAAAACAGCAACTAATTACGTCCAGCGCCGTTTTCAAAGATAAGTCACTTTCATTGCTCACCTTTAGCTTACCCAATGTTTAATTTAATGCGAAACACAACGCATTTACAGTTTCTCAACCGTAACTGATCTCACAAGTACAAAGACTTCATGCTTGTAAATTGTTTAAAGGACTAAAAGAAGTTTATTGCAGATGCCTTGTTTGCCATCTTTTTTGGTTATTTGCTAGCACCCTTTTGGGACTTTAAACACTCCCACGAAAGCGTTTTTGAATCACCACACCGTTGAAGAGTTCAGCATGCGGTGCGCACGTGAACGTTTGTCGAGTGCACCGAATTGACAACCTTAAGCTTGTTGTTTCCTGCTTCTTAAGGCCAACAAACGACCACAGCCCGGGCGTAGCGTGGAAGCAAAATTTTTGTTACCTCCCACGAAATCTCAGCAAATGTTTTTCATTCCGACTGTGAAAACCTCCTTAAAACCTGGATCAAGTTCTTTGTTAAAAATACCAAGGCTTGACGCCAGTTTGCAAACTGATGGACGAGTGGACGAGCATTGTCCGGGTGGGGCTTGCTGGTAACCTTGCACCTCTCCCCAGTGCGACGTAACAACAAGGCTTTTGCAAAACGCGGCAAATGAGATAAATCAAAGAATGTCTCGCGGCTGGAGGACTTCCTTTTCAGCAAAGTGCGACTCTTTCCGACACTAGCCGTCTGCTCTTGAAAGCTTTGCAAAGCGGTTAGCGACCGTGACTATTGACGGCAGGTTCTTGGCAGCTCAGGGGATTGCTGCCGCAGTAGAAAAGCGTCATTTCAGCCATTTTATCCCCTCGTCCTGTCTTTCAATAATAAAAGTCATCGGGTATTTTGGCATTTGGAAAACGAAGCAAACACGTCACAATCGGGAGAATACTATTGAGGTGTTATACGTTGAGACTACGTAAAACTCAAGGTTGACCTACTGTCTTCTAGTTTTCCAATCCACAAGCTTTCAGACGAACCGGTCAAACATTTAAACAAGCACTTTATTACTACGCAGAATTTTTGCAGCCTTTTGACTATCCTTACATTAGAGAACTCACCATGAAGTCTACAACTGGCCTAGCTCCGACAAATATCTTTCAGTTTTTTCACATTCTTTGTCATTTTGACGCATCCATTCGCTTTTTTGAGAGGGAGTAAAAGCAATTGCTCTGAAAAATTTGTTACTGCTTCAATTTCCGACACCAGCCTTCGTTTGAAAAGTTCATCTCTACTATAATGTCTAAAATTTGAGAAACTTCGAAAAATTTTCCCTAAAAGCAAAAGGGACAGTAAAAAAATCATCCATTTTCCAAATCAGAGTATTGGCCAGAGTGTCTAGGGCTAGGCCAACTCACACTATGAGACCTCTGCTTGGCTGCAACACAAAACTTCAAATTTAAATGATACCATGTGAAACGTTTTAAAAACAACGGTTTTCATCACCAGGGAAACTCAGTGAATGTAGGCTGAATATATTTTAGGACAATGTGTAAAATAGCAATGAAATCAACCATCAACAAGCTGTAAAACGGAAAAATTTACTAAAAATACAGTACATGCAAACTAATAATGGAACATCTGAAAGCTCAACTATTGTTTTGCAAAAATATCGCAAGTGAAATCACGCACCATCCTTTTACTTAGGCATAAAAAATATGTTTTTAAATGAAGCGCATATATAATTTCCTTTAATGTGGAGCTTTTATATTCCGTTTTTTTTGTTTCAAAGCATATTTCGAATTCCAGCCCAGTGCCTAATGCGAAAACACAACTTTTTCTCAATCTCTTACAGATGGCGAAAAAAACAATGGATGCGTACGTGGCTGATACCTTCATAACGAGAGCGGTCAATGTTTGGGCAAGAACGTCACAACGCGAATGCAATCAGTCAAAAGCTTCGTGGGTGGCAAAATAATTTCAGTGGATTGAAATCTTCCTTATCGAAGCTAAAACATATTAACGAATTTGAAAAATTCTCAAACCTAACGAATTTGGCAAATATACTAGTACTCAAGCAATATTTAACTTGGCCTATTTTTATCTGAATGACAAGAAAACTGTATTCGAATTTGTTGGTGATGATGATGTACGAGCGAATTAAGCTTCTTGGCAACTAACGTCCTTGCGAATGTAACAGCAATGCCAGTTCCGTGCAAAATCACACGCACTCGGTGTTTAAACGATGTTGTGCTAAAAATATTTTGTTCGTTTTCAAGGGTCAACGTTATGATTAACATTTGATTCATTCATTAGTCATCAGCCTGAATATATGAGATTCAGAGCCTCCCAGTTTGAACAAATACATCGAACAGGGAAACAGTAAAACACTGTGTCGTCATCTGCGTTTACCTTCTGCTCCACCGGTAAAATTACAGAAAAGGGACTTTTGCCTGAAAAAAACAATCCATACGTTGTCTTTTCTTAATCTCTACTCAACATTTTTATGTTTTGAGTTGTATTGAGTGGTCCTTCGATTTGCCTGCGATACTTCAGGTATTGCTTGTTGCGGACCTAAGTGTGAAAGCTATTTTGCGTCCGTCCACGAACGAAATAAGACCGGGCAGGAAAACTCCTGGAGGCGAGCGACGATTAATTGCCTGTCGTCAAGAGACTGGTACGAAAACTCGCGTTCAAACAAAAACAAAGCAACACACAATACCAAAAGTTTAAAATATGATATAAATTTGGAGTTGCACATACAGTCCAGCCTGACGGGAATTTACGCTGGCAGCACATGTCAGTGGAAGAGTGAAAAGCTTTCTAAACCTTAAAATCGTACTTGAATTTAAACGCATTCCTGACGTTAGAGATCAGAGTGGCGTCCCATGACTTCCTGTGGACAGGGAACTACGGGAAACTGGGCAGACGATCTGAAAAAAACCGGCACTTATGGCAGAAATCGAGCGTTTGACAAAGACTAAATTAAAATTTTGACGATCGAATTGTCGAGAAGGTTTAGAAAACACTACGTTGCTTCTTCAGGCAAAAACACGTGTTATGCCAAATTTCAAATTCACTCGAATTGCTTATTTGATACATACGCTAAAAGTGACCTTTACTGCAGTTTCCTTCAATAATTTGAGTTGATTTAGTAGCGCAAACTTTCGACAATTTCATGCAAAATATAAGTTTAAGCGCTGGTACAACGAAAAAAGCTTTTAACCAGGTTGTCTCGTCGGGCACCCCTCGACATTTTCTATCATGGGTTAAAGTTAATGGCCTAACTATTGGGGAATTTAGAATCGTGATAGGGTTTCATTTTTGCAAGGTGTTGCAATCTGCTGGATGATGAACACAATTGCGCAGGAGTGCTAGGTCGTAACCGATATCTATCGTGGTTTGCCCAGTTCCACAAGGAGCTGAGCATGACAGAAAAATTATACACCCAGATAAAATGAAACTTGGCCCGTGTTTCTTTCCGCATAATGAAAAAACGTCATGCGATACTGTGTCCTTTAAAATTGCATAGAAGTTAGCTACAACTTTGGAGCAAACCAACAAAGCAAGGTAAACGTCGAGGTCTCAACTCCGTCCAGAGAAAAGGAACGAATGAGGGAAAAACTGGGTGACAAACATCAAGACATTTCATAAAATATCGCCAAGGTCCGGTAGTAATTGCTGCCTTTTTTCAAACATCCGTTATGAACGCATTGGGCACACGTTGGTTAAAACCAAATCTTAGTGTAGGGGCTCATTCGCAACTTGCAGCATGGCGTTTGAAGCAGCCAAACGCCCTTTCATGCAAAAGAAAACTTGGATGAAGCAAAACACCCCAAAGCTACAGCATTTCCTTTTCTCTTGTGGAAGAGGTGAGCGACATAGAGTGCAGAAAATATATTACAAAACATTTNGAAAATATCAGTCCCGATTCGGATTTTGTTACGACGACAAATTCCAAGAAACATGCGGTGAAGGTGANCACGGCAGCTGCTTCGCAATATACCGATCCTCTGAAAGTCTAAAATGTCACGTTGTTGACGCCTTCTACTTGTGCTTCTTCACAGACAACTCTGAAGTATCTTCATTCGTAAAAGTTAGTTGAGAGACGCCCTCGCCCTATGAACGTGGGTGCACTTTTACATGCTGCGCTCAGCTATCAATACTTCAACCCATCGTAATTTTTCGTTAAGACTAATACAGCTATGAAACCGTGTGTTATAGCCTTACCGATTAAAGTGCAGCGAAATAAATTTGCGCAGGGCATTTTCCGGCTGGCTATTAGCTGCAGTGCAATCCATCGATCTGTGCAGGTGCAATAACATATATTGCAAAGTAGGCAAAACTTTGCGGCGTAAGTATGGCTTTGCGTTGGCATCCATGCAGAAAGCTACCTGCTCCGCGGCGATACCTTGCGATGTATCAAACTGATTGCTTGCGAGCGTTTAGCTCTTAGTACTGATCGACAAATGTCAGTGGTGCTATTCTCACTGCCGAAACGTAACGGTGACCGGTAGACATAAAGCAAAATGTGATGAGTTGCCGACTCACAAAGTAGATACATGGCAAAACTTTGCAGAAGCGGGCTGGTTGATCGAAAACGTGAGCATCAAAGGTCAGGCATTTGTTTGTTTGCAACAGAAAAATGTTTTCCTATTTTTGCTTCATTTTGTATTGCAAATGTTCAGTAGGTCATGGTTGAAAATGATTTATTCCACATGAATCTTCATTACTTTGAGGTTATCTTTATTAATTTTAAATATCTGATTCAGAAGTGCATTCTTTCTTTGCAATTCAGGTGAATAAGCCGGCTTTAAGGTTTCACTTTGTTTTTGGAATTTCCTCCGTTTTGAAGCAATGTTTATTTGTTGCTTACCAAAAAATCTTTTAGTAGTTCAGTTCGGCGAATCCCAAACACACGACAATTTTAATATAAAAGTACCTTTTGGGCCAGAATTTTAGTAGAAACAACAGCGTTTTTGCTGGATACCAGCTAATTGCTCAACGGCAAAAGTTCGACGGGGTGTACTATTTTAATGGTAGAAGTTGAAGCATAGAGATCGTACCCTGGTCTATTATCTCTTCATGGATATCGTTGGTAGGGCTTGAACTTTTTTGCATGTGATTCGCCGATAGAAGTTTTTATGTATGATTTCAGATGTTTTGAAAGCTAAACGAGACGTTTAAAAAGTGCGCCGGATTACTACATAAAATTATTTTAGTATAATGCAGGCCCGTAGTCAGGTTTCAAAGTTTGCGGGGGCAAAATGCATTTTAGGGGGGAAAGATTTTTGTTTTTATTGTATGTTTTAATAAAAAATAGTCTGGACACAACAAAATTTGAGGGGGCACACATAATTTTTTGGGGGCATTGCCCCTGAATGTCCCCTGAGGCTACGGGCCTGGTACAATGGGAATAGCCGGGATTTGTTTGATTAAAAATTTTCTGCCAATATTCTGCTGTTACGTAACCAAGACAGGCGAATGCCGTTTCTGTTGAAGTACGATGTTAGAACCTTGTTCTACACGGCTGCACCATTGGGTATATTGGGTGGAGTGGCAAACGTGATCTAATCGCTTGCTGACAGACACATATTATCTTATGTGAATGGTTGGGCGCAAATGGTGCTCGTCACCAGAATGTTGAGCAAGTTTTAAGTTAATCACCTTGTTCAAATGAAAACATCAAAGTTCTGCCCAACCATCAACTTCGAAATTGTTTAAGCTCGAAACAAGACATACTTCAACTTGTCAACTGTTGCTCTTCGGCGCAGTGAAGGCGATAAGATTTCATCTGCACACATTTTAACAAACTTTGTTCTTAAGGTTTCTCTTTGACGGGTTACTTTTGCGTGTAAAATTATTCCCTTGGTCTAACAAAAAGCTGCAAACTTTAAAAAACGACTTTTTGTAGGTGATGCGAAAAGTTCGGAAGTACGAAACATTTTACAGAAAGTGGTGGAACTGTCGTTTCTGCGCTTTTACAGTCCTTCACAAAACGGTTCGGAAGTTCAAACATACACGCACAAACAAGCTATACCACATCTGTACGCGATTGGTCGAGTCAACTGCAAGTCAAACATGTCAAGGCTCGTGCGCGTCTGTATATCAACGTCAGTGGATTCGTTTTTCGACAAGTTTGTTGTCTGTTGTCACATTTACTTTTGCGTTGTTTGCCGTTTTCTTGCGACGATACGATATTGGATTAGCGTTTTTGAAAATCATGTAAATTAAATTCGTTTCTTTTACTTTGCATTAGCGACTGTCTGCAAGAAACTGATCTGAGGGTGTAATCATATGCAATAGATTACTGTTGTTGCAAGCGTGTTTAACCGTGGTGGAAAATTTAAGTGAAGTGTTTGTGACAAAATTAAAATATAGATAAAAATGAGCTTAAATTCAATATATTGGTATGCCTTAATTTTGACTGCAGAAACCCGATTAACATTTTCATGCTTTTCATCACGATCTTTAGTGAAAATCCTGCACTTCATCAATAAGATTTATGGACATTTTCCAAATCAAAGATGTACGACGACGCGTGTAGATATTTTTGATCTCAAAATCTTATGTTATTTTGAAGTCGTTTATTTAAACTCATTTCACGCTTCAGGCCTCTGTGTTCCTGCATATTTCAGGTTTGTTAAGATTGTTGAGCAGTCCAAGTAAGGCTGGGTTCAAGTAACAAAATTCAGTTTTTAAGTAACAAGTAATTTCTAATCGATTAATTAAGTAACTTCATTAATTCAAGAAAATGAAGAAAATCGACTATTAGACTTAAAAACATGCTTATTTTATGGCTTATTTTATGTGTGGTGATTCATGTCATGTATAATATAACGTTTACAGCAACAGACGTGGCTTCTAAAATCTTAATTTTTCTAAAAGGAAATTACTTAAAATATCAAGTAATGGCAAAATTAATTAATCAAGTAATTAGTAAAGGTTTTCCAGAAACTAACTAAGTAATTACTTACTTGAACCTAGCCCTTCTTCCAAGCAATGCTCCAGATTTCGTTACTGCCGTGTAATGAAAATGGTCGTTTATCTGTCCGATGTACTCAGTTGACCGGGAGACAAATTTTTAAAGAAAACACACAGTTATAAAAATAGTTTGGATGAAACAAAATTACTTCATGGAAAGCTTTGACAAAGAATACTCTCTTCTGTGGTGATTTCTGTGAAGACTGTTCATTGCGAGGTAATACTATCCATGTTGAATCGAATGTGGGATGTGAATGCCCACGGCACGTATCAGCCCAAAGTAAGAATGAGAAACAGCTCAAGAATCGGTCAAATGCATACCTAAAAAAGCGGCTTATAGGGTACGACAATGTTCAGAAATCAACTCATGTGGAGCGAACTTGTAGCGGAGAAACGTTTGTGACGTATATCCAGGCTTGTCCATGGGAATGTCATTCCTATGGGAATCCCATGGGAAACGTCCCATAGGATGGGACAGCACACATTTGTATTTCCCATGAGACTCAGAAATAGAATGAGAGTGTCAGAATGTTACTGAATTGTCATACTTAGACTAT
>JGI24021J15306_10002715_pt1 | contig 19408 bp, 9 predicted proteins | sample Ectturendosymbi1_FD_15306 | JGI IMG/M metagenome (IMG submission 15306)
CAGTTTTGTTGCAGTTGAAAATAATCCCATGCGATTCTGCATACGCCTGGCACACATCTAGTATTCTTTGCAACCAACGTACACTTGGACATAACACACAAGTTTATACTACTTGCTAATGGTGATGACAAGAGTGAACTCGTGATCTCTATTGTTGCTTGCTGCGACAGTGTGAAGCTTTGCGCACTTGCCGCTCGGGCTTTCCGACCGCAACAGTGGCACAACGCATTCAGGTAGTGTCTATTCTGCTTCATGAGGCACAACCTGTGCTGGGACTATTTTGTCTTCATTTGAACACAATTGATTGAAATGGTCATGTGACAAGTACAATATGCAGAGACAATTGGTTGGGGTTTAAGAGTTTATGGTTAGGGTTTAGGATCAGTGCTTATGGTCAAGGTTTAGGTCAAGTTTTAGGTTTAGTGNTTCAGTGTTTAGNGTAAGGGTTTAGCCTGCAGTTCACTTNATGCAAACAAGAAGCTGCTAACTGCTTGCCAGCCTTGAAACCATTACAACACTTGTCCATGCATGTGGGACTGAGCTGTTACAGATGTCACGGTCAACTACGTAGGACATGCATTCCAAATATGTCATGTGACCACTGCCACCAATCGTGTTCAGCTAAAGGCAAAAAAACTTGAGCAATTATTTTGCCTCACAAGGCAAAATAGACACAGCACAAAAATGTATGTTGTGCATCATGATACACTTTCGGATAGTTTTCGGATACGGATAGTATGATTTTAACCAAAATAGGATTGGGATTGGATACGGATATCATTTTTCAAAAACAGGATAGGATCGGATAGTAAAAATCTACTATCCGATCATCTCTGCTTTGTGCATGCGTACATGTCGCGAATTCAGAAATTTCGCTTGACACCGGAATAGGATCGGACTGGATTGGACAATAAAAANATTGGCCTGGAGTCCAGTCACTGGACTAGGATTGCAAAAATCTCCCATCCGTTCCAAAGTTTCTGTAAAGACATCCTTGAATGCACAAGTCTTTATAGTTGTTGCAGTTGACTGCATCGCCTTGAACTACTGATGCAAGCACAAGAGAAAGATGACAATTCGGGGCATTAACCAACAGGAAAGCAACCAGCAGCAATAGAGCTCCCTCGACGAGTTCACTCTACGACTAGTAGGTTGCACTATCATTATATAGGGATGAGTGAACTACGATAATTCGCTTGTGGTAACTATCACATTGACTTGTAATTCATGGGCACCATCTAGCGGTGACTATTTGTTTTCATGAGGCCCCATCTCCAGGCCGCTACATAGTAACTTTGATCCGTTCTTCACTCTGGCTAAAGCGCGCGAACTCACGAACTAGAGGATTGGTTGGCGGTTTTGGTCTCGGATTCTCGGACCGGGAAAATCTCGGTACCGTGCCAGCAGCGTGGGCATAGGGTTGTGATGCGCCTGTTTTGCATCACTAGCGTGTGGAAAAGATACTGGTGAGATTCGCCTGTTTGTACCACCCAGCGTTTAAACTGTGCTGTTGGTACTGCATAGCCAGGATATTTCCATTTTCAGAAGTGCCGACCCTGCCAACAACAGGGGATGCATGATGATTCGATTCAGATTGCCAATGCCTGAACGAATCACTCCAGAACAAATCCATCATTATTCATGAAATGAAATAACTACAGTTGTTGTGCCATTGCTAAAAGATTAAGATACATCAGTGTGAGTGGAAATAGTAAATACCTGCTAAAAAGATACATTAATCAAAATATGGGCATCTGACTAGAAGACCGTATTGACGTATGGTAATTCAGATGTCCTGGAAACAAAATAAACACTGTACTGTTCTTTTTTTTGACAAACTTTTGTGACTTGTTTTTCTGTGGTGCATGGATGAATCTACGTTTGTTTATAGTTGTTCCCAAATAAACTGATACTCATACTGATACCTGGTGAAAGTTAGCTAGTGTGACTCAGTTAATGAGTTATTGCAAAAGTATAATTGCGATTCTCTTCTTGCTAAGTGCCGAACTACTGCAATATGTGTGCCTGTGGAACACAGTTACTGACAGTTTTGAATAGGCCTACAAGCAAAATATCTGTTGAGTAATCAGACAGGACTTGGACAGGTACCTACTTAGTATTTGATGTCAGCTTTTTGTGATGTGACTAGGGTGTTGGTGATATATGAGCAACCTGTTTAACATTACTCCGAGGTACTTGGGCTTGGGGCAGAAGGGCAGGATGGGATCTCATTCAATTCATTGCTGACTTTTAGCTCACATTTAGCTTCCTTGTTGTGAAGATTGAAAACTGCCGACACTGTTTTTGTAGTGCTGAGCTGCAGCTTCCAGGTCTGGAGGTATTCACCTATGGTTGCAATGCCCTTGTTGCTCAAGCACCTTGCTTTTCAGGCTCTTCCACAGCCTACACCAGTTTCCATTAGCATGCATGATTGCTAGATCGTCAGCATACTGCTTTCCTTTCTGGTCACTGGTGATGGTGGTTGACAGGTCAGAGATGTAGATGTTAAAGAGGGGGTGCCAAAGACAGACCCTGGCGGATGCCGTTCTTAAGGCGTTGTAAACTGCTCTGTTTGCCATTTCCGGTGGTAAGGGTGCAGCTGCGATTGCCAACCATCTCCGTGATCATGCGGACCATGTGTCTATCAGGTAGCAATCGCAGCAGCTTGCAGATGAGGTCATGATGCCATATACTGTGTGGATACAGTGTTGTAGGCTGCTGTAGTGGGAGATCAACAAACACAGCTTTGGCCTTCTCAGCCAAAAAGCTATCCATCCTTGATGTCCTGTGACACCAGGGTGACCTGGTCTGCTGTCAACCTCCCATGTTTAAAGCTCACTCATGTGGGAGCATTGGGTTGATGATTGGTTCTACACAGGCGTAGATGAGTCTCTCGAGGATTTTAAAGGGAACACACACCAGAGATAGTGGATGGTAGCTGTTTGGGTTACCCAGTGGCTTTTATGCTTTGGGATAGCAACTATTAGTGCTCTTTTCCAGATCTTTGGAATTTTTAATTGGTGCATACAGAAAGCAAGGAAATCGCAGAACCAAGGTTTCAGAGCCGTCCTGGTATGGACTCTGGAGTATATATAAACTCTGGGAAGATGGAATCGGTACGTCCAGAGACTTTCCTGGCCCAGGTGCTGAGAACACAAAGCTTGAAAATTGCATATGATTTTTTTTATATTTTTATCGCTTGATTTAAACAAGATTTAAATCACTGATGAATTCAAATCAAATGATTTCAATCAATCAACCCTAAGCAGAACTTAAACCACTCATGAGGATGACTATTCTTCTGCATGGATTTGCATTTAAAGGTGTAGGGACCGGTTTCTCGTGCGTGGGAACCAACGTAGGAATCAGTGTAGGGTTTTAAGTTGGTTGTGGTGTTGAATGTAGTTGGTTGATTAATTACAGTTCCACAAAGATCCCTACTAGTTGAGGGATCAACCTAGTTGTCACAGGTGCACAGGTCAGTCTCCCCAATTAACATATTGCTCCCGGGTGGTTTCCCTGCGGCGATATCGACAGTTCCCAAGTTGTTTTGGTGGGAAATTCAAAAACCCTAAACATGCTTTCAGAAATGTTTCTGATACATTCCTACACACTTTCCTAGCATTTAGCAGCATATCAAAGCACTGACTTACATTGCAGAAAATCATATTCATTGCTGCTGGACCCTTGTCTTGCATAGATGGACGAACTTACAATGGCAGTGCATTTACACGGCCTCTGTCTGAGCCACAAAGAGTTTGGATTCTCATTCGAAAACCTAAAGTTACATAGCCTTGGGCTAGGACCATATTTTTAGATAACATACCACTGCGAATTTTAGATAAAAATGTATATATATGCAGGGGTTGTTGTAAAAAAAAACAACCCAAAAGCAACCCACTTAAAAAAAACAATAAAACCCACCAAAAAACCCGCTCTTTACTTTTCCTTTGAAAAATCTGTTAAGAAGTAAAAAATAAAATAAGCAGGACACTTGTACAGTTGTCTATAATTATTTTTCAATGAAACAAAACGAACAGCAACAAAATTTGAAAGACTTGAGTAAATTCTAATGGTTATCTTCTTCAGCTCTGCACAATTGGTATATTTTAACCAATTTTTCTGCCTTTTCTACATCTAAACTTTTTCTGATTTTGGACCATACCAAATCATATATTGAAAAAATACACCCTATAGATGCTGAACTAGCAGCACATGCATACAAACTTGACACGAAACTGCAGAATTTGTGTGAGAATGTTTTTTCTATGTTTGCTGTGCGCATGCTTGTCAAGCCTTACAATTTAGGAGTGAACTGACAAACAAGACATTGCAAAATCAAAGATGGGGAGACATTTCATTACCCTCAATTTTGAATGCCATAATAGGTATAACAAGTCATTATTGTGCAATTGTGAAAATAGTGATATTGCATGATGGAATAAAAACAATTCAGAATTGGGTTTTTCTGCTTTCTTTAAAAAAAGAACAAAAACTTGTTTATTTCAAAAAAAAACAGGTGGGTTGGTTTTTTTGAAAGAACCCAGGTTTTTCTCAAACCTGTATATATGTCCTCAAGAACCTTTGATTAGCCAAAACGTATATATATGTCACCCGGGAACACGTGAAAAAATTCAAACAACGTATATATACATTGGCCGGTAGCAAAAGTGTTAAGGTAAAAAGCTAGAGTTAGCCTACTGTAGTGTTGGCAAAATGAAGCCAAAACCAAACTGAAAATATACACATTGTTGCTTGGCTGTGAATTCCAAATTAAAACTATAGCACTATACTCATTCATCTGTAGGAAAGGAATAAATGTAATCAGTGTACTGTAGTGTGTTTGATGTTGAGCAAAATTATACCATGTATCTGAACATGAACTCCTGCAGTATTGCTAATCTCTCTTTTATGGTTAGATGTCCTGGTGGCATGTTTATCAATTATGACATCACAATTGGATTTGTCAAAATTCTGCAAAAAAAGTGTTTCATTTCATTGTCAAAATAGCTTAATTTGCAAGTGTAGTTGCAGCAAACTATGGTAAGTGTTCCTACGGAGTCTTGAAATGTATAGAAAAAAGTTGGATCATTTTCCATCCTGGAAAAGTCTTGAGAAAAATTTTTTGGTGTGTTAGTATGGTAAAAGAAAATAATTTTCCAGACTTGATCTATTGACATGAATTTTCCCAATATTTCATTCAAGGTGGATAATTTTATTATTATCGTAATAACTTATACTACATGTGTTTGACCTGTGTGTGTTGTTCAGAAAAGTAAAGGCTGGAAAAAGACAGAAGGTTTGGAAATTTATATTCAAAGTTGAGTAGGAACCCTGTATGCATGTTTACATGTGTGTGGTTATCAGGAGAAACCATGTTCAATGAATATCTGAGCGGTTCCTACTAAATGTTGTATGCCATGTGCATGAAACAAGTAATTTTGCACAAAGTTTCATGAAAATTTCTGAGATCTGAGGCAAAGGTAAAAGTTTCATGCCTGCATTTACCAAGCTATAAAGTAGTTAATTTTTTAAAAAAAGGCTATTTGACAGTTGGCTTGGTATTTTGCAGCTTCTTAGCATCCCTCTTTTTTTAATTTTAGAAGTTGACGAAATCAAGATGCCCTCAAACCACATTTCCCTTAAGGTTAATTGTTCTGAGGTGCAACCTGTACTGAAGAAACATATGTATTGCAAAGAAGATAAAAATGTAATTGGCTTTATTAGTATAGTTGGGACCAGAAAAATTGGATATTTTTCATTTAAGAGGGATGTTTTTAATTTAAATCAGATTTTTTGATTTTTAGGAATGTTTTGAAATAATTTGTAGGGGTACCCCCTTGGCCTTTCTAAGTTTTAATTGTAAAGAATTGATTTTAAACGTAACTTTTTTGTGCTTTCACTTCAAGTGCAACAACTAGAAACAGCTGAACTTTAATTCAAACGTTCTTTGTGCTTATGCAATATCCCTTAATGCAAATCAGTTCATAACACCAGTATAAAGTGAAATATTTATTGAAATGACAATCGTTAACCATCAGTTCACAAAATTCATTACACTCAAGGGATGTTACAAAGCTTGTACATAAATACAAGTTTGCCACCTTTTTTGGCGCAGTCTTGCTAACATTATTGTAACATAGCTTTCGCTACTTCAGCTTCTGCAAAGTATAACCTACATCCATCAAAGGTTAAAAATTATCAAAAATATGTTCCATAACTACTACCATATTTCACAGTCTATAAGGCACATTGATCTTCACAAATTCATTAAATTCCTCTACTTCAGTGTGTGAGTTTAACAGTTGTGTGAGTTGGACATCAAGCATGCTCAGATCCCTCCCGTCATTGTCGTAAGCATGTCTCTTAACACTTTGGGTGCTGGCCCACATATATATATGTGGGAAAAAGTATGCACAGGTTACTGGGCATGTATATATACGTTCTGAACGAAAATCCTGGTTTTATGGCCCTGGGAGCCAAAACAATGTGCTATTTTTGTGGCTCAAGTGTTTTTTGGAAACTAGGCTATCATCTGAGTCTTTCGATCCCCAGATCGGCTTTCTAGCTTATCTGGAGTCAAAATGTTTGGTTTTACACTATTACAGTCATAATTTTGGCTCCAGATATGCTAGCAAGCCAATCAATGGCTCAAAAGACTTGGATGACAGCCTAGATTCCAAAATAAATTTGAGCCAAAAAATGGCCTGTTGGGTTGGCCCCCATGGCCAGGTAAGCTCAGCCACAAGGGCAAAAACATGTCCCCATTATGATGTCACCCAAAGAAAACCCCACACGCAAAACAAAAAAATTTTTTCCGTTTGAACTACAAGACTTGCTGAATTTGTAGAGGGTTTGAACAGCTCCCTAGTTCAATCGGCTGGCGAGTAATAGTGTTGCAAAGCTCTGTCGAAACAGTGGCTCTTGCGGGCCTTAAAAGTAAAATGCTCGGTATCCGTGGATATCACTGTAGGGAATCCACCCGGTACCGAAAGTGTTAACAGGTGCCAGTGTGCTATTTTGGGGTCCTATAACAGTATACACACCACAACGTTATCTGTTCAAACATATTCCGTATTACTCAGCAAGGCATCTGACTAAAGTAGCTATAATGCTCTGACAATCCATCAAGCGGTTTCATCAATGGGAGCACCATCAACTTTTGAGAATACTTAAGTCGTTTAAGTATACCTAATAGTGCAAAAAATGCAGTATGTCTTCAGTCAGCAGCCTACATGTTTAATGGAGTTTTGATTCAACTTTTAATATATGCCGGTATACACACTTTCACACTTGTGGCATTCTAGCCGTTCTGAGTCAGCAAAGGTTAGTGATTTCAGTCCATATGCCATTTTTGCAGGTAGTTGACATAGAATCTGTGACCTCGCAGAAGGCTATGATTAATAAAAACTTGTGCCATTCTTTCAACTTGTGCCGTCATAAGAACTTTCTGCCTTCTATCCCAATACAAATGAAAACCTACTAAAATGCTACTTAAATGGATTGAATAAATCACGCAAAGCTTCAAAATTGCATGTGTTTTTTTAATTTTTATTGTTTGATTTGAAACCACTGATTTACATCAAATGATTTAAATTAATCAACCCTGCTTGCGCAAATTCAGCAGGCTGGGATAAAAACTAAACAGGCTGGTGCTTGCCTTCAGAAATGGATTGAGTTGGATGAGAATGACATATGTGTACCTTCGTCATTCTGTACTGGCACTGTTGCAGCAGCATTTAAGTGGAGTCTTTTGCTCATTCATGATTAACATTGGGTTTTTTAGCAGAAACGTTTGTGTAGTTGAATAAAAGTTTTTCTGTGAAAGTGGTTGCTCAGCAAATGATTTGGTGAAGTTTTCTTGCTATATGCAAAAAGTTTGGCTAATTTCATGGTGAAATTGCACTGTGTTTTTACCATAGTATTTTGTTGATGATGCTGACCACTGATAATACCGTATTTACTCGATTGTTAGCCACCCTTGATTATAAGCTGCATGCAATAGTTGTAAAAAATTAATGTAAGCTGCCCTTGATTGTAACCCACACTTGAACATAGATTACCTAAGCCTCTAAGATACTTTCATATACTAGCACATTTCACGTTTAATTGGCAACCCTGGAATGATGCTTCACCACTACAACTGCATTCTGTTTATCATAATCCCTCCTGTGTGTGACGGATGTTTACGTGATGTGCAAGAGAATAGAATGCGAAAGAGAGCTTTGTTGACAAAACGTAGCTAACGAAAGACTGACGGTTATCTGTACTTTTTGGATAAAGTAAAGAAATTAAAATTGTAAGCCACCCTTGATTATAAGCCGCATGAAATGATCAAAAAAACTTTGTAAGCCGCGGCTTACAATTGAATAAATACAGTATACTGTTTGTCATAGCATTTGGGGTGACGTTGAGTTCTTGTTCAATACGCTGAAAAGTTGGTACCTTTTAGCAACTTTATATAAATTACTGTAATCGAATTGTTGTTCATAATCTACGTTGGATGTTGCCCAACATTCCCTTGACATTAGGAAAAAATTTTAAAAGTTTTTGTAAAGTTTCCCTGCTTGCTAAAAGTGCAATCCATTTCTGATAAGCAGCATCTTTTAAACCCTTCAATTGCACAGTGTTAGTGTTTTCTAGGATTGGAGTGTGACCTCATGTGCACTTTGTTTAGTGGCATCATAAATGAGTAAGATTTGTTGCTGAATAACTATTGTCTGGTAACATTAAGTTTAATTGCTTTTCATTGTTTTTGGAAAGGTCTAAGGTATCAGTTTAACTAATTTGTGTGGTGCTTTCTGTCTTTGCAATGGATGAAGAAGACCCACCATATCAGGCAGAGTATGCCAAAAGCAGTCGAGCAACTTGCAAAAGTTGTTTTAGTCAAATTGCAAAAGATGCTCTCCGTCTTGCAATTATGGTTCAGTCAAGGCATTTTGATGGCAAGGTTTGATATATCTAATATGCAAGCATAATAAAAAGCTTTGTGATGCAAAAATATTGGACCATTGATAAACAATATTTCATTTAAACAATGTGTTTTTTTCATTCAGTTTAATTGCACCCTGCATTAGTATTTGAAATAATTGTTGTGAAGTTGTGCTTTAAATTGTGGTGTTTTTTAAGCTTCAAACATGCTTTTAATGTGAAGCAGACTAATAAGTTTGTGGCATCATTTGAAGGGGAAAAATGGCTGCAGTGCTTAAAAATAGAAATGTAAACTGCATCCTGCACATTTTTGAGCATGACTGCATGTACATGACTTTTCTTCATCTCTATCTCTGTGATTTGGTGATCAATATATACCATTTAGATGTCTAAGAATTGTATGTATGTCAAGGAATTATCGCTGATACAGATGTGTATGTTGTAAACTTCTGTTGTAAACTAGCCCTTCTGTTGCAAACTATCTCAGCCTTCTGTTGTAAACTATTTCCCCATATGATGATAAACAATATCTCTTAGGTCTACATTACACTTGATCAGGTGGAAAATTTTAGATCAGAGTTATCCAATTAGTTTCCATTCTATATGCAGTAGACTCCAGTTAATACATCCCCGTTGAGCCAGCCAATTTTGGATATAATAAGGGATGGTTGTAATAACCTATTTTCCTAAAACTGCAACTAAACAACCCCAAAAGGGTAAAATGATGCAGTAGATGTTTTCTGCTGTATTTATTTAGCATTGAAAAGCTGCGCAATGTCTATGCTTAGGCGGAAACGTTTTTCTGAGATGGCCATCTACTTCTGCCTTAAGCATGCCGTTTTCTCAAATGCTGTTCCGCCAAGTAAAAAAAAAACAGTTTGTCTGCATTGGGAATCAGACGTGGATAGAATAAGTGGTGGGTGGATGTATTCATCGGAGTTTTTGTAATGGGAAATGATTACGAAGATTCTGTTCCAAGCGATGTGGATGTAATAAGTGGTTGGTTGTAATAACAAAGGGTGTATTGACCAGCGTCTTCTGTATAACTTTTTCTTTGATGATGAAAATCCGTGTCGGTGCACTCGTTTTTCATCTACTGCAGTATTTAAAGTATTTTGAAAATCAAGACAGCCACACCATGAATTGCCTTGCAAACGTTAGCAATTGCAGTGAGTAGGGTAACATTCAGAATCTTTCACATCATATTTGTAAACTTTAAGCTTCAAACCACGGATTCCTGACTACTGAGTAGTCAATGTGAATTTTTTGGTGAATGAAGCTTCTTGATATCCGTATCAAATTGTTCTGAATGTTCTCAAGAGACAAGACCAGATATAATTTCTTGCAGCAACCAAATTGGTACCATTTCACATGCTTTTTTGGAAAATGTCGTCCCAAAACTATTGATGATATAGGCAAGTTCCATAATCTTCGTTGGGATGACCAGGAAAAAATAAGAGCACAGGTGGAAAGAAATGGTTCTGTTGGTACCAACGGCAAATCTTCATCTAATGCAAAATTGGTGTCCAAGTCACTGGCAGATTTTGTAGTCCAGTATGCTCTATCTAATCGAAGCAAGTGCAGGAAATGTGAAGAAAAGATTGAAAAGGTAAAGCTTGAGTTATTAACTGTGTATCTTTACAAATTGGTTTTGTGGTAGCTTCATGTGTGTCTGTAAAACATGCAAAATTGTACAAGTTTTAGTGATGNACATANGTGACAACACTAATTCTTGTTTATTACCACCTGGCAAAGTGTGATTTCATGTTATCTACAACCAATGTCGGTTGTTTTAAATCGCGAGATGAGATGCTTGGACAGTGGAATTGCGGCTCATAAAGTTACTAATATTTACAAAACGTGGAAATCCTGCAAGTAAAAGGTATTTGCAAGAGGAAAAGTTAATGTGTAAATCAAAGCTACAGGCTACATTTACCGACTATTTCAAGTTCATGAAAGATGTTCATCCGCATAATATGAGGCATACTAAAACTCTGCAATTTGCATTACAGAAAGCACGTTCAAACTCAGTAAATGAAAACGTTGAAGTATATTGCAACAGAAATCTGGTCACACAAACTCCTTTAGAAACAAAAAACAAACCAAGTTTGGCACTTTTTGCAGCCCGATGTAAAAAATATGTTACTCGGCTATTACCAAACATTGTTGATGTTCTTCCTTGTTTTGTTTGTGTGCATTAAACAAGTGCATTGATTCTATACCATTATTACGACGTAAATAGTTCAGAGATGTATTGCTGTCATCTCTTGCTTAATTTGCTTTTTTGCGTTAACTGGATATTGATCGTATTTTATATATTAGGCTGTTGTACAGTGTAATGGGATGCCTTTGGACTCCAGTCGTAATACGATCATTGTAGATCGTGTATGTACCGAGCAGTAAAGGATTTTCCGTTCCTATGCGTGAACCATCACATCGACTGAAAATATGTTCTCGAACGACTGATTGCACGCCTTGTTCTCAGCAAGTTTAAATTGTGGCACACATTGCAGCGCTACAATAGTTCGTAACTGTCGTGACGCATTTCCTTCTTTAGCTATAACGAATATTTACAATATACGCGAAAATTGAAAAAAATTGTAGCAAAGTTGAAACCAATTTTCTGACTCGCTTAAAATTGTTTGCATCGTATGTTACCAGCAGGTCTGGTTGAGGGGTTCTAGGAAGGGTAACTCTTAAATGGCTAAATTAATCTACTTCTGCAAACTGTTCGCAGCAACAATGCGTGTTTTTTCTACAATTGTTTCACTGTCAAGGTTCGCTTGTAAGTTTTACACTGACTGCGCAGGACAGATCGTTTCAATACATGAAACTAGTTTTCTTGTACAAATGTATTGCGATATGATTCCCTTGCGTGCGTCACTGCTGTGATTTGACAATGATTTGGAAATAAATTATACATAAACATATTTTACCCTTCTATTGCTAACCTTCAATGTACCCCTTCAGACAGGCAAATGTACCCCAGGGTGCCAACCCCTTTTGTAGACTGTGCATGTGTCTCATCAGTATTTCCCAAATTAGAGCACCGAGCGACAACGCTCATCCTTTTCAATAACTCTTCATAACCAGGTACAGGTAAGAAAGTAAATCTTTAAGGATGTCGTTGCAGTTCACTGGTTAATTTATGTGCATTTTCCTTAAGAATTTTGCTATACTGCATCAAATACAAGTTCTGTTCAAACAAAGCTAAAGAACATTTTATTCAAAATGGTTATGGTTTATTCATGCATTTTTGTGAACGTTAACATGCAAGTGTTAGGCGACAAAAAAGTAGAGTACGGTTATTGCTGTGGGTACACGGTTTTATCACAGCAAAAATAGCAACTACCTTGACCAAAACATTACCTTAAACAAGCACGAACTTAGCTCGTTAGTCAGCGATAATACTGTTGAATGTGAATGTAATGTTTCCCACTAAAAGATTTAAACTATCACGAAACTATCCACGCTGGTGCTATAGGCATAAAAAGGAACTATCTACAATAGCGCTATAGGCATGATGGTTTGTAGCTCATCGCTTCTTAAAACAAGTCAAAAATCACGTAAATGATTGATCTTTTCGAAGCAATGCCATCGCGTGCTAATTTCCTCACCGCTGTCGCCTTCTCAAAAAGAGTGCGAGATTAATCCGAGCAGAGAACAAAAGAACGCAACTGTGTTTGCAAATAGACTTAGCTGAAGAAAAATCACAGTCACTTAAACTCACAAAAGTCACTGTGGTGAGAACAACAAATCTACGTCACAAAAGACAAAAAATCGCTACTCTGAACGTTATAAAAAAGTTTTATATGTAGGCCCGAAATCGCCCCAAAACATTCCCGACTCTGCCCAGAGCAACAGACGTTCAGTAGATGTTAAATGGCGCTTTACACCCATTTCGGTTTTAGATAATTTTTTAACGGTGCGCTAACATGGTTTCTATCCAGAAATATGAACACTACTTTGTGAGTTCTTACGAAACTCCAATCCGTAAAAAGTCTTAATCCTTCATGTGCACCGCCTCTTGTAAATCGTTAAACCAGATTTTATGCGGTTTATGATAGTCTATGCCAGGGCTGGCCAAACCTGCTCTATGTATGAGCCGCATATCGTAAAACCCAAGTTACAAAGAGCCGCGAACATAAAAATCTAAAAACACGAATTTATTTGGAATCTACGCTTCTGTGACATCATAATTCTTTTTGTAACGACTTGCAAAAGTAATACTGTACGGCAGTAACATTTTGCAATATTTCTACACTTTGCAATAGAAATAAAATGATTTTCGAAAAGCTCGAAGAGCCGCATGCAGAGGTTCGAAGAGCCGCAGTTTGGCCACCCTTGGTCTATGTATTTCAAGTGGGTTACCCGAGATCGCGAACACCCCTCCTCCCCGATTCATTTATAAATCGCGAAAACAGGTTTTATGCGGTAACCGGCTATGTGGTACAGTTGGTTGAACACCGCTATTCCGGTCAGATCATACCGAACACTTGAAAACCCGTCCAGCCTCGTGCTCGGCGTCACTGGGTGAGTGCCAAGTGAACTGGTCACGTGCGGTGTTGCCATTGACTGGCTACCAGTGTAGCAGTGACTGCGAAAATATAGCCGCGTAGCTCACGGCGTAAGCAAGCAGTGATGGGTGCCGCAGCCACTCGTCGTGACACTTCGACAAGAGTACATAAAGCAAGTATAAATGAAACAACCTGAGTTTATTTTTTCGATCATTGAACGAATGTTTTTTAATGACCGAAAAAAATTTAAGTCGATTCGGTCACCACTCCAAAAAGTTAGGGACTGTTCAACCAGGGGTGGGCGATTAATTGGGCTCGGGGCCACTTTGAGAATGCTGCGCTTAGCGGAGGGCCATACCGTCGAATGCAGTATTTCTCAACCTTGTTCGGCCCGTGATTCCCTTTGGTATCTTCACACAGCTTGCGACCTCCTTTCTGCTCTTTTTTCAATATATACGATTATAACCACTATGATTACCACAAAATACATTTCCAGAAAAATGCAACAAACTATCACAAGCTTACTACTGTGTACCACAAAAATGCATTTCATAACGTCTAATTTCAAACGGCCATTGAATTTCATGAACATTTTCAATGCGACCTTTGACTTTGCAACGGTATGACCAACTTTGTTTGACAGTGCTCNTCTCGTATCATCCTCGACCTTTCTTCAATTAGGGGCCTTCGTTTTTATGTGAACCAGAGCTGAAAGCCACTCTCGTATAGATATATTGTGGCAACGGAAACAATATTCGAAAAGCCAAATCAGACAGTTGTGGGTATGATTCACGCACAGCTCACCAGAACGGAGAAAGTGGCATTTCATTAAAAATATCACGTGCTCATGAATTATTCCGAAGATCACAAAATCGGCCCTTTGATTCATCGAGAATATTGGCTATAACCAGAGAGGTAGAGAACGGATTTAGTGCAAATTCTTCCTACTTGAGCTCAGAGAAATATCGTTGGAGCTCAATTTCAAGTGATTAAATTTGGTTTATTGTAAATACCTTCAAACTCTAACTAAGTTCTTCAGTTTTTTCAACAACACTTGGCAATTTCTCAAACATAGCAACGTTTCCTGGCATTACTTTACGACGCCAGTTTTGCAACTTCGAATAAAATGCTTGCAGATTCGTCGTGAAGCTGGATGATGTTTGCAACCTTTCCTTGAAGGTTTAGATTTAATTTGTACAATTTTCAAAAATTTCTGCAAAATAAGCAAGACTTTTCAACGAAATCGTGACACTATGTAAGATGCGAACTCGTTTGCTTCCAGTTCTTGGAATAACTTTATTCCGTCCTTCATTTCAAAAACGCGGTTAGAAAGTTTATTTTCGATAGCGAACGTACAGAAGTGTGGAATAGAAGAACTTCATGTGCCGATTTCAAATCTTTGTGCAGTTCTTTAAACACGCAGGTGTTAAGGCTTCCAGTAGGCTACAAACCACACAAATATATTTCCACTGCAAATCTGCAGAAACAAAAAAAGATTTTATCTTCTCCGAAACATCTGCACTTGTAGTTCGCAGTTCTTTACAAAACAGGAAATCCTTTTTAATGTCTGATGAAAGAATACTGCACCTGAGCACGTGAAATAACATCTGTTGACAAATCCACTGGAAAAGAAAACAATGGAGTTGGACATGCTTTCATTTATCACCTGCTTTCATTTTCATTTGGTCTTTCACATCTTCCGGCATATCTGAGATTCGCCACTGAATAGTACCACTGTACAGAGATATTCGTCTCATTTTTGCTTCGCTAGCTTCAAGAAGTAGTTTTACTATGTTGAACAAACAGGTTTCAACAAACAGTTTTTAACAAACTAGCGTTTCTCCAATCCTGTGAGGTATTTTGCTTGGCAATTTCAAGTGCGACGTCATATGATGCCTGTGTTCTTGGTGAAAACTTCCGGCAAGATAAGTCTCTGATGTTTCAAACTCGCTTCATGGCGTCGGAAGAATTTTAAACTTTGTGACGTGTTTGGGACAGTTCTGTCGCCACAGGTGGGCTTTTGGGGGCTTAGCCCCCCAACTTGAAATATAAAGCAGTATTGATCGGTGGATTTTTTATCAAAATTCAGAATGTCAAGTCCCCAGAACAAATGTAACCCTCCCCCCTTGCAAACTTTCTGGCGACGGTTCTGGATTGGAATGCTTTGTCTCTAAATGCCGTATCACTTGCGAAGGTTTCATAGACTTAGCACTAAGAGTCTTTGTGCCACTGCAACAGGTTCCTTCCTGATTGTTGACTGCAACGTCGCAACAGCAAACTGCTGCTAGGCTATCTTAGACAACAACTAGTTCAAAATTAGAATCAATTCTTTGTGACGTGTTGGAAGGCTTTAGCTAGCTTTTAAATGCTGTATGAACTTCGATGGTTTCACAAACTCAGCATCGGCACTGAAAACAAAGTTGCACGAAACACACTAAGGCTCCACTGTGTTTTTCCAACTATGGAGTTAAAACCAGAATCCAAATACTTTTCAAAATACTTGAGTTTCCTGTCCATGGTAAGAATAAAAATGAAAGTATCGTAATACTATTGCAGTTAGAATATGTTTTACCTTACTGCTGGCAGCAACTTCACAATACGAGTGATAACCTGCTGGTATCAAAGCCTACAACTGTTTTGAAACAAGAAAGACCAAATGCGTCAATTGACATAGCAATATACCGCTTGTGGTTTACTTCACCTCGGATATCGACAATAGCCTTGCAGGATTGTGAATGATAAAACTAACAGATAGCCTAGATGTACAATGGCTTTCTGACGACGGAAAGATGTGTCGGCTCTTGAGGTTGAGAGTTTGGATGCATTATGGCATACACTGCCAATCATATTTTGCAACATATTGTGCTATTTAAATTGGTAACTCGAATGCTATAAATTTCACATAGTAACTTACGGTCTAAGCAACAAACAAGCTGCTCTGAGAAGCCGATTCATTGCGATGACCAGATTTTACGATTTGAACTGAAGTGTTAAAAGAAAATGACCTAAAGAAACTTCGCGATCCCAGATTGAGAAACGCTCTCCTAGTAGAAATAAAAGCGAAGTTGGAGAAAATTTCAGACTTGATGATTTTTCCTGAATGCTTCCGCGGGCCACTAAAAACGCTGTGGCGGGCCACATGTGGCCCGCGGGCTGCTAATTGCCCACCCCTGGTTTAAGCGAATGTGAATAAACTATTATGGAACAAAATGACCGAAATGTCACAGCGAAAAAAAAACAAGTAGAGCTGAAGATTTTATGCCGTGACTTGTCGTGGAGCAGGTCTCACTGGATGTTATTAACAGGATGAAATTCGAATATCGCACAAAGAAGTTGATCCGGAAAAGCCGCAAATCGGTTTAGTTGACAGATGGCATCACGTTGGCTGCTTCGTAAAGCGACGAAAAGAGTTCGGATGGATCGATGGTGGTTACACTGCTGAAATGCTGACGGGCTTCAAATCACTTGACGCTGGCGACCGAAAAACGCTGACCAAACTTCTCAATAAAAAGTGTGTATTTGGCGGTTCATTGTTTTTACTCATGTTTGAGCCTCAGCTTCTCATCTTACTTCAACTGAGACCCGATTTGCTAATTTGTGTAGTTAAGGTCAGAACTTGGTTCCTTTTTTCATCAACGTTTTTAGTCGATATTGTTGCAGTCGCGTGAGTCGTTCTGTGACCACCTGGGTCAGTTTGTCCAATAGTTACCGTAAAATAAAGAGCTACGTCTTATTCCAGTAACTTCAGATGGTCTGCGGCTAGGTTTTTTCGATTTTTTTTAAATGATCGAAGAAAATGAAGTCAATTCGGTGTTTTACTAACTAACATGAGACAAATGACCGAAATGTCTCAGCGAAAGAAACAGTCCTGCGGTCGCGCTGCTCTTTTGTGGCTCTGTTTTTCTTTGTTTATTTTACTTAAACCACATCGTGAGCGTTTGCAGCACTCACAAACGTGATGTGTTTCAGACCCTGTGTTCATCACCGCCTCTTGCTTCAGAGCCGGTCGTGTACACGCAAGGAGCGCGTCCCAAATAAATCCTCACGCCACGAAAGTGTTCTTCATGTCACCAGCAAATCTCTCACTATGCACCCATCGTTACAACGTTTTGTCACCGATTGGCAGCGCAGTACATGGCTTTCGTGTGATTCCGATAGATTTGTTTGTTTGCCTGTAATAGTCAAGAAATATGCCCATAATTGTCAGGAAACCTGGCCATAACTAGGGGCAAAATATAGGGGATGGGACAGTAGTTTTGGAATTTGTCGAATGTTACATCGTTAGTAATTTCATGTGATAACGAAGGGATTTTCTGAAATAAAATGCCGTTACTGTACAGCACAGTAAGTATTACGCAAGTATTGTATGCTCACAGCACAGTAAGTATTACACGCAGAAGCTCAGTACCAATGGCGTAGGGAAACGAGGCCCGCGAAAATAAGGTTGTAAACCTTCTGGTATGAACTAAAAATGGTTCAACCAATTTTCATTAGCCCTTTTGCAACCGTGCCCCCATATTTTTGGGCTTTGGGGCTGCTTAACCATAATAGCTCTGTATAGGTTAGACGCGCGCATCATATAATGTACTTCGTATTACTTTCGTGGGTATTCTATGGCAGTGTTTCCCAAAGTATGGGTCGGGACCCAAACATGGGTCGCAAAGGGTAAAAAAATGGGTCACGCCGATGCGATCTAAACCTGGGTTGTATATTTTCACCGTTACCACCGCTTGTCTTTCTCTGCCTGTATAGTGCAGGTGCTTGAGAAGAGAATAGGTCGCTGAGAGTGAAAACGAACTTAGCAACTTACTGCAAAAAATCATCCATACAATGATAATTTTTATCATATGTTGTTTGAGGCATGGGTCGCGAGGCGTTCAGCAAATTCAGATTTGGGTCGCGCTCAAAAAGTTAGGGAACCGCTGTTTTATGGTATGGGAAGAGACAGTCACAAGTTACCATGGGGTAGAAAAAGTGCTCCATGGACAAGCCTGGGTTTAACAGTTCGGTATCGATCAGGTGAAAATTATTTAATCACGAACGTGACAATCTGGTCTGCCACGACATCTGACTTTGCCAGACAAGTTACCAATGTTTAGCCGGCGCACCAATTTGCGATAAAAACGCAGCTTCTGCTTGTAACTTCATCCACATTTACGATCAGGTCAAGGTAGAGGGCATTGCCCTTATTTTTGCATCCAGTACAATGTTGAGCGATTTGTTCAAAGTATATTAGGCATTTCTGCTCACCAAAATCGGTGGAAGTGGCCGTCGAACATCAAGTGTCATTGTCTAACGCAGAAAAAATAAGAAAGCTTTATCGGCGAATGTGGTGGAGTGTGATGGTCCACAGGACGAAAGCTCTGCCAGCACGTCGACGCAGGCTGATGAATTAACTGCGAAATTGAGGCAACAGAGCACGGCTGTTTGGAAGGTGATTGACACGCTTAAGAAGTCGGACTTGAAAAAGCCGGAATTGATTTCCATTTTGGAGGAGAACGAGCAAACTGTGCCGACCGGTCTCGACAAGGTAAGTGTTGTGTTTAGCTCAGCATTCATTTTCTAGCTTACCTATCATTAACTGCCGCACTTTAAACAAACCACATGGCCGGTAGATAAACCTGCGTTGTGACGTTTTTCTTGATTTTCTGCGATTGTTTCGTTAGTGAAGATTGCACTGCTTTTCAATTCTTACCTGAGCGCAAAACAGCTCTATAGTTCCGACGCGAAAAACGTTATTTTTGTGTTGCGGGCGGTTGCACTGTGTTGTCGGGGACCCAGCATTGAAATTAGATTTAGTTACGTCTCATTCAAAGCTACATCTGCGATAGAATAAAATATACAGGGTGACACAAAAAGCGGTCATCACCAAAAATCGAATAACTTCCAAAATTTTATTTAGATTGATACAAAACTTCAGCTACATTAGGTCAAGCCTGTGTAGCAGACATCTCCAAAGT
>JGI24021J15306_10002717_pt1 | contig 19407 bp, 9 predicted proteins | sample Ectturendosymbi1_FD_15306 | JGI IMG/M metagenome (IMG submission 15306)
AAACGCAATAAGTTGATTTAAAGACATTTACGAAATCTGCATTAGCTCTTCTCAGCCGCGTAGCAAGGGGGGGGGCTGCGGTCCGAGGGCCCCTGGCGGCACCTTTTGGGGGACGGCACTTTGCTGATAAAAATTCGTTTTTGAAATGAATTAAAAATTGATAGTTTGAAAGTTCTAGNTTTTTTTATTATTTTTAAATGAATTTTTGAAACTTTTAAAAGTTGTAACTATTTTCAATTTTTGTGTTTTAAAGTCTAACAAAAAACGACATGTGGCTCTGGAATGAGCAAATTTATGAAAAGTTTACTCAAAAGTCTGGGTCAAATCCAGTGTGCTAAAGTTCCCCAGTGTTTGTCTCAAAATCAGGGCTTTTTAATACACATACTTGGCGGTAATTGTGTCCCATCCCCAACACCTTCCTCACCAGACAGAGCCATTTCCGCCATCCTAATTAAAAGTCCTTTAAACAAAGGAAAGAGATGACATTCTACGGCAGACTAGCAAACGTTAAGGTTCCGCGGTTCATATTGCCCCTCCTCTCAAAATCTGATAAAAAGACTTTGCATGAAATCATGGTAAATAGTCTAGGCTAGCTTAACCCTTTTTCTCGCATCGTTGATTCCTCAGTGACGCCTCAACTACACACTAGAACATCACCTGACACCTAGACATTGGCGAAGGTTTCGCTGGGGCGGCGATAGTATAGAGTGCCCGCCTCTCAATTGGAAGCTTTGTATTTTCGATTCACCAACACTGAGTAAATCGCCATAGCACTCCTTGGGCAAGATCATTCGCCTCAACTACCGCGGTTAGAAGCATGTTAAGGCGTTGGCATGCCGCTAATTGCCGTCGGCAAAATTATTAAAAAACATTTGTTGCCACATCTCATACTATTTTTTTAAATATCTCATACTATTTTTTTTGATAATGTTTTTTTAATGTTCAATGGGATATTTTCAATAAGTGCCATAAGCTGTAGCCTAGTCATCAGGTGGGCTTATCAACATTAAATTTTGGTGGTTGAAGTGACTAACTCTGCAAAGGTCAACGGTCACGTTGCTCAGTTTCAATACAATGGCTGTTTTTCTGCATACCATGACGTAATGGTGTCGGAAAATATCGTTCTTGAAGCGCGGTAGTGCAGGTGGTGTGCTTGCGTGGGTAACCTTGAGCTCAGATTGTCGGTTTTAACTGCAAGTAGAGTGAATCAGAGCCAACCGATAGGCAGCGCGAGTTTCGTAAGTCTCCTTTGTTCAACGATGTACTTAGTATTGGCAGAAAAATTCATTTCAACAAGAAAAGCTTAGAAGAAATGTTGCTCTCATTTTGATGAATTTTAGGCAAGAACAGGGACACCGGAGAATGGGCATTGCCCACCACGCACCTTCACAAGTGGGAAAGGAGGAGGAGGAGGTGCCTTTTCATAAAGTATCAGAGGTAATTTCATGGTTTATCAAGATCGATTTGGAAACAAATTTTTGCAGCTATTCGCGCACCCAGAAACTTCGGAATGGTTTTCTATAATTGCTGTTATTAGTCTTGAAGTCAACATCGTTGCTAAACAGAAAGAAGCATAATTGGTAACGATTTTTTGTTTTTTGTAAGTTTGCATTGCCCTCAACTCTTTTACTGCTCCCATACCGCTGTTCCGGCGTCCCTGGGCAAAGACCTTAGCCTGAAAACCAAACGCAAGGGTAAACGATATGTTCAGATATGATTTGTGGTTAAGGCTTTTAAAAAAGCGTTAATCGAAATGCTTGTACAGCTTGGCAATGGTTGTACTGAATAAAGTTGTTCAGCACAATTACCGTCGAACGTAAAACGTTGTAGTCACTGCTGAGAATTTATAAGGCCTATGTCTCACCTGGCATGGTTTGGTAATACAGTTTTCGAAATAGACGGTTTGGTGGCCTTATCCCCCCAAAAGACCTTCTGGCTATGGCTCTGTTGGTAACGAACAAAGGCAAACACTATGCACGTGTAATGGGAGGAGTCCAGCATACTAACCCAACAGCTAGACCAGGTGCGCAAGTCACGATGAAGACTGCAAGCAAGCGCTTCTCAACCATGGCCGGTTTTAAAATCTGTTTAAGATATTTTTTCTCCGCGGAAATGCCGACAGAGTAAACCTTTGAAGCCTTTTATATATTCTAAAAGGATTAAACCACTACTGAAACGTGTAGTGAACAATGAAACATTCCTTACATCACTGAGATCATATTATCAGATGATTATTATAGCCTGCTATATGCAGTGTATGTACAGGACTTTGTTTTAGTAGATGGGGATACTTCACGAAATTTTAACATACATAAATGTTACATCTGTAAAGTAGGTACGCCGCCATCACATCCCTTAATTTTTTCGTTTGATCCTCTGGAATGAGTAGACTATTAAAAAGCCACGCGGTGGGCTTACCGGAGATTAAAAACCAACAGTGCAACAGGGAAGAAAATTTGACGAATCATCTCGGGTTCGTGTATGCATATGTAAAGAATGCAAAAAATGGAAAAATTGATGATGAGAAAGGTGGCGATAAGCAGAAAAAGTAAGACTCATAATCGACAATGAAAAACAAGACCTATTCACTTTGTGAGTGTTTCATTGTGATGATGAAGATGCTTCATTAATTCTTATACGTTTAAATAAGCACGAAACATGATCTTCTTTCTTTTTAAATTTTGTAAGCAAATTTGAGTGGTGGAAAGGGCGGCACTTTTATGGTCGGCCCCGGGCGGCACTTTGCCTCGCTACGCCACCGGCTCTTCTGCAACAATGTAACGAAGAAATGCAACGAGTCCTATTTTTAGGCAGCATTTGTATGTTGCGATATGAAAGTACAGTCAAATCGTACAACTTACACAAGATGCGGTAAGTTACGGTAGCTTTGGAGTTGTCCGGGTACGCACTCTGGTTATATTTTTCTACTGTTCACTTTTCTGGAGGCTAAAACTCGGCTTAGATTGTGTAAAGCTAAACCTAATCCACAGACGCTGTGGAGAAAGGGATCTCAAGTTTGGCCCCGCTGCAGAGATTTAGTTTGTGCAGTTCACGCAACGCCTACCCGCAGGCAGCAATCACGGTTTCAAGTAAACTTGTTGTAAATAAAAAACAGCAAAACTACCTTGCTTTTCTCCGGCGGATTCCCTGCAATAAAAAATACACGAAATAAAGGAAAAGAACACGATTTTGCAGCGTCACAAAAGCATATGTGTAATGCACGGATAATACACGTACAGGCAATTCATATCCAGTAGCGCTAACTCGAAAGTGTGCGCACAAACAATTTTTCAAGGTGCAGCAGAGACACTGCGACCGGCTGAAAGAAATGTCGAAAAATCGAAAATCAACATAGCTATTCTAACACGCAGATTGGAAAAATTTCACAGCCGTGTTCACTGAGCCCACGGTCCAACGGTTAACTTCAATTAAATTTAAGTGAACCTTGACTAGTTACAAACGTGAAAAAAATTCCTTTACAGCGGAGCGCGTCGGTGTAGAAATCGTCTTTTGTGGAGTGGAAAGCCATGCAGTCAATATAAACCGAATCAGGAATCTGTTTGAAACCGCCTTTGATGCGGCGAGTGTCGGTAGATTCCTTTCGAAGGTGGACCATATAGCAAAGTTTCATTGATGCATAAGATTTATCATGAGTCTCAAACTACTGGCCGTGATCCGGCAATTGCCTCGAAGGACAGTTTACCTGCCTCACTGAGGCCTCTTAAATTCTTTGATGAAGACATGCTACTTATAAGGTCACTTGACTTATGCACACTGTATAGGACTTTAGGTGATTCGATCTCTTCTCACATGTCTTTGCTCGATTTTAATTTTCAATTTCACTTTCTCTCACATTACGTCTGGTAACTCGGTTGGGTCCATACCATGGGGGAATGGGAGACTGCGAAGGATCAGGGGCATTTGGGCTGCAGACCACCCAAGGGCGAAGTTACTCAGGAACGGATTTAGGGAGCGCGGGACCCTTGGCCATCGTAGTTTTTGGGGTCCCACGCAAGTGTGACCTATTTGGCCGTGTGTCTAAAAAGCGTGAAAGTATGCCCCTCTTATGTGTAGTGCCCCGTCAAAAATCTATCTTTTGCTGTGCCGAATTCGGTTCTACAATTGCGTTAGATTTTCATCAGAAATTAAAGCCTTTCCTACATTCTTCTAAAAAACAAATGGCATTGCAATGTTTTCTTGGAATTTATAGTTCTTTCGTGTAGGTCAGAAGTTCTCTTCGTTCAATTTCCCTGATTTCTACCTTTCTTATTAGGTTTGTTTTTGGGATATATACATTTTCATTCGGGACCGTGTTGCCGCCCGCGAAAATGTCGTCTAGCTGTCGATCTGGTTATCTGTACGTAAATTCGTTTTTATGGTAATAATAACCACATATTGTATGAACCAAACAAGCACAATCCATTCAGTGGACACAGGGTTTTATTTATGCCGGTTTTAAGTTGTGATTTTCCAAGCAATACAAAACATAGTGTTTTAATCCTCTATCTATGCCATAGGCCAATGGTAGCATGAAGACAAGTTTTGCTCAGCAGTAAAATATTGTCGCAACACCTTCAGTTAACCATATGAAGTAAGTCCAATGCAGGCACGTGGAGAAATTGTTCTAGCTGATTTAACTGACATATAGAGTTTCAATAAGCCATCTCTGTTTGCGGGAAGTCTTGCAAAAATAACCAAACGTAGGATCCAATACTGACAATATTGCTTTTCATCGGTGTTTTGCAGTGTCTGGCGGTCTTGCGTTGTTGCAAGCTTTTTGTCAATGGGAATTTGAACATCACTTCAGTACCGTTTTTTTCATTCTCTTTCTGTAACCGCTTACATACAGACTGCCTGCATCTCTTTCACACCCAGATGCACAGTATTGTCGTGTTTTTACTGTACTGATAAGAGTCTAGAGCAGACATTTGCATTTCCGCTAGTTTCAAGGTATATTGTGAAGTTATGCCTCTGCGCAGTTTAGAAAATTTTTAGTTAATACTGAGTCGTCTTAGGAAAGAGTTGCGCGGCGTCCCCAAAAGCGCGGGGCCCTAGGCCTATGCGTAAATCCGTCACTGAAGCTACTTATATTGTAAACCAGTGGTTCTCAAAATTTTTCGTTGCGACGCCTCTGAAAAAGTTTGCTGTACTTGCGACGCACCAGCAAGAAGAATTTAATGAATACTTTTGCAATAATCGAAGTTTTGTTTTTTAAGAAGCAACAAAAAGAAATATGCATCGTTAACATGATGTGCGGGCTTGCTTATTTTTACAAACTTCGTCGAATCTTGGAAGAATTTGCAAAATTGCCACCCCCACTTCCCTCTCAAGGCTTATTCGTGGTTGATATTTGGCTTTAGTCACATCCATGGCAGAAAATCCTGATTAGTATAAATACGACGTTGCGAAAGGGATAACCATTCGTAGCACTTTTTTCGCCAAAACTGGGTCTTCGTTATTCAATCAAATTCAAAGAAATTTCTCGGATTTTCTGAGTTAAACTATCTTTTCAGGGAAATATCACAGGTAAGGTCAATACAGCTTTCTTGACGATGGGGTAGGCTGGACGAAAGGATCGCAAATCCATTTATAGCTTGATAAATTCCGCGGAAAGTACTAATAAAAATTTAACTCGAGTTTAGATGGATGTTGCAAAACATACCTACTTTGTCAATTTGAAGGCAGCATCATAGAGGATCATACATGTATTTTCAAGCAAATTAGACAAGAGAGGGAAGCACTGAGATATTCCTGAAACGTTTGCTATATTTCCATTCCACAACAATAGCTTTTCAAATGAACGCCGCAATTTTATCTGATACGTCATATTTTTATCCGGCCCTTGCATAGAAATATTGAGTTTATTCAGTTTACCAAAGTATCACACAGGTGAGCAAATTTAAATAAATATTCGTTCTGAGCTAAGCAATCAGCAAGTTGATTATTTTTATAACTCAGTGACTACTGTAGCTTTCATTGCTATGAAACAAAGTACGAGTAAATTAAAATTGAGCAATGCGTTTAATAGTAAAGAATAACTGAAGTTACGTAATCATGAGACAGTAGGTAATATGCTATCTACTGTCAGCATAACTGTACTTGAACAATATAACTGTTTTTGGTGAAATGATAAAGCTGCACTTGTTATTAGCTCAATGAGCAAAACTGCACCGAGTTTACTTTTGTGCGACGTCCTTGGAAAATTAAAACGACGCACCAGGGCGTCGCGACGCACCGTTTGAGAACTACGGGTGTAAACAAAGGCAATAGTTGGTTAAATGGAAGTAAGCAAAGTCTGTTTCGCTTAGTAGAAGGTTTAAGATGCGCAGTGCGTTAATACGATTAATGGAAGCAAAATCTGATGGAGGCAATTTCAAGTCGCCGGACGGAACTGGTTTCACTTTGCCACATAAACCTTTTGCAGCTTTCACATATATTGTAAGCATTCGCGATAGCTAAGGATGGAAATACGCCAGGACAGTTATTGATACGTGAAGCGCTGCAATGTATGTCACAAAATTTAAGCAGGCTGAGAACAAAGTGTCCATTCGTGCGTTTGGAAAATGCATTTTCGGACGATGTGATAATTCATGCATGGGAACGGAAATTCGTTTAATGCTCGGTAGATACCTACTCGTATTCGCAATGCGATTGGAATCTAAAGGCATCTCACCACTTTATACGAGAGTCTGATGCCTCTAATTATAGTGAATGCAAAAAAAACCAAAAAGTAAAATATGTAAATAATCCCCATGTAACTATTTTCATAGTAAGAGCATTATGCATCAGTATACTTAGTTAATGCACATACCAACAAAGAAAGGAAGAATACCAAAAATGTTTCTAGTAACCGAGTAGCACAATTTCTGTCCAGATTTCTATTCCACTATACTCTATACCATAGGATTTTCGTACCTAAGTTTGTGGCCTTTGACTTTGTCTCCTTTTCAAACACTTTTTTTAAACCAATGCTGAATCTACACCAGTGAAGTAGTATTAAGTAAAGAAAAATGTTTTCTGTAATCATCTAATCCACCTTTCCCAGACCTTACCTGATATAGCCCCAATATTACGCCTGGGTGTTAAGTTCAACCAGTAGAAACGTGAGAACAATGTTAAATGGAACCAGCATACCTTTGAAATTTATACGAATTTTCCTAATTAAAAATTTTGCTTTAAATTCATTTTTTGTTGTATCTGTTTAGTCAAGAGCATTTTTACCAATACGTTCCTCCTTATAAATGATGTGATGATGTGAGTGTAAAGAGCTCTCATATATATACATTTTTCATACAGTCTCAGGTCAGGTTTTGGTTGTTGGGTGGGGGTCACATTTAGCACATAACAAAAAAGAAAAAGGGCATCACCCCATTCCTGTAGGGGGCACGCTAATTGTAAAGGGGAGACCGGATAACACCAACCCCTGTGGCGACGGCTTGTATATTTCACATACAGATTTGTATTCTGTGATAAACATGGTTGACCGCACCAGTACTTTTTCTCAATCAAGGATGTACCACTCTTTTGGGAGGTTTAAGTTTTGTTTTAGAAGACCCATGTTAGGTAAATATGAAGCCTGTTTCAATGTTTTGTGTCTGACTTGAGATTCTATTTTCCCTGCCCTTGTCTTGGTACGTGATCGTGTTCGCATAACAGAAATTACTTCACTAGTTGTGAATCTCTGGTTTTGTTCATGTGTAAAGCAATAAAAGACTAAATTTTTGGAAATACAAGTATCTCTTTTTACGTGAAACGAATTGTTCTGTTTTTTTCTCAAAAAGCAAATAATTTGCATTCTTGACACTTCACAGCTCACCCAACCAAGTTTTATCTGTAAAAGTGCAATGCTATATGTGGATAATAAGGAGATGTCTTTCTACACGTCTACATTTATAGACGTTTGATAAAGTGCTGTGATTTTATCGGCACAATGACAAAACTGCTCTCTATTTTATTGCTTTTTGACAAGCTTTTCTTCAGTGTTTATTGCACATTTGTTATGTGGAAGATATCTTTTCTAAATACAAACCTGCCTCCGCCGTTCTACTCATTAGTTTTTCTTATTTTTCATATTTTCGGGATGTACTGCATCTTACGCTTTTCAGTTACAGTAATGTTTTTCATTATAGATGAATAATATCAACTTCTAGGACTTTTACAAAGTTTTTCTCTCGAAATCAAGCATAAAAAGCCTTGAAGTTTGAGTAACATTACTAAGAGAGCTGAAGTCATATTTTTTTCTTCAATTTTCACAATAAATTTTGTCGAAGCACCTTAAAAAATTTCCACTTATAAACGTCTTGCACCAGAATGAAAAAAATGTTGTTCATTATTCAGGACACATTTGCAAATGTGCTGAAGGAGCGAAGAATTTTTGAAACGTCATATTTAGAAAGAATATAGTAGCTTTTCAAACGTTTTGTTTCAGGCCTGCAACTCGCAACTTAGAAAGAACAAATATTTTTTCTGGTTTTTGTGCGTTCACCAACTATCATGTGACGTACAATCTCATCTATCTTAAATTTTTGTTCCAAAATGTCACGAAAATTCAAGATAGCCTTTTACATTTGCCTTTCACTGTGCCTCATTTCTTTGGCTTACGTTTGGAAGCAAGGTAAGCAACATTTGTCGATGTGCAGAAGTATAAATACGTAATAACGTTTTTCTTGATTGCAATTTCCTTCTCTCAGGTGTCAAAGCGTGCAGCCTGTTTTGCTGTTTTTGCCTCTCGCCAAACTATCTATTTTCAGCGTACGAGTGCTCTGCCTTGGGGGACACCTGTCACACACACAATATTAAATAGTAAGGGGTTTTAGGTTACTATTTACGCAATTGCTTAGTGCTCACATGCTCACAACGGCATTACTGCTGGCATTATCCTGCTACCATGTTGTGATGATAAGCATAAGTGACTGTAGTTATGAAATCAATTGTCAAACAACACGACACGCCGTCGGCTCCCAGTCATAGAAGTTGACCTTTTAGAGCAGGCAATAAGCTGTGTAATTGTTGCTTTGCTTGCCGAATTAATGATAACACACTGCATGCTGGTGTCCCTAAGCAAAGCTTGGTAAACTCTGCCCTGTACATGGCTTTGACTGTTTTTCGTTGTTTCACAAAGTGCCAAATTACGTAACGTTTTAAGTTGAAGATGTGCGTCACTGGCTAAATGCTGTGGAGCGAATGAAAGCGACTGATGCACATATGTTATTTAAGCATTGAGGTTCGTTTCAGAGGCCACTCTTTTCACCACAAACTTCACGCGTCTTCTAGAAGGCAGGGAAAGTTCGCTTATCAAAGCCAGAGCGGACGTTTATGATCAAACAACAAAGGAAAAGAATATTAGCAAACAAGATGCAGTTGCAAACAGAGTTTTAAAAAAGATCCCTCCCAACAAAGTAAGTCGGATCTTGAAACTCTACCACGCGCGAAATGAACTGCACATGTACGATACCAGATTTGAAATCACTTTGATACTGCCAAACAAACAAAAACACTTTAGGCTAGTTCTTTTTTAACATTTTATGCAATGGATTGTTCATTATCCACCCATTCGTACGTCGGATAAATGGTCTCTATTGCGCTAATACGAAATTATAGCGATAAAACAGAATGCTTGGAAGTAACTGGATGGCTTCACACTTTTAAGGGTGCTATGAATACACGTTGAAAGTTGAATATGTTAACGTCGACATCACGATCCTTCTCAAAAGAAATCAAAAAAACATTTTTTTTCTAAATTTTTGGTGTTGATCAATCTACTTTTTTTGTAACACGTTGAGTCAGAAAAGAATCTGCATTACGAGATTAAGATGTAAAATTACAAAGAAGAGACCCTGATTTTTCAATTTTGTTCCAACGTGCCGACCCTTTAGGAACCGCGCGGAGCCACTTATGGGTTCTAGAATTTAGATGACGTTACTGATCATAATTCGTCCACCGATCGCGGTAGAGTCAATGAAGACGTTTTTTGGTTACGGACGTGGGTGTACTTTCTTTTGAAAAAGCAATATGCACTTTGTCATTTAATACTTTTGGGTGCAGGCACTTACTACGGCACGACGACGCCATACCCTTATACCCGCAACCCGTCAGAGCGACATCACTCACGTGCAAAATTTTTATCATAAGTTTTGCTGTGTAGTACCCCTTGCAACAGTGTCTACGATTGTGATGTAGCTGCTCTATGTAAGGAGTTATGATCAAAAATATTATGCCATGTCATTATGTGGCCTTGCAGCCCCCAAAGCGTTAAACGCTTTAGTTTGCTCACTAGCAATGAAAATAAAGAAGATGAATACCCTCTCATGCTCTCTCAAAATGTCAGAAGTTTTTTAACGAGGAGCGGTTTTGTCTAGTAACACTTTATGCTTTTTGCCTATCGAAAAAGATAGGTTTACTACTTTTTGTCAAGGACTCAGTGCCATATTGGGCGCTATTTATGTTAAATTATTGTTTCCTCATATTGTGCTCGCTATTATTTCTTGACCTTGGATGAATTCATTTGTTTTGCTGATTTAGAAGAAAGCAGTTTAAAGCGTAACGAGAACCTTTATTCAAAAAATATTTCAACATTAAAATAGCTATCGTTACTGTGTTATATCGAAGCCGCATGGTGTTTTGGTTCATTTTGGTGGTACACACTGACTGGCCGGAAATGCATGAAAAGGCAATCAGCGAAAATTGTGCAATACTTCTGACGTGATGGCATTAAAATTTTGCAAATTTTGTTTAAAAATGTTTTAGCGAAAGTATATCAAACGTACTCGTACAGAAAGGTAGCTTACTGAGTAAAAACACATCTCTGCCACGAGATAGTTTGGACGACAATAGAGCAGGCGCAGCAACATCTCGTGCTTATAAAATGACTTTATGGAATTCAATTCATTCAGAGCAGTTACGTGCAGGTAATCTTGCTTTGGGATACCAGAAAAACTTTCTTCAACAAACAATCCGTTGCTGATCCACATCACTGCGGTTTCTGTCAAATCAACAGAAATCGAGACATTGTGAGTTTTCTGTCTTGTTTTCTTTAGTTTTGATTTAGTTTGTTGCAGAGCTCATATGTTCGCTCAGAGTTTACCGCCGCCGCACTTGCAGTTAGACAAAGATAGAGCGACAACAGTTGAACGCCTGCACCTGCACTGAGAAAACGCAAAAGTGAAGTTGAGAACAAATGCATGACAATCCCGTCTGCCTACTTACTTGCGTTTGCCTACATTTGTTGCGTAAGTGCTACGAAGGTGAATGCTGCACTTTTGTTGAAAAACACGTAGGCTCTCAAAATACAGGCAATTTTTTTATACTTCACTGATATTTTACCAAAGTCGTAACTTAGATTGTGCAATCAAATTGCATTGATCTGCTGCTGAATTAGCGAAATCTCGGCACACCCAACTGCTGTCATCGCAATACATCGTTTTTCTTTCCAGTACAAGTTTCTCAAACTACACTCTATGTTGCTTTTTACTAGATCGCAGATGCAGACACTGCGGCAGTCATGTTTGATGCCAGATCACCCACGTACCTCAGCCCACCGCGTGATCCACGCAGGTAAAAGATAGCAATTTTTCTTAAATCAGATGATGAAAACTCCAGTAGACAAATAACTAAGATTTTTGAGCATTGTAGCAGATTTTACCGGCTTGTACAAAGTCAACCGCACAAGCATAATTACACCCGAGCATGCTAAAATGAGATTAACAAAGCAGAGTGCAAAATCTTTAACACGGCAAGGTCCGCAAAAGAGCGAATTTTTGGCTTATGCAGCCATTATGGTCATAACTCGACGACCGATCGCGCTAGAGGGCCAATGAAGACATCGTGAGGTCCGAATTTTTGTGTACTTTTTGATAAACAAAAGACAGGTGCCTTGTCATTTGAAACTTTGCCATACGTCCATATGCCGATGCGGTCACATTGGGCCCCGCACCTCTGACGGCCCCGCACTTTTGGGGCCCCGCACCTTTGGGGCCCCGCGCCATGGTGTTTAGGTAGATTGTTGATTTTTTCCAGATATTCCTTGCGCTCGAGAATTCAGTACAAATGGCTTATAAATCTCATTGTTAACAAAAAACGCTCTCGTTAGAACTAGCGATGAATTTCCTCTATTATCGAACGATAGCAAACATTCTCAATTCTGATGCTAAGACGTTATATGTGCGCTCTGCCATGGTCGTATATCACGGTTGACTGAACACGATGACGTCATAAAACTACTGCTCAGAGGGGCCCCGCGCCTAGGTCTTGCATTGGGCCCCGCACCTGCTAGGACTGGACCTGCATACGTCACAAGGACTTTACAGAGACATCGCGGTAACGTCACATTGCCAGGTAAAATTTCAAATGCAAAAGTACTTGTTTTTATGTATATCAGAAAGTACACAAAAACGCATGTTATGTTGTCTTCGTTTACTCTCTAGCTCGAAGGGGTAAGACCAAAATTGCTTCAAAATCCACATGAGTGGCTTTCGTTGTCCTAAAGTAGTGACTCTCATATTTTATTAGCAAGTAAACCGTATCTCTTAATCGTGTTTCGGAAAGCCCCCAAAAAAACAATTCAAATTTTTAGATGGCTGCATGGCGGTACCATATTGGTTTTGAATTAGGCGATGAGTAATAAATCAACGCCAGTTTATGATTAATGCTGTTTATGATTAATGCTGCCGCTTTTGCTTGCCATTTTCATTACAGGAATATGCGCACCGAGCAAATATTCGTTCTTTGGGTATTTACCATTGTCAGAAAGTAAGCAGCTCCTGAAAAAGTGACAGGTTGCATAATCCTAGTATGTGGCAACAGCTCACAAGCAGGTGCTAGATAAACTGACGTATATGATTGGTAAGTCAACACCACGGTCTTGTGCTCATGCGGAAAACTAGAAACTGATGCATAAAATGTTGGTTTCCATTGTTTGGATTAGGTGTGGTCCATACTTGAGCTGAATGCTTGAAATTCCATTTATCTATCTGCTATAATCAAATACAGTATTGCAATAAAACAACGCCCAATGAAGGCTCTAATTTGCACTTTAAGTTTTCATCAGCGATCTTAAAACGTTAATATCTGTTTCGCGAAAGCGATAACAGCTAGCTAAATCTAGGTGAGGAATTCTTTTTATTGCGTCCAATTTGATCGAATAAGACTGGGCGCAATTAGTCAAGAGACCTAGACATCTGGTAAAATGCGTTTCGGGCTGCCTCGTGCAGAATCGTCTTGGACTTGACTTGTTTGTAATTTGTGACATTCGTTGCTCGTAAATATATCGCCGATGTAACACGAACCGCTGAGCTCTATTAATTGCTTGAAATTGGAGACCGGTAGCCAGTTACGCTTTTACACAATTCTGTTTCAGTTTCTGCTTTATGTGCGTAGTTCAGAACGGCATTGGTTATGGACGGCTCTCTACAGCCCACTGGCAACAGTTTTTAAGAACCTTTCATTTGGAATGACTGTGGTTCAGTCAAAGCCAACAATTCCATTGCTGCTTGCTACTGCGCATCTGATTTGGAATCAGATTGCAAAAGCATTTGTATTTGATTCAAGGGGAGAAGCGTACATTTTTCTTGTTCCGGAATTAAGCATTCTTTTCATGCATTTTCGTAGACGATCGGACCAACTGTACGTCTTCTGGACTTTGGAGAGCCCCGGAAACACGCAATATTACAATAAAGAAAAAATTGATTTAAGATCTTTTGGCGAGTACTACTTCAACGGAACACTAACTTTTCGGTTTGTACATTTTTTGTTGCATTTTCTAAAAATAATTATATATGGTGGAATTAGGCTTTGAGCCACAGCGTAATTTTATATACCTTCGTATGAGTTGCTGATGGCTAAAATACAACAAAGTTTGAAATACAGAGACTGCTTCTGAGATAAAGTTGATCAAACACGTTTTAAAAGGTTTCTTCTCGAGCCAATTTATGAGAAACAGATTCTTTTACAAACAATTTGAAAGTAGTGTTTCGACTTCGTTACGTGTTGAAATAAAACGAAAATGCACTTTTCTTTGTTGTTGTAACTCAAATTTTGGAGCTTTTTCGTGAGTATTATGAAAGGTGCTGTGAGACGCAAACAGAGATAGATCATAAATCCCATAAATGCCCCAGTGGCAAACACAGCGCAACATCTACTTCATACAACAACTAATGTATTTCCGAATGCCGAGTACAGCGCAAAAACAATTTCATGCAGATTACCACAGCTTATGATTGTTTAGATTGTGTAAATAAAATTCATCCGTGTTTCTGAACAGTGTGGCAGCTCTTCAGGAGCGGCAATTGACATTAGCTTAAAAAAACTCCTTAGGTGGCAGCAGTGAGTCAGTACAGAGAGCCAACCACATTTGCCAAATGGCTGCTCCACATTTGTGGAAAGCTCACAAGTGCGGGGTGAATTAAAATTTGTTGCGTAGGAGATGTAACTGCAAACTTGAGGTGGATGAAATTAAACGGATCAGCGTTCAGTAGAACAAGATTTATTCACAGAAATCAGTTCAAACTACTCTACAATGAAATTTGATTTCCCGGCCTACTCTTATGGACTAGGTGGCAGAGATGGCCGGAGTCACATTTTCAGACTCCTGCTGCCGCCGAAAATGACAAGTGACTCCGAGTCCGGTTTTTCACAAATTTTTAACTCCGGCTCCGAAAGAACTCCTGCTCCGAAAGGCTTCGCACAAATGCTTCTCGAACTTTCTCAAAAATTTGTTGCGATACTGGTGGTCGTCCAAATTTTATGGCCTCACACAATACACCTGATCACTGTGGAGTACTATCCACTTCAGCCGTAGCATATTAAACAATAATTTTCATTACACACCATATATTTCAAAGCAAATTGATCCCAAATTTTTGTTTTCAAACTTAATTAGTGCCAGTGAAAGTGATCCATTATGTCCAAAGTTATCTGATTAATTTATTTCTAAATCAATTTCGAATGTTTTTTAAGTTGTTTCTGTGCAAAGTCATAGATGCATTTTATATCACCAGATCAGACACTTTAAACATTCAGATTATAGCCATGAATTGCAGAAAATTTTGAAATTTCAAGCAGTGCTTTCGTTCTTATATTGATGTCATGAAAGCATACTGGTTTGCCGTTTTCCAGATAAATGTGTTGCTGTACCGTTGTGAGATTGCTTTGAAGTAATTCAAAGTTTAAAACATTTTTATGAACTCCACCCTGTTTTGTTTGCTTTTTGAAAATTTGAATTTAGTCTGATTTTTCATTACAAAAATACGTTAACAACACCTGTAAATATTGTTGTATAAACCAGTAGGTCATTCTTCTGTCACGAACAGTCAACAACTATTGCATTTTTACAGGTTTAAAGAGCTTATTGAGTTATCTTTTATTTCCAGACGCGATTCTACTTTTTACACTCAAACAAAAAACTCCAACTCATTGACCAGACCTATTGATTTGATCCGTTCCGGTTGGCAAGGCGTGGAAAGGAACACGACTAAGCTGCTGGCTAACAAGGACAAGGTGGCCGTTTGGTTTGTCAGTAATTGTCGCGGCGGATCAAACGGAAATAATAGAATGCGACTTTCAGAGGAGTTGATAAAAAATGGCTTGAAACTGGATCGTTTTGGAAGATGCTTCAAAAACAAGCCTGCCGACGACACGAGATGGCAAATGAACCAACTTACAAAACGCTACAAATTTTATCTGTCGTTTGAAAACTCGTTGCACTGCAGAGATTACATAACAGAAAAATTTACCATCAACGCTTTGGTGTCTGGCCTTGTTCCGGTTGTCTATGGGCCTGTGCGCGAAAACTACGAAGCAATGGCTCCGCCGCATTCGTTCATACACGTAGAGGATTTTAACAATAGCATGGAATTGGTAAATTACTTGAAGTATCTCGATGGAAATGACAGCGCGTATGCTGAATATTTTTCTTGGAGAGACATGGACGCGAAGAGTCTTTACCCTTACGGAAAGTACATGGGATTTTGCGCCTTGTGCAGGGCTCTGTACGGGATACCTCTTGAAGACAAACGACCATTCGAACAAATATACGGTGAAAAAGGTCTGAACTACAACCCAAGTATCGGGCTCAACTTCAGTTATTCTATTCGCTCGATTCATGATTGGTGGATCGGTAGCGAAACCAAAGAATGTTTGAACGCCCCCGTGCATTAGATCAAAGGTCGGCGTCGCGCATACACCCACATATGAAAGTACGTGTCAGCTTTAGAGAGCTGCAGGCAGGGCCGACCTTAAGCCGATGCAGCTGCATTGGGCCCCCCGCCTCTGGGGGTCCCGCGCCATGGTGTTTGGGTAGGTTGTTTATTTATCCAGAATCTCTTTGCTTTTAAGAATTCAATAGAAACGGCTTATAAATCTCATTGTTAGCAAACGGTGCTCTCGTTAGAACGAAGACTGACGAAAGGTTGAACTCGTAGGCGTAGACCTTCTATAGAGTCCGAAGACTCCAGCAGTTGGCCACTCAACCAACAGCAACATGTGTTCTATTCTGAATTTTTCGGATTGGTCTGTATTGGACAATAAACCGTGTCGGTCTGTCTGCGGCAGTCAGTCAATAGCTGTTGAGTAGCAACGCTTGGTGTGCCAAAACTATTTTTTATCGTTATTCTGAGACAGTTGCAAGCTAGGGCATTCGCATTGATAAATATGTACAGTGCGCCACGATTTTTTATAGATTTGTATACACTGTGCCCAAAACGTCTTCATTTATGATATCTAATGCTTTTAACGATTGCTATCCCTCCGTGGATTAAGGCTCGCGGCAATATAACACCCCAGTCGGAATTTATACCTACAATTTTTGTAGTAAGTTACCAAGACCAAGTTTGAAAGCCCATCTAATCATAAATGGTACTTAATGTCTTCACGCGCCAATCAACACTAATGCAAAAAAAACTGCAAAACTGAGATTCTTTTTTGTATTTGCTATCTGGTGACATTCTGGCGACATTGTTGAAATGACTAAATACTGTTTAGAGAAACTTAGACGTTCCAAATTACAAAAAAAATTCCGAAAAGAAAACGTGTAGAATCTACCGTAGTGGCAATGAAAAGAGGACAATAAAAGCAGTGGAGAGTGAAATAAAGCGTGTCAACTGTCAGCGGAGCAATAAAGAAATTTATCGTTAACAAGAATAGTACCGTGATCGAGGAATCAGATAGTGTGTCACTCAGTTCCTTTAAGGATCAAGATATTCACAGTCTTCCTGTATCTCCTGTGCAACCTGTTGAACAAGCTACATCATCGTCTACCTTGTGCCAGCAGTGTCATTCAGGTTCCGAGAGGAAAAACGATAGCCCTAATGTTAACTGTATTGAAAACTGTGAGAATCTTGCGTCTTGGCCCAAAAGTCTTTTAACAGCTCAGCGAGACTCTCATCGCGAAAGGTCCACATAAGCTTTTAACTAAGAATTTCCCAAAGATGTAGCAGGCAGGAAATTTTCAACTTGTTTTTTACAACGTCAATTATCCAATGGAGAGGTGATGCTAGGGAAATGGTCGGTGTACTCAGCTGATAAAATCGGATATTTTGCTTCTGTTGTAAGCTTTTATCCGATGTTATGCTGCGCTATCCATTGATGGTTTTTCTGAATGGTCTAACGCTAGTGTGCGCTAATCTGAGCATGAATAGTCCCGTTGTCACTTACGGGCAAGTGTTCAATGGTTTGCGGCTGAACAAAGAGTAACGAGGGTTGGTCGTTAGATTCAATTCATCACTTTTATCATCTGCCGCTTCACCAGACTTTCATTGTGTTTTGCCTATTTACGAGCGAAAAAAGGTAGAAAACCAAAGTCCAAGTACAGTACTTAAACGTAAAGGAAATTTAAAGCTGCACTGCGGATTAACTACGCAAGGCAAAACTTGTTATTGTCATCCAGAACGCTCGTTCCTGGTTATCACTATATTGGGCGACTATATGCTTCTATTTCATCAATCAACCATGTTGTTTGCGCTTGGTAAGTTGTTTCTACATCTGTGACGTGGTAGTTGTAAAATCTTGTACATTATATTTCTAATTCAAAATGAACAGTTAGCACTGGTATCCAAGATGCATTAAGAATAATTGTAAATTGAGCTTTTGGGGAACTTTGGACGGATGCATGGGTTGTACTCTTGTGAAGTCAGTTTTATTGCGTCACAAAGCGGATAGTTGAACTTGCGCCAAGACGTTACATACTAGAATGCGTCTGCGCCTGTGGTTACCGAAAACGAGAAAGGTAATCAGCAGTTTTAGCAGTTTTCTCCAAGTCAGTCGTTCTTCGAACAAAAGTGCCGTTCAACAAGAGTGAAGTAATTACACTGTATCTTCGATTCGCTTGTCAGATCGGTTTGATTGACGTAACTTTGCGCTTTCCGCTCGGATCTCCATTGCAGAGCTCTAATTACAACATTCAGCTTACGAGTGGTAACGGTAAACTGTCTAATGTCCACCACAACAGCATGCTATTAGATATAAACATGCACATAACTAGGGGAAACGTGAACAATGTCCACGCCCTTCTGAACTGAACAGCGGACAACATCCGACAACTTTCGTGACGTTTAATAACGTTTAAACAGTCTTATTAATCAAGTATACACTGAAAAGCAAAAGTAACAGACAGTTAACCAAAGTACATGAAAATCAACACAACAGACCAAGTAGACAATGCGCTCACACCAGCAGACGCAGCAAAGTGACTCAATGTACTGCTCTACAGAACGAACGTTGAGGTGCGCACTTAATCAGAATACCACGTGAAACACTGCAGGCAAGCAACAGCACTGGAGGGTCAAGTAACAGAATCACACTAAATCACATCACCTTCTCGCTCGTGTCCGAGCACAGGTTTCGTCTGCAATCAAGGCTTGACCATCTGTGGTTGTTGACGATGGCGGATGTGGCTTTGACGGCCCAACCTGTGATGGAATAGGCGTTGGCAGTGGTCACATGGTATAGAGGGAGGGGGACGTGGTTGGTGGGAGGGGGACGCGGACACGAAAAACAGAACCAATCAATATCATCTACTACATTTATATCGACTCCAATAATTTGCCATGTTTTTTGATATTCACATAGACCAGGGGTGGCCAACCTTTTGCGCATCATGCGCCAATTTTTCCAAACGTGAGTGGAGAGAGATGCGCCAGACCGTCGGACATTTCTTGTAACAATGTTACTTCACATCATTAACGATTATGATGTAGGCTACCAGGTAATATAATAAAATGCAAATGTAATATCTGGTAAAGCAGCAAATTAAACTTCAAATTTACATTGAGATTTCAAACATTTCACCTGCTTTTCAATGTTTGGAGTTAAATTGGTTACTGAGAGCATCAGAAAATTCTTCAATTTTGAATCAGTCAGGCGCGACCTCGTTTTTCTTTTAATCAATTTCATGGACGAAAATTCTTATTTGCACGT
>JGI24021J15306_10002718_pt1 | contig 19405 bp, 12 predicted proteins | sample Ectturendosymbi1_FD_15306 | JGI IMG/M metagenome (IMG submission 15306)
CTAGACTGGCCAATCCGTTTGAGCCCTTGAACAGCTCTCTAGCGCAATCGGCGGAGGAGCTAGGGCGTTGGTAAGGCAACCGAAAACTGCTGTTTTTCAGGCCGCAATCGAAGTACGAATATATCGTACGCCGGCTCTCAAAGTATTAAGAAACTACAATTGTCTGACTTCTGGCATTTCAGTTAAATGCTGAAATATTGCTGTAGCTCATTTAAGTAGCCTTTTTGATAAAAGTATTTTGTATCTTACAGAGTTTATAGATAGAGGTATNGCACAGTATGGTTGAATAACTGTTGGAAAACAAGCATGAATAATCAGAATTCATCGTTCCCTCAACAATCCCGGCCCAGAGGGTTTGGGCCTCTAAAGTTTCCTCCGCAACAAACCATCCACCTGGGTGATGATATGCCACCTGGAACTCTTCCCAATTTTTTTGCTGGTGGTCAGCCCAACCTTCAACCCATGTCATTTGGAGGACAATTTAACCCATATTCTGGAAACAACAGGAATATTCAAGGTGTTCCTGGAGGGTTGAACTTTGCCCTTGGAACTCATCAAGGCATGAACTTGCCAATGGATCAATCTCAGTTCAGAGGAAGCTCACCATCTTCTGCTTCTGTTTCCACGGATTCTGGTCGCTTTTTATCACCTTCTTCATCTTCTGGTAGTTTAAATGCCTCAGCCAGAATGACTCCAGAGCATATCATACGCTCTTACAGCCAAGAGAGTGTAGGAAAACTTAAGCTTGTGCCAGATCTTGAGGTGAGATTTCGTTTGTTAACTCATCCATGATTTCCATAATTGTGAAAGTGCTCAAAAACCCTGGAAATATTTGTGTTGGTTTATGGAGAAGTTTAGAATAAATTAAAAGGTAGGTTACAATGGAAAATCAAGGAAATTGGAAAAAGTGTCTGTCATAATTACTTCCATTAAAAAAACTGAAGTAACAATGTCAAAAGAGGTCATCTGTTGTCATCAAATAATTCACTAGGTAGGTGATGCATCAATAATTCAATCACGCCGACTCAAATGTGCTAAAAATTGCATGTAGATCTCAAACGACATACCTGAAAAATAGATTTTGACACAAACTGTACTACTCTGAAGCAGAAACTGTGACAGATTTTTGATTATATGCAGGATGAATGTTTGCACATTTCAGTGTAGACAATGAATATTTGTGTAATTTTTCAGTGGTTCTGTTGGTCTTTTTGTGACAAATCTGAGCATAGCTAGGAATTTTGAGTGACCAATCTTGATACTTAATCTGTTTCCAGAGAAAATTTTCCTTATTTGTTCATTTTATTTTTAGGGTCTTTGTTTGGTTTGCTGGTCATGAAATAGAAATATGCCTTGGTGTTGAGAGAGTGTTTCAATGTATGCTGAGCCAATTCACTCAATGCTTTCAGAAAGTTGCTGGCTCCATTGTGCCGTAGCCTCATGGGCTAATAATACTAACAAGTGTGTTGTACTTCGGACATTTCTACTGCAAACCATGACCCATCAAAAAGTTGTCCTGATAGTTATTTTCTCTCACCAAATGTTCTACCTATCAACAGATTGCATGAGCGAAAAGTAGCCTTGACTTTTTGAGGGGTGTTTCTAACAGTGTGATCACCAGCGCTCAGTGATTAGCATCAGCACTCCTCAACTGCTGGTACATGTGTTGGTTCTGGTAATAAGCCTATCCTTACTGTCGCGTGGCCACAATATAGTTGAAGAAGAATGTGTTATCGTGCACTTGTGAAGCTGCGATTACGCGACGAGATGGAACTGTTTCAATAGTTGCTTGTGTGCGTCATAGCATTTTTTAAATACAACAGCATGAACTTGCCAATGGAGTTCTGGCCTCATTTCGTTTTCAAATATATAACCTTGATCTATAATCCAAGGCTAAACAAACAACAAGCGTGTCGTGCACTGGTGTTATGTTTTTACACTGGTCACCACGCTTGTTTCGCAGAGTATCGACATCATATGAGTGAAGCAGCGTTGCTCTATTGCTGGTACATGTGCCATTGCAGATAGACAGACGAGTCCCTCACTATTTCGACATGGGAATTACGCAAAAAGGAAAGAAACATAACCAAAGAATTCCATGCATGAAAGTGGGACAGACTTATCAAGTTGGGAACCTTGAAAGCCTGAATCTGTAGGTTCTAATTGCCAAAATGATTCCAAATGTTTTAAGAACATGGGTGCATTTTTCAACAACTCAGCACGTACTGACGTCGTGTTGTGTCCGGCTGTTCCTTCCGTTTATTTTGTAACAGTTGAAAATTGATATAAAACACCTGTAAGAATCATAGCAAGTTCGTTTCGGGGGTGGCCATGGCCTCTTCGGCCTCATTCTGGCTGCGCCACTGGCTCCAAATCATATTCAGCTCTAAAAAGACGCATTAGTAGGCTGTTTTTCGCAACATTGAGGAGTTAGCACGCATAGTGCATCCATATTCATCTGCAGTGCGTACTTCAGTTTGTACGCTGTTGTACGAGGTCTGCCTGCGTTGAACACACCTGCAGTCATCGGCAAACGTGCTCGTAACTTGGCAGTGTTATCAGTTTGTATGACTGTTGCTGTTTACAGAAAATGAAAAAGAAGAGGGACAACAGTTGCGATGCCATATAAATGTAAATTTGCTATTTCATTGTGTCTTGCACCTTCAGCAGAATAAAGCTCAATCTTTGAGGAGAACGGCAAAAGCTTTTTTTGTTATACCTATAGTTTTTTTCATGTTGCAAAGAACTTTTCACAGGGTCGTGGGTTGCATGCCATTTACAGATTTGTAAAGATGACACAACTTGACTCACGATACTGTTTTTAATGGAAGACTGAAACATAGGAAAGTCTATTTTTGTCGGCACGACGCTTGTTTGACGGCCTTGGCTGTCATCCTGCACAGTTTGAGCTCATGCCCGTGGTAACTGAATCGTTTGGAAATTACATGGTTAAGGAAAGAAATGCAAGCCGGTGTTCTCAGGCAGAGATAAACCCGTCGTAAAAACTATCGCAAAGTTCGCGATTGGTGAACAAACGCTGAGACAATGATTGCAGTATGTTGAATATTGCTGCCATACGCTTTTCATCATGGTGTTTCACTAAGAATGTAGGCATGGGTTTAGGAGGCAATCATGGACATTGTCGGAAAACTAAAGTTTTCACATTTTGAGAAAACATCAGGTGACTTCCCAGCNTGCTATGTGTACGGCGCTGAAACTGTCGACGGTTGTAAATAAACCCTAAGCAATCACAATGATTTCNTAGTGCACGTGATTAAACCTATTTTTTATTTGCTTCACGAAATTGGAAAGCGCCTTAGACACAAATAAATTGTACAACGTGCAACAATTCACAGAAAATGTGCATAGAAACCAGCCTGGTGGGCAACTTTTTCAAGTTTGCTTCGAAAAAGTGGCAAACGCAAGTTGTTGTGGACCCAAGTTTTTCACAGTCGTTGCCAGGAAAGAGATCTAGCATTTTAAGTTGATCGAATTAGACAAATCAGCGAAAAGCACTTTCAAACTTTGCACCATGGTTATTTTTCGTAGCGAAACCACGAAAGATTAATGGATCCCCCAAAATTTATTAAAAATGGGTGCAAGTTTTTAACTAACAAATTAGCTTTCGAAATATTGCACCCTTTGTACTTGTGTTACTGTTTGTTTCTATAGCTCTTTCCAATATGCGTATTTCAACTTTCCAATACGCGTATTTCAAAACAGGTGGATGTAAAGTTCCAGCTCAACTGTTAGCAATGATAAGTTTTATAGTGAAAATCATTGGAAGCACGATGTTATATTCGGAAGGAAATTTACATAGTTTCGAATTCGTTGGGAGCCCTCCTTTGTTTGCTATAACTTAATTTGCTTGGTTTTGTTACGTTGCGTTTGTGAGAAACTGTCTGTCGCATTGGTCATGCTTGATGTTGAATTTCGTGCTGATCTCCATTCTGCGCATGTATATGTGATGTTTGTGTAGAGTCAATGATATCGGGCTAGCGTCCAGTTTTTTCTACAGTGTCGCCCCTCTTTAATTTTAGAATTTTACAAACGTAATTTTAAATATGTAGCCAATGGATTTCGTTGCCACGGATTTGGTCGACCACGGAGAAATCGGACGGGGAGCGTTTGGATCTGTCAATAGAATGACTCACCGGCAGACATCGACCGAAATGGCCGTGAAACGAATTCGTTCAACAGTGGACGAACGAGAACAAAAAAGGCTACTGATGGATCTCGACGTGGTTTGTGAACTATCTTGGTTGTACTTGGGAAAACGTGTGGTTTTCAGCCGAGACATTCTCAGGAAGAGTTCTTGCAGTGTTTAGGTTAAGCTTCCAAAAATGGTACGATAGTATCAGTCAAAAAATCCGCTTTATCCCCACTGTCAGTTGTGAACAATATTACCTCAGACGGTCGTACGTCTCAGGGCAACAGGATGGTCCAAAGATAAAGTTGCTCCCATTCTTTTTCCCTGAGTCTTTCCATGTCCTCTTTATATGATAAACATTCACAAAACGTTATGAAAAAATTGTTCTTCCTGCTGGTTGCACCAACTACCGCCACGTCGTATCGAAGTTTCAAACCTAATGTTGTTGCAAGTGACGTGTGCTGGCTTCTGAACATTTTGTTGATTTTATCACAGGCACGAGATCAGATCGCCTTGCAATATTAAGGTTGCCAAAGGGCTTGAAGCTTTAACCTCTCGCAGTGGTTTCAACGCTAGAAACTTGCCAATGAAAGAAATGTTTTTGTTGATTCAATGTATTACGTGATCAGTGAACCTAATATTGCCTAATTTCGGCCGAGGCGTAAGAACATCAGTCAATATTTTGCAGCGAAGCTTGCTCTAAATTTGAAGCAATCCGAGATATGTTCCTCTGTCACGACGATGTAAGACAGAATAAAATTTTCCCGATTGGTTTTGTAAGTAATGTTTCTGACTTGAAGGGAAGCAGCTGATGCAGACTAGGGCCCAGACGCGCAATCTTTGCTTCTCAGGCTCCTTTCGTTGCTCCTTAAATCACGTGTGCACGTTGGATGAGAAACGCTGGCAGAAGAACTGCTGAAGATGTGGCGTTGCTACGTAAAATTTTGTGCATGCCTTGTGCTACGTTACGCAACTCCAATGACACGTAACTGTTTTTGAAGTGCTTTGGAGCAGTAGTTTACGAATTGCTTGGCGCTGCGCATCCTCCAGAACGTTTCACGTTTTTCTGTTTTTACCTCATAAAAAAATACTAAAGCATTTTTCCCATGGATTCCAGCAGAAAGTTCGCCCCGCACTCTTTAACATTTGCTTGTCGTCGGAAAGCGCTGTCGCAGATCCTGTTATTACGCCACGCTTCTGTCTGGCTTCGATGTTTCGTTCCTCGCATCCGTTTATGATCGCCAGGTCATGCGCAGCAGCGACTGCCCGTACATCGTCAAGTTTTACGGCGCCCTTTTCTGGGAAGGGGATTGCTGGATATGCATGGAGCTGATGTCTACGTCGTTGGACAAGTTCTACCGCTTTGTTTACCATCGTCAAAACAACCGGATTCCCGAAGAGATTCTCAGTAAAATTGCGGTCGCCACCGTCAAAGCGTTGGATTATCTTAAGGTACTCCATGCCACGTGATGCGTTCTTCTGTAGAAAGTTGCAACAATAAAGAGATAGCGATCGCTGGAGATTGATTTTTGACAACAAGAGCAATGTGCAACGAGATACGACGTCGTCATATACGTTGTCAAGTTGTTAGTGAATTTTTGCAACGCTATCAAAAGCTGCTGGCTGTATGGCTGGTGGTTGTCTTCACCACCATAATGCTTTTGTGAAATGTCTTTTCCCAAGAGGTTGTTAGGCCGTGGATCGCAGTGTCACTCACGATCGTTAAGCTTTAATTTTTAATTTAGGCTCCTGACTTGTTTGACGACTTTCTCTGAGTTTTGGTAAATTTCCGTCGGTCCCTTTACCGTTTCAGGGAAATTGTCATGTACTGTTGAAGAACGTATTCAAGCCTTCGTGCTCTGTTAACATGGGTTGTAATGTCTTGTTAATGGTTTCGTGAAAGTCTAAAAACATCCCAGCGGTTGGAGAACGAGGGCGGTGTCTGTTCAGTTCGTGCATTAGATTCAAGCAGTGCCGGCGTGATTAGTCCTTCCTTGGTAGCAGTGAATTCATATCGACCCCCACCCCCCCTCGACTCTTGACGACTTCTCGCTGATTCTCGCAGGAAAAGCTCCAAATCATTCATCGCGACGTGAAACCTTCCAATATCTTGATCGACCGCGGCGGCAACATCAAACTGTGCGACTTCGGCATCAGCGGCCATCTGGTCAACTCGATCGCCAGGACGCGCGACGCAGGCTGCCAGCCGTACATGGCGCCCGAACGAATCGACACCAGCCGGTCGAGAAACGGTGCGTTGCTATCGGTCATTGGCGTAGCCGGGTTGGGCAAAGGGTCATGCCCGCCGAATTTCTGACGTATCTTGTCATTTTGTGCTTCGAGAGGCGATGTCCCAAACCAAATACTGCTGTTCGCTTAAAGCCGAGATAGTTGGTCCATCCCAAAGTTTTGGGCCGACTACCCCGCTGCTATCGGTGCCTGCGTTGGCAGCAGGATCGCCACGCAAGTGTTCCGCCAAACTTTTCTCAACATGAAAAGTGGAATATACCGAAAAGACTTTCCGGGAAAAGTTGTGCAAAATATGCGAAAACGCCCGCGGGGAGTTGCGGTGTGTGTCGACAGTTCCGCGTTTCGTTATGCTCTTGTCTGTTCGATGCTTGGCCGAAGAGTTGCAGCTTTTTTTCAGCAATCTTCCGCTGCCAACCTCTTTGCATTGCCCGGTAGCGACGGAGCAGTGGTCTCCAATGCAATCCTGCATTATTTTTAACTCACTGTCGCACGCATCGAACCACGCGCTACTTAGAAAAAAAGCACCTTCCTCGCGCTTGTCCATGCACAGAGGGCTACATTAAATGCTTGTGGCGAGGCGTTGCGTAAAACCACCCCCCGATCGCGCGATTCTAGTGTCGTTGTTGTTTGTGTGCGCAGGTTACGACGTGCGCTCCGACGTGTGGAGTCTCGGCATAACGCTGATCGAGCTGGCCACCGGCAAGTTCCCCTACCCGAAGTGGAACAACGTGTTTGATCAGCTGACGCAGGTGATTCACGCCAGCCAGCCGCTTGTTTACGCGCTCATCGCGCCCGTTCAGCTCGCGCCGCGACGGTGCTATTTGCTGCTTTTGCGACTTTTCGCCGGCTCTGCCGTGACCGGCAGATAAGCACACCGCCACAAAGAACCAGCTGACGAAACCGCAGACGCGTCGGCAAAAAAAAAATGCGCGAAAAAACTTTTCTTAACATTGCAGACCCGTACAGTTGTCACTGCTTGTTGTGCTGTAACGCGCTGAGCTTTGAGGTTGTCACGGAAACAGTCGATAAAAACCTCGCTCCTTCGTTACCGCTGCATATTTGAGGCGTCGCAAAGCAATGACTCATCATCCAGCCGTCTGTTGCGCTCTTTGCCGGGAAAACGGGGCTACATGGTAGCCTTCCGCAGCGGTTGATTGCCGAGCCAATTATGCCCTTACTCGCCTCCACCCGCTTGAATGCGCCATACGGGATCGAAGCAACCACCCAGTTCTGCTAACGCTGCATGCGTGCAGCAGTTCTTCGGACGGCCCTGCCGTCGCTGCTGCTATTAATTTGAGATCGACTTTTTCAAGTAGCGGCGACCTAGTGACGCCAAGACGTCGAACACGAGCTCGGCAGGGTCGCGCCTGGCGGAACGTGACAATCGAAAAGATGTTTTTGCGCTTGCAACGGTGCGGTTTTGCGGTAGTGTATTCCGGAAGCGCGCGCTTTGCGGTTTCAAACGTTTCTTTTTTACAACGATCGCCTCGAGCGTCATGGACTTTTTTGCCATTTTCTTGCCCAGATGCCCGTTGGTTTTTGATACCGTAAAGTTCCAGAACGAAAATAAAAGACAAAGACGACGTTTCAATTCCATTTTCTTGATTGACGAGCGGATAAATTTGACCTGGCTTTGACAGTGTTTTCTGAGAAAAAAATTAGGAAAATTTTCGTTCTTGTTTCAGTGCACGCTTAACCTAATTTGCTGCCGGTGCGGCCGAATTGTCGTGTGAAGTACAAAACGCAGCAAGATTAGTTAAACCCTTGCCTCATCGAAGTTGGGTAAAACGCAGCAAAATTTCATTGCCTCATTGCTTGTGCTGTTTTTTCTTAAGTTAGTTCATAACCACGAAATCTTGGGTCAGAGCGGGCTGCACCAAACATGCGTTCGGCTTGCTAAGACAAGAAGATCGAATAATTTCTATATTTTCACGACTTGCGACAACCTTGTGCATCAGTGTTCAAAAGCTGACGAACTAGTTGAAGTTGGGCGACGTCTCTTTCATATCGGCGATGCTCTCAGCGTTTGCGTAAAGTTATTCCAACGTGCTTGTAAAAAGAACACGACTAAAAATCGGGATTGTGAAAAGTCACTTGCCAGATCTCAACAGCCAGGTTTAAATCTCGTGACACTTCGTTGCAAAGCCTGTTTGCTTTAAAATGCACTGTCAGATGTTGAGAGCCATGCCAACCCCAATGAGTGCTACATGCAGCTTTGACTGATCTGCTGCGTGATCTGCAGCAGTGCCGAAACGAAATGTGCGCTGCGGATACGCTTCACCGCGGCTCTTCCCCGCATCGATTGGATCACGATAGGCTCCACGAATGGTGTTACCAATGATTCCACACAACATATGTACAGTAGAGTACGAGTAGCGCATTCCTTAGTGGTTCCAAGTATGGGAATTTCTCTCCGGTGATCTCCTGTGCAAGAGCGCTGCCAGTTCTACCCTAGTTTTTTTTATTCTTCGGCAACTTCTTACGCAGTGAACCATCGTGTGTGTGTTAGTTCGCCTCAGTATCCGTGCAAATTAGAAATACAGGATTGTGTGTGCATACCACAAAAGTTTATTATGCTATCTTCCTTGACGTCATTCCAGTCATCAATCAGGCAGTAAATGCGTATACTAGAGTCTAGGGCAGTGGTTCTTAACCAAGGGTAAATTTACCCCTGGGGATAGATTTCATCTTCCAAGGGGTAAATTTACTGAAGTATAAATTGCAGCAAACGCAAATTTTTGTGAATCATTCTAAACTGTAAGAGTTTGTTAATTCTTATTTTTAATAAATGAGCACCACTGAGTGTATTGGGGGTAAATCTGGTAATCTTGTTTGATAAAAGGGTAAGATATGTAAGAAAGGTTAAAAACCACTGTTCTAGAGTTTCCCTACCTTTTTTCTCTTGCACCCTTTTTTCTCTTTTCTCTTGAAAGTTTTGTTCTGATCTCTCGCCCCCTACAGTTTATGATCAAGAACTAGCCTTGAAACGTTTAGAAAGGAATCTGCAAGCTCGCAAATAAGAATAGATTGCCGTTGCTGTTCACGCGAATAATAATTAATATCGTGACATATAGGTTTGAACAAACCTCGTGTTTTTGTCTATTATATTCCACTGCGAAAGAAAACAAAAAATCCGCAGGAGGGTAATAAATACATCAATTTCCTGGCATTAAGACGGACGCTTCCCGCACCCTTGGTTGGGAACCACCGCTGTAGTCTAAAGACCGTGGTTGGCATTGGGTTTGCGATGTGACTCTCTGGAAATTTTCGTCTGGAAGTAGCATATTTTAATGGTATGGTTGTTTTGGCAAAATTTTATTTTTCCAACTCGGAACGAAGAGAAAAACATTTTGTTACAAAGTCAATGGGAAAATATCAAATTTAAAAGTCCAGGGGGCTTGCCACACACTTCCGACGTTCATGGATACACATGTGTCGCCGGTGTGTCTTGCACGACTCAAGTAAATCACACGAAACAACCCAGCTGCGTATGAGTGTGTGGTATAAGGCAAGCAGCCGGCACTGCCAGCTCTCGCGATCAGTCGGTCGTTGAAATAGTCGCCATCTTCGTCATGAAGGCAGTGAGCTTCGTGCTTTATCGTCTCAACTGATACTGAGCAAAACTTTAAAATGTCACTGTGGCTGGAAAAGAACACATATCTTGAAATAGAGAAGGTGAACGAAAAATGTCCAGTTTCTTTTTCCTCCCAGCCCTACAAATAACCTTCCCCGCTGCTGCATGCCCAGCTTTCAAGCATAGTTCGCGCTTCGCATAGGAAATTCCATCGTTCATCGTAGTATGCCACTCCTTTCACAATACGAACGTCAAACCAAGTCCCTGCCAATTGCGATTGGATGACTCGCTTGTGGATATGTAGGTGGGTGGTTCGTGTGCGGCGCTCATTCGTCGAATTACGCGTTTCCTTTTTAACTGCGGCATAAGCGTCGGCTGCTGTTGATGGATTAAGATCGAACATTTACAATAGTTTATAACGATGTACATTCATCTGGTCGATCAAGTCACTATCCTTCGACTTTTTAGAAGCATTTAGAAGCAAATTCTGGATATGGTGCTTTTCAGCTATTTCAAGGATCTGTGCGAAAACTGCAGTAACTTCGGTCAATTCAAATCCTTATCATAGCGACGGAAACAAGCTCACCCAGAGATTGTCCGACACCCTGCGAAATTGCTTTGATGTATCGCGTATAGTTCGAGCGTAGTTTTATGATGACGCCCACCTCCGCAAAACACGTCTACTGTCGATAGGGTCGCGAACAGCTAAAATATTTAAGAGAAATCATTTCGGGGCTAAACGTCTCCAAATCGGAAAAATTGTGCTTAAAATTTTGGGGTCAGTTAAACCCTTGCTGTTAAGAATTTTTCACGTATCGCTCATATAAACGACAGTGTGTTAAAAGCTGACAAAAGTGGCATGTTCTTAAATATTGGCTACAAAAGTGGTACATTTTTCAAAACAAGTTTAGCAATGAGTAAAGTACTCTATTCCAACTATTCCATTGCATGGTCAGTGGCAAACCCCCCTGAAGACCAAGAATTTTAACAAAATTCTCATGTCAGAAGCACGTGCGTACTCTTTATTCTTGCTACGTAGTGTGTTTGTTGGGTGTTCTTGTCGTCCTTGTTTTTCTTCTGTCATCGGCGGAGCTTTCTTTGAAATGACCAAAAAAAAAATTAAGTCAATTCGGTCATAATGTACGGAAACGTAGGCCAGTGAATGCGGTTACGGCGAGTCTTGACCCTATTGCGGGACAAATGACCGAAATGTCTCAGCGAAAAAAAGCCAATTGTCACGTACTATCTACGACCACTGCTTCCCGCGTTATTTGCCGCATTTTAAATCGCAAGCGTTAAATCTTCTCTGTAATGAAACATTTCGCGACACAATCGCGTCAACTTGGAAAGCTTAGTCACGAGCGAGTAGGTCCGACCAGCTTGTTCTCATGCAGTTGTTCCCAGTAAATAAATGGGGTTTTGCAGCAATGCAGTTTCACAAGCTGGCAATCTTGGTGTCAAGGTGTGGCTTGAATCTCCTCACAGTTGCTAGCGGTCGCTTCACATTCGCCAAACAATTGCAACGTGCATACCCTGCTACGAAAGATAATACATAACAGGAAGTATGCTTGTGTGTTATCAAACGTTTGAGCAACTTCTTGATCTTCAAGATGTACGCCTTTGTTTCTCTGACTTCTATGTAAACTGTTCACTTCACGCAAGCTATAACTATATGCAAAATATATGCTGTATGCAAGCTATATGCCAGGGGTCACCAACCTTTTTGAAACTGCGAGCTACTTCTTTGGTACCGATTAATGCGAAGGGCTACCAGTTTGATACACACTTGCGAAATAAAAAGAATTGCTCAATTTATCTTCAATTATCTTACCAATAATAAAATTCCTGATATTCATCAACGCGAAGACACTGATCATGTTAATGCTATTTTCAGCAAAGGCCCGCAGACGGCCCACGTTGTCCGTGTGGGCGACCTGGTTCCCGTACCACGCTGGTGACTCCTGCTATATACTGTACGCAAACTGCGAACATCACGGTTTTCGAGGCGAATTTAATCCTTGAACGATTTCGCGCTCGCGGCTGCTTCGATTCCTGTGCGCGGCAAGTTCTTTTGTTTGAAAGGTGGTCCGCGGCGACCCCCCCAAGCTGAGGCAGAACATCAACGGTCTGACGTTCAGCGGCGGTTTCGTCGATTTCGTCAACATGATGACGATTGCGGACTCCGAGCAGAGGCCCAAGTACGACCATCTGCTGTCCACCGCTTACCTATGCGAGACGGCGCAGCGCAACGTCAACGTCGCCTCTTACTTTTGCGCCGTATTGGACCGTATGACCCCGTCCGACTTCCTGGGAAATTCCGGCGGTGACGACGCTTTCCGCTGACAGGGCTTCGGGCTGTGGAGTTAACCGGGGTTGCCGCGTGAACGAAGGCCTCGTTGTCTGAATGCTTCTGAATTTCGGTAAAGAATGTTGTGATTCTCGAGCGAGTTATCGTGCGGAGCAAAGTTTTATTTGCTCGTGACGTTTTTCCTGCGCGTCCTTGACTCCTCACATCTACATATCCTCCTCCAGAGTGACCATTCCAAAACCTGGAATGGGTTCTTCCGTAATTTGCGCGTTGAAAACCTCGCAAAAGGACAGCTCGGTTTACCACATCGTGGTTGAACTCTTTTTGACGCTCAGAGTATAGCGCCATGACAGCTTGATTTTGCATAAATCGGAGATTAAGCGAATATTTCGTGTTTGCACAGACATCGTTGGATTTGACCAGGCCGCAATTGCATGTTTTCTGCAAGTGTAGGGCGCCGATAAACTTTTAATTTTCTCCCATTGCTGCGTGTACTTCAAGTGGCCTAGTTCATCACCGTAGGTGTAGTCCGCCACTCAAGTTCAGCATCCCATGTACTAAAAGCAGCGCTGGTCGACATGCTCGTCTTTACGTGTGCCGCTTGTCCAGCAGAGTCATGACAGAGAAAAAAGTTCTGCCGTGTTGGCTTTGAAAGTCTCGGTCACATGATATCGAAGACGTAGCGACTGTTGCCAAAGAAATGAGCATCGGGCTTGTCTCGCTTTAAATTTTCGCCTTCTCGCGTTCGTCCCAGTTGTCGTTAACGCCAAAAAACGGAACTGCTACGTTCGCTGCCCTCAGCATAAGTCGCCACGACGCCTGTCGGCACCGGCGCACTGCTGTTCACACTTGACGCTATGTCACCATGTGTGTCGGGGAAGGATCCGATCATTCCCGAAGTATTGTCCGATCATTCCCGAAGTATTTTCCAGCATCATGTCATATTCAATCAAAGCTGTCCTACCGTGTGCGCGTGTTGTGAAACATAAGCAATTGCTGTACCGCTTACAGTTATTTAATCGTCGTGTTCTGTTTGACTTTCGTTGGTGAAGTGCTCGAGCTTCGCGCGTAATGACCCTGTCATGCGTTTATTCTCGCCGAAACGGTGCACTGTGTCGGAAGCGGCCGATGCGCTGTTCTTCGGGGACTGTTTTATGCGTTTTGTTGTGTGCTGTTAACCTCTTTTATCGCCCGCAGCCATTCACTTTAACCATAGAAGTGAAACGGCGTTTACAGCCGTACCTTNTTCCATTGAAGCGCAGTGGAGTTGTGTGCGTGCGATGGAACGCGACCCGGAAACGCTTCACTTCGAAACGCTTTTCAAACCCATCGTAAAACAAAATCTTTGTTCCGTTCTCCGTTTCTGCTCTTCGCCAAGAGTTCTAGCACAGTTCCTAGTGCCGCGCTGAACCCAGCCGACGTCGTTGTTCGGGCCTCCGGGACGCCTACTCGTTTGCAGCAGCCAAAAAAATACGTGTCACGTGCATTTCGCTCTCCTAGTCGCGGCGCAATTGACGAGTCCGTGCCGTTGTCATGGCCACGGTATGCCAGGCATGCGTCAATGACTGGTTCTCCCGTTTTTCCGCGCGCGTCCCGTGCTTCAACATATGTCGATTTTTTTCGCTCGCTTAGCGTGGATATCCTCGGTTTCGTGGTGCTGTCCGTCTGGTCGTTTCAGGAAATCCTATCCCTCCCCCAATCAGTGCTGCGCGCGTCTCCCTGCTTTCGCGAGTATCGCGCGTGAACTTTGCAAGTGTTGACTTCGTCGGTCCGCCGCGTCTGCTTTTCCGCGCTGACGCCGGAGAGCACAAAATTCATTGTTCCTTTCTCCAACTTTCAGAGAACGTTAAGGTTTGTGTGCAGCGTTCCCTCTAGGATTCGCACATGCGCAGTACCACCAGACCATTTGCGCAGTGAATTCTCGTTCTTGCGCACTTGCAACATTATAAATTTAATATCGTATATATATATCGCATAGACCTTTTACAGCTTGAAACGCTTCACTAGCTGCGTCCACATGGTTGTGCAATTCAATGCGCACCAGAACAAAGATTTGCTCAGTGTAAAATTTTCTTGGAGGGAACACTGTTCGTGTGTGAAAAACAAATGGAAAAGTTCAGGCATGTTCACACAATGGTCGTGGATGTTTCAATTTCTGAAGCTCACTGCTATTTGTTTTGCGGAATAACGATACAAAAGCATTAAGAAGACAACCGAATATTCCTGTATACAAAACGTTCTTCAGTGCATCAGAAAAGAAGCAGCTCGCCTAAACGTCGCTTTGATCGCGTGTTGCAGGCGATATAGACGTGCCACTGTATGAGCTTGCATCAAACAGCCTATCCACACTATATACTTGAACGTATATGGTGTGCGCTCACCTAATCATGCGTGCGTTTATGCTGCATCGTTCAAGTATGGCACTTCTTCTCTGCCCTTACTGCAAACGTTCGTCAACGCGAACCCCCTTTAGGTGGCTTCTGGTAGCCTTTCAAGATTTTGACAATTATTTTATGGTAATATGTAGTTGGTTCAGCGTTTTGATTTATTGTTGAATCGCTTCGGCCTGAGGCGCGGACGCCTGCAAGGAAGGGTGCGGAGGAGACAGTCACGTTAAAAAAGTTTCTTCAAAGCGAAAGGCATTCGCCAAACCACTTCTTTTCCAGGATCACGTTGTTCCGATAGCCCTATAGTGCCGCTTTTTTTTGTACAATTATTGCTAAACGCATATGAAAAAATAATGTTTCAATCAAAAAAGTGTTAGCGAAGTTCTTGCGTTCCTGTTAGCGTTTGTTTTTTAACCAAAAAGCGTTTTTCCTGTAAAATTGTCTCTGGGCGTCTTTGCGTTGACTGTCTCAGCTACGTTATTGTTTATTAATTACGTTGCTTGATTAATTTAACCGGAAGTCGCCGTGCGCAAAACCACCGCCATGACGCAAGGTCGTTTTGAAGGGTTCAAGCGCTTTGCCATGTATCCGTATCAAGGGCAAATTTTTAAGCGAGGAAATTTGCAAGTGGCTTGACTTGACCAGGCTACAATGTACCGCTCATTTCCAGTGGAACAAATCGATCCGCTTTGTCAGTTGCTTGTTTTGAGCTCTTCAGGCTGGTGTGTCCGTTTCATGGTGCGGAGCTGCAGCTCCTCGGTTCCATCACTGGCCTTTGCGCTCGATTAACTACTCTGCACGGATCTGGTTGTGGCGCCTTTTCAAATCCAAGTTTGTAATTCACTTTTTGGCAAAACGTTGCTTCAGGAAATAGCAGGGGTGTTGTTTCACGTCGTATCTTCACCAGAAATATTTTCGGGAAAAACCATCACCCTCTTCCGCCATGACAATTCATAGCAAGCTTGAGCAATGTCTTCTAATGAAGGGCTTCTAACCACTTCTTCCCTTCCGAGTGTGATATCGCTTAGGTACGAACTCTTCGTTGCCGCCATCGCCGTGCTCTTACTGAAGTTACGGTGAAAACGAAACCGAAATACTCGTGGACGTGTAAATCGCTAGTTGGAGGTGTGTTGCTCGGTATAAGCTTACTGTTGGCCGCCTTTCAATCGAGAGGTCGAGACTTGGCCCTCGGCCACTGAATGACTGGTGCTAGCACTCCCAAGATCAAAACAGTAACATGGGCCTGCTGCGAATTGTCATTGGATAAATGGATGGCATTAATTAAGGCACTGGCTGCTTGTTCAGCCATGTTTTATGAGCTTTGCTAAGGGATAACTCTAAAGTTGTCCCCTTTATTGCGCCAGGTGCCGTATCGGCTGAAAACTATTGCTTGTGTTTTAAAATTACGTCCCCCATTTTTCTCGATGGCCGGTTAACTTACCTGCGAGCGGAATTTTTTACCAGAAAGCCGTAAGGTGCTGAACAGAAACGCTACAATCTTTTTTCTTCGTTCAGATAGATAAAGTTCGCGGTGCGATCCGAAGTTGCTCTTGATCGTTATGGCGTTCGTCCGCATACTATCGCAAAGCGAAGTTCGCTCTGATGGAGGGATAAAAGCAGTTTGCATCAAAATCTTGTTATTGCCGCCTGTCACAAAAATCAACCGCAGTGAATTGTAACAAAAGATTCGCATCGGCAATTGCATTCAATGGAGATACATACGCTTTGTCTTCGACTCGAGCCATTCCTGGCAAACCGATTACAGCTCGCGCATTCCTTACCACGCATTTGCATGTTTCGTTGCGTATAGTATTACTCCATTCCTGTTATTTCGCGTAATGCGCTGTTTGCACTGACCAAGGCCTTCCGTTTTCTGCGTCGTGAAGGAAAACACCCTTATCCCACCAGACGATTTTATTGTTTTTTTTTAACCTTCAGCAGCTGTTCGTTCCCCCTTTGTTTCAGCGTTCCACTCTTTCTTGTTGATTTTTTCTCGGAGGTTACGACCAATCAGTTTCTTGTGGTCAATGCGCCGCCAAATGTGTTCCGGGTTTTACATCTTCTTCTTCAACAGAGTTCAAGTATCCGTTTGTCTCCAGAAGCCTGAATCCTCTAAGATAAAGAAAACGACTAAAGGTTATTAAGCATCAGTGGAAAGATGAACCGCAGCCTCTCATTCGAAACTTTCTTCCGCATGCCAGTTTGCACCGGCAAGCTGGAAAGTGTTTTCATGCGAACGCGTGACACGCAGCGGTGACCACGCATCATTTAAATCCCCCTTAGATTGTGCGATGAGCCGCGTACGCGAAGGACTTGCTCTTCGAGATTGTTGTTGGTTTGTCTGCTGGCGTTTTGCAGGGAGCGATTAGTTAAATTAGCAGCTTGTGGTAGAAGTCTTCGACATTTTGCAGCAAATTTGTTTTCTTCACTCGTTTAATTGTCATTACTTTTGTCTTGTGCGCTGTTACCTTTACAAATGAACCTGTGCCACTTCACACGCGTATTGACTCTAAATACTCCAGGGGCCAGTGCATGGGGCCTACGAACGAGGCGTGCCCCGTATGTCCCTGGCGGGGTTTTGGCTTGCGGGTCACACTGCTGTCTCGCAGCTCATCTCAGCCTCAACGCGACCATCGCGGTGCCCGGTGCGAAGAATTATCTCTTTGCTGGTCGTTTCGGATGCGTTTTTTTTCAGTTGCTATTAACGGCTGCCAATAAATGAGCGCATGACTGTGTTCGGCTGATGGTGTTTCATCTTTTCAGGCAAAAGCTTCAGTTCTCGTGCCAGGTGTCTTAACCCTTTCGTGACTGAAGGGTTAACACTTGTAAGATCGCAAAGGGATGACAGATCAAATCTGCGGATTCTGGTAGAGTTTAGAGTCCACTTAATTCTCTAAATGCAATTGTTTGTGTTCTTAAGGTGTTGCGCTTACGACTTGTCATTTAACTGGAGCATTTCATACAATGGCAAGCGAAGGTAAAGGCGCGGACAGGTGCTTAGGAGCGGCCAAATCACTATCCTTTAAAGCGAATCAGCTTTCACGGGTATATGTTTCGCTTGGTGCGCTAGACGTTCAACCGAGAATGTGTATCTTGTCTTTCCATATCTCCGCGTGTCCGTTTTCTCAGTGGTAATCCGTCTGTCACATTGCAAACCAGTTAAGTACACGCATAAAAAGCACAGGAGCACAACGTTTGTGGCCACAAGACCACTTTACGAACAAACACATTCTAGTTCAATTTTTCAATAAATCTTTTGTGTCGGTCTGTACCGGTGGTTATGAATCTCCGGTGATGAGCGAAAGAGTTGCAAGAAGATGGAATCTTTACGAAGGGTTCTTGTCAAGGGTGTCGTGCATGCATAAATGTGAGAGTTCCACGTATTTTTCACATTCATGAGAGTTCCACGTAAGTTAACAACAAAAGCAATCAACTTTTGTCCACCACGCAAGCGTCTCGTCTGCTCATGAATTTGGGGATCGGAAAATAGTGTGGTAACATCTTGGTGGAGCCTGGGGTCCGATCAGCACCACGCCACTGGATGGTATCAGGACTGTTTTTAAAATTATTTGACCAATTAAACAAAATTGGGCCCCGTACGTTAGGGGACCACGCGCCAGCGGCAACAGCGTTCAGTTTGAAGCCTTTTCTGTATTCATTAAGCAACTACAGTACTGAAAACGTGACATGATTTAATTCATTTTTACGTCAGACTCATGGTCCATATCACAAGGGTACTTGAATAACACAGAAATGGTTAGTCATGGCGCAGTACAGAGCAAGAGTTAATTGATCAGCACGGACAAGACGGAGACGCCAAACACTGAAATAACACACCAGCTATGAGTGCTCATCATATTCACTCATCAAATGGTAATCTAGCAGTGGGAAGAAAACAGAAGACATTTTAACATCAGGTTGTGAAGTAAATGGATAAAATCGTCGGATGGGGATGCTGACAGAAGCATGCAAATTATTTTGATCAAGGTTTCAAGTGTTTTTGCAAGTCATTTTTTACAAAAATCATGAGGCACCACGAAGCACACAAAAGGTTTAGATTGCTACGCACAAGTAATGCTGGAGGAAACAGACACCAAGACAACACACCAGTAACTACTGCAATTGGTCACCATCATACAAGAGCGTTTAAATGGACGAAAAATTAAGATTTGTAAAAAGCATCAGACCTTTGAAATGATGGAACGTGAAGATAGGATATTTTGTTAATTTTGGTTTTGTTAACAGGAAATGGTCATCATGTCATATCTACCAACAACGAAGAGGTTATGTTTTTCAACCAAAAGAGAGTTCGTCTATGTTTGGGCTACTCTACGATGAAATCGCGTTTGTTTTCTCTAATTTTTCTCAGTGTCTCACTGTAAATTCCTTGCGTATTGTGTAAAGACATGTTACAAATAAAATATTGATAAGCATGCCTTTTCTGTACAGTTTTACTTTTCTACTTTTTTCTACAGTGAATCAGTTCAGAAAGAACTAATCAAACGCAATTTTTAACGATGACACTGGATCGAACGAAATATGACATTAATATTCTACAACCAGGGCCGGATTGAATGAACGCGAGGCCCCGGGCAAAATCGTGACCGCGAGGCCCCTAAAATGCTTGGTGCAACTGCGTAGAGCAGGGGTGTCAAACTCGTTTCAGTTCCAGGGTCACTTCAGACATATTTAATCTGAAGCGGGCCGGACCAGTGAAATCATTGCATAACATCCTG